>PJTQ01000152.1_pt1 | contig 91826 bp, 71 predicted proteins | sample 1512231 | NCBI WGS metagenome assembly PJTQ01 (sample SAMN08177688, study PRJNA422409) | Soil metagenome, whole genome shotgun sequencing project. | isolation source: Soil (3) enriched on wood chips | place: USA: Madison | collected 2015-01-15 | reverse complement strand
CTGGAACCGCTCGGCTATATACCGCCGGCTGAAGCTGAGGCAAACTATTACAAGCAACTGAGCACTTAGGCTATCCCGGCCTGACTCACACTAACCGGCCTCCACGAAAGCCGGGGCGATTCACACTCGATGGGAGGGCTAGTAGCCCGTGCAGTACTTCATCCGGATATGGGGAACCTCAGCGATAAGGTGTTGGGGGTAGTACATGGTGTGATGCCAGCCGTCGGAGCCGGCACCGCCTACAAGCGCGTGCGTTGTGGATTCGAAGGCAACGGAATCGGCGCCAAAATCTTAGGTCAGTATGGGCCAGATGTCACTGCAGTGTTGGCCAATGCCCAAGGAGGCTTGGAATTGCTGCCAAGTCAAGCTTACGGTAATAATTGGCTTCAGGCAAAACATAAGGGCAAGATTCTTATGAGCCTGCCAGAGAAGGGCGATCCTTACGAAGAGATATATAAAGTACGAGACAAATGGTTTGGTTTATTGCGCGAGGAATGGCTTAATCCGGGACGGGTGAAAGGTGCCGGCTTCAAGAAAACATGTGGCTTGCTCGATAGGGCGAAAGATTTTCACAATGCGATTGCTGATACTTATCACGGACAAAGTTACGCACATTATGGTGCCGATCCTTCAGGGCTGGCTTGGCATAACGTTATCTGGGAGATTGATGAGGATGCAAAATTACAGAATGTGAATCTGCTGGCAATTGGTTCTGACAATGGAAAAGGAGAGTTGACTTTGATCGATCCGACTCTACCAATTGGGCCAAAAAAATTACCGGCACAGTTTTGCGCCAATCTGCTAGACCCCGCTGAACCTGGCGACCAAACAGTACCGTTGCACTCGGCAGACGCACAACTCCGAAGCGGTAAATTCAAGGGCGTTTTTCGCCAGACTGGATATGAACACCAAGCAAGCTACGGTGATTCAGCAGTGCTGGCCGCGACGCTCTACAGTTTGTTTCAAATCGCATCGACAATGAGATGGACGAAACAATGAGAGCGTTCGACCTCAATGCCCGCGCAACGTTCTTTATACCCGCTCTAATGGTTTTAGCTCTTCTGAGTGGGTGCCAGCGCAACATCGAATCTTCGGCAAGGAACCCCATGACTACCTTATCTCCCCGCTTGGAGCCGCTGTTCGAGAGGACGCGGGCCGTGTGTTTTGGCCGTTTTCTTATAAAGGTGCCGTCGACAGCGGTCATCGTATATGGCCCAACCGAAGTAGAAACGCCCATCCAATATTTTGAAGGGCAAGCTGGCAAAGTGGCCGAGCACTTGTCTGCACTGTTGGAGGAAGTCGAGGACGAACGCCAATTCCTGCTCAAGACCGACATCCCTCGGCTACCCTTATTCGGTAAAGTAGTTGATGGCGTGAAGTCGGGGCAAAAGATTATATTTGGCTCGAAAGATCGAGTTGGTTATACCGTCCATTCTCTTATACCGGTAGGGAAAGATCTATTTGTTCAGTATATCGATTCGGTCCCGCCAGATGAGGATATCGTTAGCACCTTTAATGCTGTAGCAAGCCATCTTCGACCGCGCGCGCAAGGCGAGATACCTGCTGAACCGGGATCGTGCATAGAAGGGGGTTTTATCCCGCTCGAACAAGAGTACGAACGGGCGACAGTCGGTATCCGGTTGCAGGAATTCCCTGACGTGCATATCTCTGTTGATGTTCATAAGAACCAAGAGTTTTTAGCAAATAGGAGTAGTCCGAGTATCTTGCGAGAGAAGGCAAGGCTAGCAGCTGAAGATGCTGGTCTAGGGGCAGTCTTCGCACGTGCCAAAATATTGCGTCAGGGAGCGCTTCAACTAGAAGGATGGAAGGGTGAGGAGATGGCGCTAGTGACGCCGGCCTACAAAGACGATAAGGCAGTACATGAGTTCCGGTTTCATAGCGTAGGGGCCGTGCGTGATTCCTTGCAGCCAGAGATTGATATCCGGCTTGACTCGGGGGTAAAAGACAACCGCAAGGCCAGCGCCAACCCGAGTATCACGGATGAGGAAGCGCTGGCCCTGTGGGATAAACTGATCAGCACAATCCGCGTCCGTCGGCCGAGCGACGCCACAGCAACCACGGCCGCAGTGCGGCGGACACCGATCGGGAGTGTGGCCCGGACAGGTGAAATCTGTCCCCAAACCGGGTGGTGGGAATGCACTGAAAGTAAAAGCACCGATCGCAGCGCTAAGCGTTTGCTCAGGGCCGGTGAGCCGGTGCCCCATGCCCAGCTGGATAGCAAGTTGGGGCTCTGGCAAAGATTTTTTGGGGAGCGGAAGCGCCACGTGCCAGCCGTATGGAAGCTCGTCGGTTTCGACGATCAGAACGTGTGATGGTTCTCCTCGGACGATCCGCTTGCCCCTACGGGCCACGCACAGAAATCATCACTCACCCGAGCGGCCGAAACCAAAGTAACAGAGGACAGCCAGCTGGCAGGCAAACACTAGCCTAGGTTGGCGTAACCCTACACTCCTTCCGAAATGAATAGTGTGCCATTGACGGCGCTAGTCGGCAGTGACACTCCGAAAGGCAATCATGCGCAATATCGTTCGTCTGAACGATCCGACGAGTCACGGCGGTAGCGTAGTCACTGTTGCTGCCACCCACTTCATCGTTGGCGGCATTGCTGTGGCTCGGGTTGGCGACAAATGCACTTGTCCTATCCATGGGGACGGTACCATTACCGAGGGTAATCCAAATCACACCATTGGCGGTATTCCCGTCGCGTACGACGGTCATCGGACTAGTTGCGGCGCGACATTGACAGCGACCGTCACCAATTTTGGACGGACTTGATTCTCAATAAGTGCAGTACAGTCGCCGTCGCGCGAGGGGTGGCCAAAGCGTCTGCGGCACAGCTATGCGCAGTGAATAGTGGCCTCCCCCATCGTCACGGACACCTCCGTTAGGCGCATTTTCGATTATCAAACTGTATTGAACGGGCCAGCAGGCAGAGGGCTTCGTGCCGAAGGTGGAGAACTCAAACGGTCTGCTGATCAGGGATTTCAATCTCAGCATTTAGATGCAGCGGATTTGGTGGTACTAAAAAACTATTTGGCGGCGCAAGGAGGAGTTCGTACCAATGAATGACCCAACTAAGCAGGACAGTTGCGAAAGCAGTGCCCTCGACGACGACGCGGCCGATTCAAACTGGAAGCGGCTGTACGACGCCCTGGTCGTCACTTGCAAACGGTTTGGCGACGAGAATGTGTTCGGACGGGCCGACTTCTGGGTGGTCGACGACGACTATGGAGACCACAACCAGAAGTTGTGCGTGGCCTCCCTGACATTCCTGACCCCAGAGGTCGCTCTGGCGATCCAGCAATGCATCAGGGACTCCGGAGTTCCCGGGGCGCAGGTAATGGTGCAGCTCGAGTTGTGGCGCCATGCGGGCGACGAGGTTCCTCCCGAGGGGTTGATCGTGAAGGCTGACGAGATCACCGAGTACTGGAATCTCGAGCAGGTACGGACGATTGTCGGGGACAACTTCTACCGCAGTCGCGCGCCCGGATGTGCTGCCCAATCCGCGTCGCAGCCATGCCTATGCTGAGCATCGGGGTGTATCAATGGCATCTCATGGCGCCTGCGCGCCAGCGCGCGTTATGGAACATCCCGCCGCGCTACGAGCACATGGCAGACTCGAAGAGACCAATTTGTTCGTTGGTCACGTAACGGCACGTGGCAGCGCCTGCTCAAGCAAGGAAGCCCTAGCTTGGCAGAAAGAATCCGACTTCCTTAACGTAAAACTTCGGGAATCAGGCCGTCTCATGCGCAGCCACGACCCGCAGCGAGTCATCCAGGTCCGGACTCGGGTTGCGCAGCTCCGCGCTCATGCGCTCCTTGTCGAGCTCACCTTCCCACTTCGACACGACGATCGTGGCGACACCGTTGCCGATGATGTTGGTCAGCGCCCGGACTTCGCTCATGAACTTGTCGATGCCGAGGATCAGGGTCATGCCCGCCACCGGGATCGTCGGCACGACCGCCAGCGTCGCGGCCAGTGTGATGAAGCCGGCGCCGGTGATGCCCGAGGCGCCTTTCGAGGTCAGCATCGCGACGAACAGGATCGTGAGTTGCTGCATCAGGGTCAGGTGGGTGTTGGTGGCTTGCGCAACGAACAGGGCGGCCATCGTCATGTAGATGTTGGTGCCGTCCAGGTTGAACGAGTAGCCGGTCGGCACGACGAGGCCCACGACCGATTTCGGGCAGCCCAGCTTTTCCATCTTGCGCATCAGGGCGGGTAGGGCGCTTTCCGACGAGCTCGTGCCCAGTACGATCAGCAGCTCTTCCTTGATGTAAGCGAGGTAGCGGAAGATCGAGAAGCCGGTCATGCGGGCGATCGAGCCCAGCACCAGTACGATAAACAACGCGCAGGTCAGGTAGAACGAGCCGATGAGCGAGGCCAGCGGGATCAGCGACCTGATGCCGTATTTGCCGATGGTAAAGGCCATGGCGCCGAACGCGCCGATCGGGGCGGCCTTCATGATGATGTTCACGACGCCGAAGATGGCGTGCGAGATGTCCTCGATGAGGCGCGCCAGCGGACGGCCGCGCTCACCCAGGAAGGACAGCGCGAGGCCGAACAGGATGGCGATCAGCAGGACTTGCAGGATCTCGCCTTTGGCGAACGCGTCCACGAAGGTGTTCGGGATGATGTTCATCAGGAAGTCCACGGTCGACAGCGACTTGGTCTTGTCCGTGTACTGCGCGATCGCGTGGGTGTCGAGGTGGGTCGGGTCGACGTTGAAACCGGCGCCCGGTTTGATCAGGTTGGCGACGACCAGGCCGATCGCCAGCGCGAAGGTCGACACGATCTCGAAGTAGATCAGGGCCTTGCCGCCGACGCGGCCGACCTTTTTCATGTCCTGCATGCCAGCGATGCCGGTAACGACGGTACAGAAGATCACCGGGGCGATGATCATCTTGATCAGTTTGACGAAGCCGTCTCCCAGCGGCTTCATCGCGGTGGCGATGCCCGGATCATATATGCCCAGCAAGACACCGATAATAATCGCGACCAGTACCTGGACATACAAGAGTTTATAGATGGGCCTTTTCATGACGCGCCCCCATTTGCAATTGATGATCGTCTAATCATCACGCCGAAAGTCCGCACGATCTATTGTGGAACCTCAAGGACTTGCGAGATATTGGCTTTTGAGCTCGGTGAATGTCGCGGCACACGCCGCCGTGGGTACGTGTCCTGGTGGACTCAGCGATGCTCCGTCACGCCCACCTGCCGGCACATGTCGAGCACCGGGCAGCTTGAACAGCGCGGTTTCGTTCCAGTGCAGATGTGCTTGCCGGATGGGACCAGCAGGCGGTTGATGTCGATCCAGTGCTCTTGGGGCAGCGTTGATTCCAGCGCCGCCAGGGTCTTCTCGGGCGTGGAGGCCTGCACGTAAGCCCAGCGGTTCGTCACCCGGTGCACGTGGATGTCGACGCTGATGACGGGCGTGCCATGGGCAACACCCAGCACCAGGTTCGCGCACTTGGGGCCGACGCCGGCGAACGACAGCAGCACCTCGCGCTCGCCGGGCAGGGTCTCGCCGAAGCGCTCATGCACCTCGCGTGCAATGGCAAGGATCTGGTTCGCCTTGCGTTCATGAAGGTGCTGGGACTGATCAAGGCGTCCAGCGCTTCCCAGGACAGCTCCATGACGGCCGAGGGCGTACGCGCCCGTGCGAACAGCGTGCGCGACACCGGCAGCGTCACTTCGTCATAGGTACGGATCGAGATGATGCAGGCCAGCAGCTGCTCGAAGGTCGAGGTAAAGCCTTCCTCCGCCAGCTGGAACAGCGCCGCCTTCGGCCAGGGTCGCACGGCGTCTTCGATGCGTTCGAGTGCCACGTCGATGTCGAAGGGCCGCTTGTCCATGACTACATTCCTTGATCACCAGATGCGCCAGCCTTCCGGCTCTTCAGCCAGTCACGCCCGCCGGCGTTCAGCGCCCGCGTGATCACCTCGGGTGGCAAGCTGTAGACCGTCGCCCAGGTCGCCCTCCCGTCCGCGCTATTGGACGGAAAGCTCTCGGTCTCGATCGGCCAGTGGTACTTGCGCTTGAGCGCGCGGACGATGGCGGCCAGGGTGATGCGGCCGCGCAGCGGCTCGCTGCCCAGCTGGTCTTCGTTCGACAGCAGCACGGCCAGCACGGCGCCGCGCGATGTATTGGGTCCGGGGAAGATGGGGTTTTTCTTGGGCATGGGGCGATTTTACGGCAGCAGATGCAAGCTGCCATCCTTCCTGAGCTCGTGACTCGCAAAGTCGCGCGCCAGCGCCAGGGTGCCCGTGTAATGCTCGCGCGCCTCGCGCTCGATGTCGTCGAGCGTCAAAACCTTCCCATTCGCCTGCTTGGGGTCCAGGTAGCGCGGGCTGAAGTGGGTCAGGATCAGGTTCGGCACCTTGGCCTGCTGCGCCACGCGCGCCACCATCGCGGCCGAGCTGTGCTGCGGTTCCGGCCCCACCTTGTGCAGGATCGCTTCCGTATAGGTCGCCTCGTGCACCAGCACGTCCGCACCCGCCGCCTCGGCGGCTAACAACTCGGGCGTATCGTTGTCGCCCGCAATGATCACCTTGCGCGACCGCCGCGGTGGCAGCAGAAACTGTTCGGCTACAAGGGCGCGGCCATCGTCCAGCACCACGTTGCGTCCCTGCTGGATCTCGCCCCAGGCCGGCCCGCCAGGAACACCGCCGAGTTTCAGCTTGTCGATGTCGAGTTTGCGCTCCACCGCCGCCTCCGTGAAGCTGTAGGCCCAGCAATCGATCCGGTGCGACAGCCTGGTGGCGCGCACCCGCAGGTCGGGCAGGATGTCGGTGTGCGCCAGCGCATCGATCGCCACCCATTCGATGGGGTAGGGCAGGGTCAGCTGCGAGGCCTCCATGATGCATTCGATCATGCCGCGCAGCGGCGGCGGACCGACGATGGTCAATGGTTCAGTGCGGCCCAGCATGCCGGCGCTGGCCAGCAGGCCGGGCAGGCCGTAGCAGTGGTCGCCATGCAGGTGGGTGATGAAGATCGCGCGCAGGCTCATCGGCGACAGATTCGTGCGCAGCAGCCGGTGCTGCGTGCCTTCCGCGCAATCGACCAGCGACCAGTGCCTGGCGCCGCGCGTGCGGATCGCGATCGCCGTCATGTTGCGCGACCTGGTCGGTACGCCGGAAGAGGTGCCGAGGAACTGGATTTCCATATGCTGCGCCATGGCTGATGAGGCTTCCATTATCCGCGATCGCCTGCAATCCGCCATGTGTTTGATCGTGCTCAATGCCTTCTCATGCTGCGATGGACCGCCTGCACGACTTTCGCTGTCTGACCTTCAGGACGGCCGCCGTGGCGCGGCTGACCATCCGATCAATCACGAGGAGAAGTCATGCGCAGCTACCATTTGCTTGTCGCGGCCGCCTTGCTGCTGGCCGCGCCGCTTGCGGCCGCTGTCCAGTGCAGTCCGCAGGGCAAGGTCAACATCACCGCCCAGCGCGAGGCCATGGGGGCACCCGATGGACGCATTTCCACCGGCACCCAGCTGGCCGACGAGGTCGCTGGCAGCTACGCCCTGTCCAACGGCCACCGGCTGGACCTGATCCATCTCGACGAGCGGCTCATCGCCGAGTTCGACAAGCGGCGGCGTGTCCAGCTGGAGGAGGTCGGTCCGCACCTGTTCGCTTCGCGATCGGGCGACGTGGAGATGGCGTGGATGCCGGGCCAGCGCACCGATACCATCCTGCTGAGCTATCCGGCCGACAACCAGGGCCGGCTCAGGCGCAGCTGTTCCTGATTCAGCCGAACACCAGCGAGCGGTGCGCCCCGAGGCCGGCCATGGCGCCGTCGGCCACGGCCATGGCCACGTTGCCGGCCGGGCGCGTGGCGTCGCCGCCGGCGAACACGCCGGGCACGGTGGTCTGCTTCGTCATGTCGGTGCGGATGAAGGGCCCGAGCGGGCCTTCGTCGAATTCGCAGCCGAGCTGCTCTGCAATCGGGCTCGCCATGTGCAGGCGGCCATAGGTGAACAGGCCCGCGTGCGGGATGCGGCGGCCATCGGCCAGCACGACGGTGGCGCTGTCCTCGATGCGCAGGACCGGCGTGTCGTCGATGGCGAGCACGCCGCGCTTTTCCATGGCGGCGCGCTGCTCGGCGTCGGGCGCATAGCGGCCGTTGGTGAACAGCGTCACCTTGCCCCAGTCAGGCAGCAGCATGGCCTGGTGGAAGGCCAGTTCGTCGTTGGCGAGGATGCCGATCGCGCCCTGCTGCAGCTCGTAGCCGTGGCAGTAGGGACAGTGGAACACGCTGCGGCCCCAGCGCTCGGCCAGGCCCTCGATGGGCGCCAGCTCGTCGCGCACGCCGGTGGCCAGCACCAGGCGGCGGCCGCGCACCTGCCTCGTGCCATCCAAGTCGACCGTGAAGCCCTCGTCATCCGGGCGCGCGTCGACCGCGCTGCCGTCGATCCACGTGACGGTGTCGTAGGCGGCCACCTCGTCGCGGCCGGCCTGGGCGATGTCGGCGGCCAGGTGCCCGTCGCGGGTCAGGAAACCGTGCGACTCGCTGGCGAAGCGGTTGCGGCGCTGGCCGGCGTCGACCACCAGTATCCGGCGCCGGGCCCTGGCCAGTTGCAGGGCGGCGGACAGGCCGGCGTAGCTGCCGCCGATGACGATGGCATCAAACTGGGTCATGTTCATGGTGGAACCTCGTGTGGGGATGGGTGCGCTTGAATTCGTCGAAGCGCCGGTTGAAGTCCTGCGACAGGTCGGCCAGGGTGACGTCGCCGAGCTGGCGCAGCAGCAAGGCTTCGGCTTCGTCGAAGGCATTGCCCAGGGCGGCGTTGACGCTTTGCTCGACCAGGCAGGCGGTCTTTTCGCTGCGGTTGCCCATCGCGAAGAAGGAGGGGGCGCCGACGGCCTTGTAGATGTCGCGCAGCGTCACCTTGGCCAGGTCGCAGGTGATGCTCCAGCCGCCGCCGTGGCCGCGGTTCGAGCTGATGTAGCCGCGCTCGCGCAGGCCGGCCAGCACGCGCCGCACCAGTACCGGGTTGGTGTCGAGGAAGCGCGCCATTTCTTCCGAGGTCATCGGATGGTCGCTGTGGGCCAGGTGCAGCAGCACGTGGAGCACCGAGGATAGTTTGCTGTCGCGTCTCATGTAACTAATGATGGTACAAATTCGGGCGACGTGCGGCAAGGCGCGTAAAAATGGCGCGGCTAGCGCTTGGCGGGGTCGAGGCGCAGGGTAGGCAGGAAGCGCCAGAGGTAGATGCTGACGCAGGCGCCGGTGAGCGCCAGCAGGGCGGGGATGAGCGGGCTGCCAGTGTCGTAAAAGCGGCGCATCGCCAGCAGCAGCGAGCCCCACAGCATGACCGTGGCGAGGATCTTGGCCTTCAGCGGGATGCCGCGGCCGGCTTCGAAATTGCGCAGGTATTCGCCGAACACGCGGTGCGACAGCAGCCAGCGGTGCAGGCGCTCCGAGCCCCGCGCGAAGCACCAGGAGGCCAGCAGCAGGAAGGGCGTGGTCGGCAGCAGGGGCAGGAACAGGCCCAGGATGCCCAGCAGTAGCGCCAGTACGCCCGCCGCGTTGTAGATCGGTTTCATGATGTCACTCTAGCATGCGTCATGACAGACCGCGCGGCCATTTATTGATGAAATAGTATTTCATGCTGCTGTTCAGTATGAAATATTCTTTCATTGCAGGGTGGGAATCGCTGAAATCGTCAAATTTTACGTCAACAGTAAGTTCCAAGAGGAAACTGTATGTATAATGGGTCGCACTACCACGGGCGCAATCCATGAGTTTTGCGGGCGCGAGCAAGACGCCCGGCTTCGCCTCTTAATGCCAGATACCGGTTGCCGCAAGCTCGTCGCCATGCCTACGTCTTCCTCTACCTCCAAGCCCTCATGGCGCTCGCGCCTGGCGAACCTGTTTCGTCCGCGGGTGCTGCGCGACCTTGCCATCTACCTGGCCCTCATGCTGCCCATCGTCTGGGGACTGGTGGCAGTGGAGCAGGCGCGCTTCTCCTCGATCGCCCAGGCCGGCAGCATGCGCGACCTGCGCAACTATGCGCGCGTCTTCACCGAGGAGGTACGCGCCACCGTCGGCATCGTCGACCTGTCGCTGATCCAGCTGCGCTCGACCTGGCAGCGCGACCGCGACGGCTTCACCCGGATGGTGGGCGAGAACGCGCGCTACCTGCGCCAGCGGGTGCCGATGTTCATCACCGTGCTCGATGCGAAAGGCAGGATTGTCTATACCAACGCCGGTCCCTCGCACACCGGGCAGGACATGAGCGACGCGCCCGGCTACCAGGCCCACCTCGACATCCGCGACGACCGCATCTACGTCAGCCGGCCGGTGATCTGCAGGCTCACCGATGCCTGGGCGGTGCAGTTCAGCCGCCCGATCCGCGACGCGCAAGGGCGCCTGCAGGGCGTGATCATCGCCGCCGTCTCGCCCGACTACTTCGTGCGCTTCTACGAGGACATCGACCTCGGTCCGCATGCGTCGGTGTCGCTGATCCGCACCGACGGCGCCCTGATCGCCCGCAGCACCCGCGGCAGGTCCAGCCATGGCATGGGCCAGTACCTGAAGGACAACCCGCATTCGGATCACAGCCCGGTGACCGGCAGCTTCCGCCGCGTCGGCCAGTTCGACGGAATCGAGCGCTTTTATGCATACCACAAGATTCCGGACTACGGCATGGTGGTGACGGTCGGCGAATCCGTGCAGGACGCCAAGGCCCGCTTCGCCCAGCAGCGCGATGCCTTGAGCTGGGTCGGCGCCGCCGTGTCGTTTGTTCTCACCCTGCTGGGCTGGGCCGCGCTCGGCGCCACCGAACGGCGCCGTCGCGCCCTCAAGGCGCTGGCCGCCGCCGAGGCGCGCTGGAAGCTGGCGCTCACCGCCACCGGCGACGGCGTGTGGGACTGCGACGTGGTCACCGGCCTGGCCACGCTGTCGGCGCGCGCCCAGATGATCCTCGATACCGAGCGTGCGGTGATCTCGTGGTACGGCAGCGCGCTCGACGCCATCGTCCACCACGAAGACCTGCCGCAGCTGCGCACCCAGCTGCGCAGCCACCTGGGCGGACGCAGCCCGGACTTCGCGGCCGAGTTCCGGGTGCGCAAGCGCAATGGCGACTGGAGCTGGATCGATGCGCGCGGCACCATCAGCGAACGCGACGAGCTGGGCCAGCCAATGCGCATGGTGGGCACCTTCTCCAACATCGATGCGCGCAAGCTGGAAGAAGCGCGAATGCGCCGCATGGCGCACGAGGATGCGCTGACTGGCCTGCCGAACCGCGTGCTGTTGGGCGACCGCCTGCGCCAGGCGATCCGAACAGCCAGCCGCGACGGGCACAAGGTGGCGCTGATCTACTTCGATCTCGACGAGTTCAAGCCGGTCAACGACAGCCACGGCCACGCGGCCGGCGACCGCCTGCTGCAGCTGGTGGCGCGCCGCCTGCGCGCGGGCCTGCGCGAGGCCGATACGCTGGCGCGCGTCGGCGGCGACGAATTCGTGCTGCTGCTGCCGCGCTGCGACGCACTGCCTGACGCGCTCAAGGTGGCGGAAAACATCCTGATCCAGCTGAACCAGCCGTTCGATGACGGCGAGCTGGTGCACCGCATCTCGGGCAGCCTGGGCATTGCGCTGTTCCCGGACGACGGCATGGATGCCGAGGAACTGCTGCGCGCCGCCGACCTGGCCATGTACGAGGCCAAGTCGCATGGGCGAAACCGGATCTCGAGCGCGCACCGGGTCGAGCCGGCACTGCGCAGCCAGGCCTGAATCCCGCTCAGCGCACCGGCGCCGCCACGTCGATCTGGAACCCGCTCGCCGGCATGGTCGGCATGCGCGACAGGCTGATGCTCAGGTCCTGGCGCGGCACCGTGTACACCACTTCCGAGGCGAGCAGGTGCAGCGCAGCCTTCACCAGGTCCACCGTCATCGCTTCGCCGGGACAGCGGTGCCCGGTTAGGTAGTCGCCTCCGCCTTGCGCGACCAGGTCGAAGCCGTCGCCCTGCCAGCCCATGAAACGCTCCGGCTTGAAGCGCTCCGGCTCCGGCCACAGCCGCGGGTCGTGGTTGGTGCCGTGCATGTCGAACAGCACCCAGGTGCCTTCCGCGAAGTGCAGGCCGCGCCAGTCGAACGCATCCAGCACCCGCCCGCCGACCGCCGGGAAGAAGGGATAGAAGCGCCTTACCTCCTGGGCAAACGCGGTGAGCGTGGCGTCGTCGCCGGTGGCGACGCGCGCGCGCCATTCGGGGTAGTCGTGCAGCGCCAGGGCGCCGAACACGATGTAGCGCGCCACCGCGACCACCGGGCGCAGTACGTTGATCAGTTCGTTGGCGGCGACGTCGACCGGCAGCGCCTGTTCGTCGCGGTCGCGGTGGCGGGCGATCACGGCCAGCGGGCTGCCCGGCTCCGGCGCCAGCTGGCCGGCGCGCACCGCACCGACCAGGCCCTTGGCCCAATGCTCGGTGCGGCTGCGCAGCAGCAGGCCTTGGATGGTGCTCCGGAACACGGTGCCGGCGCCGTCGATCATGGCGGAAAATTCCCGGGTCAGGCGCGCATGGTCGACGTGCGACGCGGGGATGCCGGCCCAGCGGCAGGCCGCGGCGCACAGCACGCTTTCGGTCTCGTCGAACAGGCGCACGCGGCGCCGGGCGGGCCAGCCGCCGACCCGGGCGCGCCATTCTTCCTGCGCGATCGCCGCCATGCGCGCGCGGTCGCTCGGGGTCTGCAGCGACATCATCATCGCCTTGCGGTGGCGGTGGTCCTCGCCGTCGAGCGTCTCGGCGCTGCCGGCGTCCTGCAGCAGCATCAGGGTGGTCGGCGGGATGGCGCCGCGCCGCGTGAAGCGGCCCGGCTGCCAGAACATGCGCGAGGCCTCGTGGCCGCTCACGCAGATCGCGCGCCGGCCCATCAGGCGGGTGGCGAAGGCGTCGGTGTCCAGCTCGGCGCAGCGGCGCTGGAAGAAGGGATAGCCTTCGGAGAGCAGCTTGAGCGTGCTGTCGAAGACCCTGGTGTGCGGCACGCCCCGCTCGACGGGAACGTGGAGGGAGGGATTGTCGGAGAAGGACACGCTGGACTCCTGGCTCGGGTTCAGGCAGGGCCAATGTAGCATGCGACTAGTCGCGCACGATTCGCCCTACGCCATCGCCACCGGTGCGGTGGCCATATGCCGCGGCAAATAGATCGTCACCGTCGTCCCCTTGCCAGGCTCGCTCGCCAGGCGGATGTCGCCGCCGCTCTGGCGCGCGAAGCCGTGCGCCATCGACAGGCCCAGGCCGGTGCCCTTGCCCTCGGGCTTGGTGGTGAAGAAGGGTTCGAAGGCGTGCTCCATCACGTCCTGCGGCATGCCGTGCCCGCCGTCGGCGACCGCCACCGTGACGTAGTCGCCCGGCGCCAGCACGGCGTCGCCCTCCACGTGCGCGTTGTTCAGCGCCAGCACGATGCGCCCGTTGCCTTCCATCGCATCGCGCGCGTTGATCACCAGGTTGAGCAGCACGTTCTCGAGCTGGTTCGGGTCCACCAGCACCGGCCAGAGATCGGGCGGGATGCGTTTTTCCAGGGTGATCTGGTCGCCCGCCGCGCGCAGCACCAGGCTGTCCATGCGCTCCAGCAGATTGTCCACGTGCACCTCGAGCGGGTGCAGCGGCTGGCGCCGCGCAAAGGCGAGCAGCTGGTTGGCCAGCTTGGCGCCGCGCTCGACCGCGTCGAGGATGCTGAGCAGGCGCTTGCGATGGCTGGCGTCGGCGCGCAGGATCAGCTGCACGTTGGCGCTGATGATGTGCAGGATGTTGTTGAAGTCGTGCGCCACGCCGCCGGTGAGCTTGCCCACCGCTTCCAGTTTCTGGGCCCTGGCGAGAAGCTGGCGCGCCTCGTCCAGGCCCTGCTGGCGCTGGTGCTCGCGCGCTTCCGCTTCCTTGCGCTGCGTGATGTCGCGCACGAAGGCGGTGGCGCCGAAGCCTTCGTCGGTCGGCATCACCGCCACCGTCACTTCGGTCGCGATGCGGCGCCCGTCGTGCCCGGCTACCTGCAGTTCGGTCGGCGCACCCTGCATCGCGCACTGCCCGCCCTGCGCGAAGGCCTCGAAGCCGCTGCGGAAGGACGCGCGGCTTTCCTCGGGCAGCAGTTCTTCGACCCGGCGGCCGATGGCCTGGCCGGCGCTCCAGCCGAACAGGCGGCTGGCCTGGGCGTTCCAGTCGGTGATGCAGCCCCGGGCATCGACGGCCACGAAGGCGTCGGGCGCGTTCTCGAGGATGACCTGGATGCGTTTCTGCTCGCTGGCGATGCGGTCGTGCGACTGGCGCAGCTCCAGCGTCATGCCGTGCGCCAGCTGCAGCGCGCGGCGCCGTTCGCTGGCCAGCAGCCAGACTACCAGGCTGATCAGGAAGCTCAGGCCGATGCCGGTGACCGCCACCAGCTGCGGGCGCTTGGTGTCGAGGCTCTGTTCGAGGGCGGCGCTGGAGCGCATGCTGATGGTCCAGGTGCGCCCGCCCGGGACGATCTGGGCGCTGGCGCGCAGGCGTGCCGGGTGGCTGGATGCGTTCGGCGAACGGTACAGCAGGCTGGCGTCGCCGGCCGGCTCGCCGTCGTGGATCTCGACCTCGAGGTCGGTCGAATGGGCGCCGCCGAGTCCCTGCATCAGGTCGTTCATGCGGAAGGGGGCATAGACCCAGCCGACGATGGCCCGGCGGCGCTGGTCGACGGTGCCGGCCAGCTCGCCGTCGCGGTACACCGGCAGGTACATCAGGGTGCCCGCCTGCTGGCGGCCCGGCCCCTCATGCCCCACCTCTTCCTGGACCAGCACCACCTTGCCGCTCAGGGCCGCCTGGCCGGTGTCGCGCGCGCGCGCCATCGCGGCGCGGCGCACCGGTTCGCTGAACATGTCGAAGCCGAAGGCGCGCAGGTTGCGTCCGCCGAAGGGCTCGATGTGGGTGATCGCGGTATACACCTCGCGCGGCTCTTCCGGGCGCACCGCGTACCCGGGATGGCCCTGGCGCCGCATTGCCGCCTCGTGCGCCTTCAGCTGCCGGTGCGGGATGATGGTGGCGATGCCGAGCGCCTCCATGCCGGGAAAGGACTGGTCCAGGCGCAGCAACTGGTAATACTCGGCCCAGTCGTGCCGGTCGAGCTCGACCGAGCCGCGCAGGAAGCCGCGCGCGCCGCGCAGCACCTGTTCGTACACCGCCATGCGACGGCTGACGCTGTAGGCCATGTCGCGGGTACGGTAGTCGAAGGTCTCGAGCAGTTGCGCTTCGGCGGCGCGCTTGGCGCTGCTCCAGGCGCCGAACGTGACCAGCAGGGTCACCAGCAGCACCAGCATGGCCAGCAGCAGCGGCATCTGTCCGGAACCGGGCAGGGGAATGCGGCTGGGCTGGACGGCTGGCTGGGACTGCGGCATGTGGTCGTACGCGCGAAGGGCGCCGTGGGGCAGGTTGATCGGAAACGCGCGGAAGCAGGTAGGATACGCATCCTTGCTGTGTTGGGGCGCACGCCACCGTGCGCGTGCGGCAATATGTATTATCTCCTAAAATTAACCTGATGCAACTTTCCAAACGTGTGAGCGCCCGCGCTTTACCCTCTTGGCATGCGGCTGCCTGAGCCGTCCGAGCTGTTGCGCCGCCACTGGCCGCTCGCGGCCCTGGCGGCCGGCGGGCTGCTGGTGCTGCTGTGGGGCATGTTGTGGCCGCTGCGCGGCGACAGCCACGAGCTGCCGCTGGAAGTGCGGCGCGGCCAGCAAGCGCCCGCGGCGGTGCGCCTGACCCTGGGCGTGCAGGACGTGCTGCTGCTGAGGAACGGCACCGGAGCGCCGCTGGTGTTCGGCCCGGTGCAGCTGGCGCCCGGAGGCGAGTTCAGGCTCCCGGTGGAAGAGGCGGGCGAGCAGGACATCCCCTGTCCAGCGCTGCCCGGCGGGGTGCTGCGGGTGCTGGTGGTGCCGATGCCGGATCCGGGGCTGGACCGCTTGCGCTGGCGGCTGGCCAACCTCGGGCATGCGATCCGCAGCATGCCGCTGCAGGGGCCTGATTGAAGGCGCCCTGCGCGCGCCCAATCGTGCTCCCGTTTTGCCTGCGATTCTGTCATCATGGACATCATGTCCACGATTTCCATGCCCTTGTTCCCGCTCAGTACGGTGCTGTTTCCGGACGGGGTGCTGCCGCTGCAGGTGTTCGAGGTCCGCTACCTCGACATGATCAGCCGCTGCCTCACCGAAGACGCACCCTTCGGCGTGGTATTGCTCACGCATGGGCATGAGGTGCGCCAGCCCGATGGCGAGCCGGAGCGCTTCGCCGCCGCCGGCACCATCGCTTCCGTCACCGAAACCACCACCACCTCGCCCGGACTGCTGCAGGTACTCTGCCGCGGCGGCTCGCGCTTCACGGTGGTGACCGCCGAACAGCGCCTGAACGGGCTGTGGATGGCCGAGGCCGAGCTGGTCGAGGACGACCACGACGTCAAGGTGCCGTCCGAACTGCAGGGCGCGTCCGACGCGCTCGACCGCGTGCTGTCCTCGCTGCACGACGTACCGCGCCACCGCTGGCCGGTGCAGCCGCCGTTCCGCCTCGACGACTGCGGCTGGGTGGCGAACCGGTGGTGCGAACTGCTGCCGCTGCCCAACCAGCAGAAGCACCACATGCTCATGCTCGACAATCCCGTGATCCGCCTGGAGCTGCTGCACGACGTCCTGGACGAGCACGGTCTCATTACTTCGTAGCTTATTTTCGTGGTTTATGTGCTGGCATGAAATTCTCGGACGACCTCCTGATCGCGTACATCAACGGTGAGCTGGCCGAGCCGGCGCGCGCGGCGGTCGAGCGGGCCATGCGCGCCGACCCGGTGCTGGCCGCCCGCATCGCCCAGCATCGCCGCGAAAGCGGCGAACGCTCCGCCGGCCGCTCCCACATCTTCAGCGTCTCGAACGGCCACGGCGGACACCACCAGGGGCGCGCCCGGGCGCCGGGCGGGGCCAAGGTGGTCCACCTCGACGCCGTCCGCCCCGGACGCGCCGCGCCGCTGGCGCCGCCCTCCATGCCGGCCCGCACCGAATGGACGCCGCGCCACTGGCTGGCCGTCGGCGCCGCGCTCCTGGCCGGCGCCCTCGGCTGGCAGGAACTGCGGCCCGACCCCGGGCTGGTGATGCTCGAAGCCAGTGACGGCGCCCTGGTGGCGCGCGGCCGCCTGGTCGACGCCCTCGGCGGCCAGCTGGCCAGCCCCGGCCCCTCGGAAACAGGGGTGCGCATCGGCGTCACCTTCGTGTCGAAAGACGGCAGCTACTGCCGCAGCTTCGTGGTCGACACCACGGCCGGCCTGGCCTGCCGCGGCAACGGGCGCTGGACCATCCCGGTGCTGGCCCAGCCGCAGCCGGGCACCGCCTGGCTCGACGGCAGCACCCTGCCGCCGTCGGTACAGGCCGCCATCGACGCCCGCATCGTCGGCGCCACCCTCGACCCGGCGGCCGAACGCGCGGCCCAGCAGCGTGGCTGGACGCCGTAAGTGGACGGAGTTCGTAGGGTGGGCGGCGAAGCGTGATCCGCTCCACCGGAGCGGATCACCCCTACAAATCAGGCTCTTATATACAGTGGAGTGGATTTGAGGTATCGTGTAGCCCGCTAAAGTGCCTCTACGTCCGCCCAGTCCAGGCTTGTTGCCTGGGCGCTTCGCGGCCCATGCGGACCGGTTTGCCGGCCCGCCGTCCCTCTGGAAGCTACCCGCGCGGGCCGATTTGTGCCTGCGGGCGCAGCCGTAGAGCTAACGAAATATTGTCCAACAAGAATATGTCTGATATCCAGAATACTCCCGTGAGCGCCGATTCCGACGACATCACCCTGGCCGCACCGGTCGAGCAGGTCAAGGCGGACGAAGCGCCGACCGTGCGCTTCACCGACCTCGGCCTGGCGCCGGAAATCCTGCGCGCGCTGACCGACCAGGGCTACGAGTACCCGACCCCGATCCAGGCCAAGGCGATCCCGCTGGTGCTGCAGGGCCGCGACGTCATGGGCGCCGCCCAGACCGGCACCGGCAAGACCGCCGGCTTCTCGCTGCCGATCATCCAGCTCCTGATGGCGCATGCCAACAGCAGCATGTCGCCGGCGCGCCACCCGGTGCGCGCCCTGGTCCTGACCCCGACCCGTGAACTGGCGGTGCAGGTGGCCGACAACGTCAAGGCCTACGCCAAGCACACCCCGCTGCGTTCCACCGTCGTGTTCGGCGGCATGGACATGAAGGGCCAGACCACCATCCTCAAGGGCGGCGTCGAGATCGTCATCGCCACCCCGGGCCGCCTGCTCGACCACATCGAGCAGAAGAACGTCAGCCTGGGCCAGGTGCAGATGCTGGTGATGGACGAAGCCGACCGCATGCTCGACATGGGCTTCCTGCCCGACCTGCAGCGCATCATCAACCTGCTGCCGAAGCAGCGCCAGAACCTGATGTTCTCGGCCACCTTCTCGCCGGAGATCAAGAAGCTGGCCAACAGCTTCCTGAACAGCCCGGTGCTGATCGAAGTGGCGCGCAGCAACGCCACCGCCGACAAGGTCACGCAGATCGTCTACAAGGTCGACGAGGAGCTCAAGCGCGACGTGGTCGAGCACATCATCCGCGAGCGCAACCTGAAACAGGTGATCGTGTTCTCGAACACCAAGATCGGCGCCTCGCGCCTGTCGACCCATCTCGAGAAGAAGGGCATCAAGGCCTCGGCGATCCACGGCGACAAGACCCAGCAGGAGCGCATGGCCGCCCTCGACGCCTTCAAGGCGGGCACGGTGGAAGTGCTGGTCGCGACCGACGTGGCCGCGCGCGGCCTCGACATCTCGGACTTGCCCTGCGTGATCAACTACGACCTGCCGTACAACGCCGAGGACTACGTGCACCGCATCGGCCGTACCGGCCGCGCCGGCGCCTCGGGCGACGCGCTGTCGGTGTACTCGGACAAGGACGAGCGCCTGCTGGCCGATATCGAGAAGCTGATCAAGCAGACCGTCCCGCGCGGCGAGCTGCCGGGCTTCGTGGCGCCGTCGAGCCGTGCGCGCGAAGGTGGACGCCCTGAATTCGCCCGTGACGGCGAACGCCGCGGCCGCCGTGACGAAGGCGCCGCGCGTGGCGGCGAGCGCAGCGAACGTCCGCCGCGCAGCAGCGGCTACAGCCCGACGCCGCGCCGCGAGAAAGTCGATCCGTGGTTCCTCAAGCCCTACGAGCCGTCGAGCGCGGCGCGCAAGGAAGTCGTGACGCCGACACAGCCGCAATCCAAGCCGGGCAAGCAGAAGCTGGCTTTCCTGCTCGGTGGCGGGCCGCGTTCGAATTGATGTTACGCCGCGCGGCGCGCACGCAGCGCCGCATGCACCCGGTCCAGCAGGTCCTGGTGCTGGTAGGGCTTGGCCAGCACGTCCAGTGACTTGTCACGCGCCCCGCGCGCCGGCAGTTCGTCCATGTAGCCGGTGGTCACCAGCACCGGCATTCCCGGCTTGTTGGCATGCACCTGCTCGATCAGCTGCAGCCCGTTCATCCCGCCCGGCATGATCACGTCGGTGAACAGCAAATCCACCTTTTCCGTTTCAAGCAGCTCGAGCGCGCGCTCGCCGCTCGGCGCCGACAGCACGTCGTAGTCGGCCGCCGCCAGCATGGCTTCGGCCAGCTCGCGCACGTCCTCATTGTCTTCCACCACCAGGATGCGGCACTTGCGCCCCGCTTCGTGCGCGTCCGTACCCGCGTCGGTGCCACCGTCCTCGTGCCGCGACTGCTGCGCCACCGGGAAGATCATGCGCACCTGGGTGCCGCGTCCCGGTTCGCTGTCGATGTCGAGCCGTCCCTGCGACTGCTGCACGAAGCCGTGCACCATCGCCAGGCCCAGGCCCGTGCCCAGGCCCTTGGTGGTGAAGAAGGGCTCGGTGGCGCGCTTGAGCACGTCCGGCGGCATGCCTTCGCCCCCGTCCTGGATGCAGATGGCGACATACTCGCCCGGCGGCAGCCGGTTGGCGACGCGCCGTGCTTCCTCGACCACCGCCGTGCCCACCGTGACCACGCCGCCTTGCGGCATGGCGTCGCGCGCATTGATGACGACGTTGAGCAGCGCCATTTCGAGGTAGGTCGGGTCGATCGAGCAGGACGGCAGGCCGGGGCGCAGGTCGAGGCGCAGTTCGACCTTGTCGCCGAGCGTGCGCACCAGCATGTCGGAAAAATCGACCACCAGCGCGTTCAGGCTGACGCGCTTGTGCTCGAGGCGCTGCTTGCGCGCAAAGCTCAGCAGTTGCTGGGTGAGTTTGCCGGCCTGCAGGGTAGCGCGCTGGGCACGCCGGATCGGCTCGGCCGCCGCGGGGATCTTCCCGGCGCTCAGGAGGGCCAGTTCGAGGTTGCCGTTGATGACCTGCAACAGGTTGTTGAAGTCGTGCGCCATCCCGGCCGACAGCTGTCCGATGGCTTCCATCTTCTGCGCCTGCAGGTTCGACTCGAGCGTGCTGCGGCGCTCGGTGACGTCCATCTGCGAGGCGAAGAAGTACAGGAGCTTGCCGTCCTGGTCGAAGATCGGGCCGATGAACAGGGCGTTCCAGAAAGGCTCGCCGTCGGCCTTGTAGTTGATGAGATCGACCGCCACCGCGCGCTGCTCGCGCAGGGCATTGCGCACTTCGGCGACCGTGCTTCGGTCGGTGTCGGGCCCCTGCAGGAAGCGGCAGTTGCGGCCCATCACATCCTTCTCTTCGTAGCCGGTGAGGTCGAAGAAGGCGCCGTTGGCGAACACGATCGGATTGTCGTCCTGGTTGGGATCGGTGATGATCATCGGCATGCGCGTCATCTCGACGGCGGCGAAGAAGATGTTGCTGCGCTCGTCCAGCCCGCGGTGGCCGATATAGCCGGCCTGCCAGTGATTGACGCCCGGGCCGCCGGTCGGCGTAATGGCATTGCCCTCGACCTCGCCGACGGCCTGCACGCCCATGCTCTGGCCATTCCCCTGCATGTCCAGGGGTTTCGAGAGGTGATCTTCCTTGTCCGATCCAGTTGCCATGTGTGTCCCGATGTGCGGCGACATGCCGCTGCGCCAGCCGCCGCACGAGGGCGGCTGGCTCGAGTTCACTGTAGCGGGGCAGGGGACGGCATTCCGTACGTGACCGCACACAGTACCGGCAACAAGGCGCCGGTCTGCGCCAGATCAACGCGCGGCCTGGGCCTGCTTGGTGCCGTCGGTGATGATGATCTCGCCGATGCCGATGCCGAGCTTGCGCGAATCGCCCGGGTGGCCGCGCTCCTCCGGCGACACCGGTTGCGGCACTTCGATGACCAGGGTGCGGGCGCTGCCGTCGGTGTCGAAATGCAGGCCGATTTCCTGCTGGTGCCAGCCGACCTTGAATTCCCGGGTCTGGCCGCCGACGTGGATCTTGAAAGGCATGTTGGCATTCACGTCATAGGCGCGCGCCGTCAGCACCACGCCGGCGCGGCGCGGCAGCGGCTGCGCGAACTCGATCACCACCCGTTTTGCATCCGACCAGCGGCCCCAGGGCTCGAGGTGCGACAGGCCTTCGACGCCAGTGACGACGCGCGGATCCGGCGGGAGCGACAGTTTCACATGGCTGAGCTTCGGCTCGGGCTCGGGCAGGCGCAGCACCGTGTACCAGGGCGTGCGCAGGACGGTGGTGGCGATGTTGTCCGGCACCTGGTACTCGCCCAGCAGCAGCATCCACTTCTTGTTCAAGGGCAACTGGTATTCGGCGACCGGGCCGAAGTCGATCACCATGGTCGTGGTGTCCGGGTGGTCGATATGGAATTGCGCGCGCAGCATCATGCTCAGGTCGACGCCCGCCACCACCACCTGGCTGCGCTCGGCCGGCGGCACGTGCTCGTACACCCATTTGGCCGCCAGGTCGGTCTTGCTCGGCGGGCGCAGGTTCTCGAAGTGATTGTGGATGCCCCGGTTGCTGGCCGCGTAGGCTGCCGGCAGGAGCAGGCACAGGAACAGCAGCGGCGCCGCGCGCAGGCGCATCGCCCAGGCGAGCAGCACGAGCAACTGCAGTCCGACGAGGATTCGCAGGGCCTTGTCCGTCACGTTGAGGCGATGGATGTCCGGGCCGTCCACCACGTTCGTCGTGTAGCCCTGCAGCATGAACAGCGCCGCGGCCAGGGTCGCCCCCAGCGCCACGACCAGTGTCCAGCGCAGCCAGGGACGCTCGCGCCCTTCCGGCAGCCGTGCGTCCCGGGACAGCGCCGCCGCGGCCACGACGACCAGCAGCGGGAACACGAAGCTGTAGTAGCGCAGGTGCAGGCGCAGGCCTTCGCGGCTGCCCTCGACGTGCAGGCCGGCGGTGTACATGACCGTCAGGCCGGCGGCGGCGCCGAGCATGAGCAGGATGTACAGGTGCAGCAGGCGCCGGTTGGCGTCTTCCCGGTCGGCGCCCGCGGCGCGCGGACGCACGACCTGCGTGATCAGGGCGTAGGCCAGCATGGCCAGCGGCAGGCCGTAGATCAGGGCCAGCGTCATCAGGTGGCCGCGCGCGCTGACCAGGGCCGCCCCCAGCAAGGTCAAGCCGTCGGTGCCCAGCCTGGTCGACTCGTAGAAGGGGCCGAATATGCTGAGACCGGCATCGCCGGCGAACAGCCAGCCAAGGCTGAACTTGACGGCGAAGGTGCACAGGGTCGCCGCGGCCGCCATGGCGATGCCGCGCAGGAGCCAGGGGCCGCCACGGAGCCAGCTGGCCGCCAGCAGGAAGGGGACCAGGGCCGGCAGCAGGAACACCGCATGCACCTTGACCAGGCTCATCAGGCCGAGCACGGCGCCGCTCGCCAGCGCATGCGCGCCTGGCCGCCAGTCGCTGCCTTTCAGTGCCACCCAGCTCAGCACGCAGAAGCCGAAGTAGTACATCGATTCCGGCATGAAGTAGACGGTGAAGGAATTCAGCGGCGCGAGCGTGCTCAGCACCGCGACGCCGGCGGCCGCCGGAGCGCTCGTGTAGCGGCGCGCGATCAGGTAGATGAAAGGCGCGCCGCCCACGAAGAAGGCGAGGTTGCCGATCCGGGCGCAGTCGAGGAAGCCGTCGCCGCAGGCGCTGCTGGCGCCGAACAGCCATAGATACAGATACGAAGGCAGCATCGAATCCGCCAGCGGCATCAGGCGCGCGAACTTGCTGTAATACCATTCGTCGGCGAAGACGCTCGGCTGCAGGCCGGCGTTGCGCTGGTAGAGGAGCCAGGCGATGCCGGCCAGGGCGAAGCTCAGGGCCAGGGGCCAGACAAGGCGTTTTGTTCGGGTATCGTGTGGAGTCATGGTCTCGTTTCAATGCGTATCCGCGTCAGCGAAATCCCCAGCAGGCGCGTATCCGTCGAATTCCCCAGCTCGCTCGGCCGCTGCGGCTGCGGCACCTCGATCACCAGGGTCTGCTGGCGCCCGTCGGTATCCAGGTCGAGCACGACTTCGCGGGCTTCCCAGGGCAGGCGGAATTCAAGCGCGGCGTCCCCCACGCGCAGCACGAAGGGCGCGTTGATGTTGGCGCCGAAGGCGCCTGCGGTCAGCACGACTGTCAGGCGCGCCGGCAGGGGACGGTCGAAACGCAGCTCGACGCGCTTGCCATCCGACCAGCGGCCCCAGGCTTCCACATTCGACAGGCCGTCCGCCCCCACCACCAGCTGGCCGGGGCCGGGGGCGACATTGAAGGCGTATTCGCCCACCAGGCTACGCTCGGGACGCGGCAGCTTGACGATCGTGAAGGCCTCGTTGGCGATCGTCGGCACCATCCCTTGCGGCAGCGGATGGCGGCCCACCGCGACCAGCCAGCGGGTCTGCGAGCCGATGCGATAGGCCTCGATCGGGCTGCCGTCGGGCATGTCGAGCAGGGTCATCTCGGGGTAGTCGATGTGGAACTGGGTGCGGAACAGGTCGGCGCCGTTGGCGACGATCATGGTCGCGCCGCGCTCCTCCAGCGGAATCAGCGCGCGCGCGGCCATGCCGGCGCGGTCGGCAGGCGGCGCAGCCTTCAGGTGCACGAGGTAATGCTGGTGCACGTCGCGGTTGGTGATGAGCAGCGCCAGCGGCAAGGCCAATGCCAGCCCGCCCCAGGCCGCGGCGCGGCGCGAGCGCAGCCACAGCGCCAGCAGCAAGGCCTGGACGATGAACAGGGTGGTGACCGCGAGGCCATGCCTGGCCAGCGCCGTGTATTCCGGGCTGTCGGTGAGGCGCGGGTCGAAGCCGGACAGGCGGAACCAGGCCGCCGCCAGCAGGACCGCCAGCACCAGCACGATCAGTCCCGGCACCAGGAGGCGGCGGCCCGCCGACTGGCTTGCGTCCTTGCCGGCGGCAGCGGTAGCGGCAGCGGCGACCAGCAGCAGGGGCAGGGCGAAACTATAGTAGCGCGAATGCAGGCGCAGGCCCTCCGTCGGTCCCTCGTGGGCGATCGAGGCCGTGTACAGGACGGCCAGGCCGAGCGCCGAGCCGAGTGCGAGCACGGTGAAGACGACCAGCGGGCCGCGCGGATTGTCGGCGCGCCAGGTGTCGCGGCTGAACAGGGCGTGCAGCAGCGCCGCCAGGGGGATGGCCAGCAGCGCCGTCAAGGCCATCGCATGGCCGCGCGCGCTGACCGTGATCGGGACCAGGCGCGACAGCACGCTGTGCTGCGACGCCGAGCTGGCGCCGGCCCCGTAGAAGGCGCCGAACAGGGTCAGGCCGGCCTCGCCGGCGAGCAGCCAGCCGAGCAGCAGTTTCACGGTCGCGGCGGCGACAAGCGCCAGCGTTGCCGCGCCCAGGCCGCGCGCGATCCAGGCGCCGCCCTTGTCACCCGCAGCGCGCACGCGGCTGGCGTACACGAGGTAGAGGCACAGCGCCGGCAGCAGGAAGATGGCGTGCACCTTCACCAGGCTCATGAGGCCCAGCACGACGCCGGCAAGCAGCGCATGCAGCCACGGGCGCCAGGCCAGGCCGCAGAGCGCGACCCAGGCCAGCACCGCGAAGCCGAAGAAGTACATCGACTCCGGCATGAAGAAGCTGGTGTACAGGTTCAGCGGCAGCAGCAGGGACAGCAAGGCGATGGCGCAGGCCAGCGGCGCCGGCATCACGCGCCGCGCGACCAGGTAGAGGAAGGGGGCGGCGCCGACGTGGAACAAAGCGTTGCCGATGCGGGCGCAGTCGAGGAAGCCGGGGCCGCAGCTGCTGCTGGCGCCGAACACCAGCAGGTAGAGCCAGGACGGCAGCGTGGCCTCGGACAGCGGCATCAGGCGCGCCATCTTGCTGTAGTACCACTCGTCGGCGAAGACGCCGGGCGACAGGCCGAGCGTGCGCTGCAGCAGGTACCAGCCCACCAGCGCCATGCCGGCAGCCAGGAGCAGGGAAGGTATGCGTGTGTTCCGGGTGCTTGCCGTGGTGTTCACTTGAAGATCCAGTATTTGCCGAGCAGGAAGCCGTTCACCGCCACCAGCGGCAGCGACAGGATCTTGCCGAGCAGGGGATTGCCCGCCAGCGCCTGGGCCAGGGCCACGCAGCCCAGGGTCAGCCCGTAGTTCACGGCGACCAGGCACAGGTAGCGCGCGAAGCGCGCGGGATTGGCCGAGGCATTGAAGGTGACGCCCGAGTGGAAGGCGAAGTTGACCAGCAGCCCGGCCGCGAAGCCGGCGCTGGCGGCGGCCGTGTGGTGGAAGCCCGCCCCCAGCAGCAGCTGCATCAGGCCGATGTCGACCAGCGCGCACAGCACGCCACCGGTGACGTAGACGGCGAACTGGCGCGACGCCAGTTTTGAAGCGATCCTGGCCGGGCTCATGGCTTGCTGCGGTACAGGGTCTTCTTGTGCAGCGGCCGGCGCGGCACCGAGGCGACGTCGTGCGAGATGAAGGCGAGGATCAGCTGCACGCCCATGATCACCGGCAGCGCGGCCAGCATCACGGTGCCGGCCGGTGTCGCGACGCCATCCTGGGCCGATGCGATCCAGTGCGTCAGGCCGTAGATGGTGCCGAACAGGGTCAGCAGGATCCCGAGCGGCAGCTCGATCGAGGCCACCGACATGTTGCGCAGGTAGTAGTTGTAGAAGATGCGCTTGCCGAAGTTGCGCACGTGCTTGGTGAAGAATTCGGTGACGACCCGCGAGATCTTGAGGTTGCTGACCTCGTCGCCGTAGACGGCGTCCATCGGCACGTCGGCCACCACCGCGCCCAGGATGTTCAGGCGGAACAGCATGTCCGACTCGAAGAAGTAGCGCTTGCTGATCTTGTCGAAGGGGAGGAAGCGCGCGCAGTCGGCGTGGATCGCGGTGTAGCCGTTGGTCGGGTCGAACAGGTCCCAGTAGCCCGAGGACAGCTTGGTCATCAGGGACAGGGCCGCGTTGCCGAACAGGCGCATCGGCGGCATCGCGCCAAGCCGTTCCAGGTTGAAGAAGCGGTTGCCCTTGGTGTAGTCGGCCTCGCCCGCCAGGATCGGCGCGATGAAGTTCGGGATCAGCGCGCCGTCCATCTGGCCGTCGCCGTCGATCTTGACCATCACCTTGGCGCCGTCGGCGATGGCGGCGCGGTAGCCGGTCATGACGGCGCCGCCCACGCCCTGGTTCTCGGCGTGTTCCAGCACCACGACGCGCGGGTCGCGGCAGTGTTCGCGGACAAAGGCGCCGCTGCCGTCCGGGCACTTGTCATCCACCACGTAGATGCGGCTGACCTCGGGCCCAATGCCCTCGATCACGCCCAGGATGTGGCGGGTGACCTTGTAGCTGGGGATCACGACCGCGACCGCGTCGGGCACGCCGATCGGCGCAATGGCCTGCGTGGTGGCGGGAGAAAGCTTCGTGGTGCTGGCGTCAATGGCGTTCATGGCTTGCTGGGGTGTTGGCGTACGCTGACCTCGCGCAGGAAGAAGGCGAGGAGGCGCGGGTCGCCCGGACCGGGGGAGGTGGGCGAGGCATGTTCGAGTTCGATGTCGAGGGTGGCGGCGCGCGCCTGCACGGGCAGCGCCAGCGGGCCGGCCTGGTCGAGCGCATGCCAGCCGAGGTCCTGGCCGTTCACGATGACGCGGGTCTGGCGGTTCGGCGCCAGGTAGTTGCCGGTGATGAGCAGGGCCTGCACGGCGGCGCCGTCGACGTTCACGCGCAGGCGCGAGCGCGCGCCGAGCGACCAGGCGCCGTCCCAGCCGGGACCGTTCGCTTCCAGGTTGCTCCAGCCCGACGCCAGGGCCACGGCCTCGCCGGCGCGCAGCGCGTCGAACCCGAAGCTGCGCTGGACGTAGCCGCCCGCCACGCAGCGCAGCGGCCCGTCGATGTAGAGCCAGCCGCGCGTGCTCGCCACCTGCGGCAGGTCGGGCGCCAGGCTGGCGCCGCGGCCGCACAGCTGCTCGTCCAGGTGGGCGTTGGCCGCGTTGACCAGGGTCTTCAATTCCCGGCCATCGGGGCTGCGCAGCACGTAGACCTTGTCGGCCTCGATGTAGTTGTCGTGGTGGCCGGCGCGCTCGGCGAAGATTTCGGGCTCCGGATGGTAAAGCTGCGGGGCGCGCGCCAGGACCAGCTCGGCGGTGGGGCTGAAATGGACGTAGTCGTATTCGGATGCGTGGTCCACGGCGGCAGCCTGGCCGGCCGCCAGCAGCACCAGCGCCAGCTGCGGCCAGCGCGGCAGGCGGCGCAGCAGCACCAGCAGCGCGAACACCAGCGGCATCGCGGCCCAGAAGGCGTAGCGCATGGGGCCCACGGCGCCCGAGTTCCAGTTCAGCACGGCCAGCGCGGGCAGGGCCAGCGCCAGCGTGAGCAGGGCGCTCAGTACCAGCACCCCGCGCGCGCGGCCATCCATGCGCGGCAGCAGCAGGAGCAGCACCAGCAGCAGGGCGGGCACGCCGACGATCATGCCCTGGTTCAGGTCGAAGTAGAAGGACAGCAGGCGCGTCGCGCCGACCAGGCCCGGGTCGGAGAATAGCTTGGCGATGATGTTGGGGACGCCGAACTGCCACAGGTTGAACAGCGGCGGCAGCGCGAACACCGCCATGCCGCCAGCCAGGCCGAGGATGTTGCGGCGCGTGAGCTGGGCGCGCAGGTTGGCCCGCAGTCCTGCCAATCCGCCGAGCTGGCGCTCATACTCGAGCCACAGCTTGAACAGGGGCGCGAACACGAAGAAGAACAGGATGGTCGGGTTCTGCTGCCCGGCCAGCCCGGCCAGCACGCTACCGGCGAGCGGGGCGCCGCTGGTATAGAACAGCAGGCCGGCCAGCAGCAGGGCTGCGCTCACGCATTCCGGGCTGGTCCAGTGCAGGTAGAGGGCGCCGCCGCACAGCATGAACAGCCCGAGGCCGAGCCAGGCCTTGGGCTCGGACCCGAAGAAGCGGCGCAGCGCCAGTCCCAGCACGAAGACGGCCGCCAGGTTGACCGCCTGGAAGGCCTTGAAGGGCGGGATGCCGAGCGCCTCGAACAGCTTGAACGGAGCGGCCGCCAGCAGCGAATAGCCGAAGTAATGGACCGGGAACACATCGCCGTCGCGCCCGCGCACGAAGGCCGCGTACAGCTGCTGGCTGCCTTCGCGCATGCCGCGCTCGAGCAGGTCGAAGGGTTCGGTGTACATGCCGGGCAGCAGGGTGCGCACGCGTGCGATGTCTTCCAGGCGGATGTCCGGCGAGCCGTGGTCGGCGATGGCCACGGTGGCGACCGTGTACTCGACCACGTCGCCGCCGAAATAGGGCTTGTACATGGCGAGCAGGGCGCACAGGCTGAGTGCGACCAGCAGCGGGAAGCGCCAGCGTTCAAGCATGGCCGTTATCCGTGCCGGGCAGCACGCGGTACCACTGTTGGCGCACCAGGCCGTCGAGCACCTGCCGGGCGCTCTGGTCCCAGGTCAGCCAGGGCATGCCGGTCGACTGCGGCGCCTTGCCCTCGCGCTGCAAGGCCAGCCATGCCTGGATCGCGTCGGCCAGGTCTTGCGGCGCCAGGCCGTCGAAGTAATAGGCGTGTTCGCCCGCTACTTCGCGGAACACCGGCAGGCTGCGTGCAATGATCGGGATGCCGTGCTGGGCCGCTTCGATCAGCGGCAGGCCGAAGCCTTCGCCTTCGGACGGCGACAGCAGCGCCGAGGAAGCGGCGTAGAGCTTGAGCAGCATCTCGTCCGAGATGCCGTTCATCCAGAACAGGCGCGTCGATTTTTCCGGATGCGCGGCCATGCGTTCGCACAGCTTTTCCATCATCCAGCCCTGCTTGCCGACGACGACGAGGTTGACGTCCTCGCCGCGCTCCCATAGCAGCTCGAAGGCGTCCAGCGCCTGGGTGTGGCCCTTGCGCGGCTCCACGGTGCCGACCATGATGAAGCTGGGGCGCTGCGCCAGTGCGTCCAGCACCTGCGCGGCGTCCGGCGGCAGGCCGAAGCTGGGCGCGCTGGCGTCGATGTCGGCGCCCAGGTGGAAGTGGCCGAGTTTTAAAGGGGCGCGGCGGGCCAGGCCCTGGCGCTCGATCCAGCCGGCCAGTTCGTCGGCCACGGCGCGCGAGATGCACAGCACCCCGTCCGACACCTTGTGCACGGTGCGCAGGAAGTCGCCGAAGTACTGCTCGGTCCCGAAGGGGAAGACGTCCGGACGCAGCATCGGCAGGATGTCGAACACCACGAAATAGATGCCGATGCCGCGCGCGCGCATCGACTGCAGCAGGCTCTCGTTCTGCGAGGTGCCGTTGGTGAACAGGTCGAGCCCGAAGAAGATGTCGCCGGGACGCAGGTCGACCGGGGCGTCTTCCAGCAGCAGGCTGGTCTCGCCGACCATGTTCAGGCCGAACTGGCGCGCGTACTGGTAGCTGCGGTTGCCGCCGTGCGAGTACACCGGCTCGACACGGAAGCCCGGCGGCGGATCCGCGATCATCGACAGGAGGATGCTGCGCACCACGCGCTGGATGCCGGTCTTGAGGTCGGACTGCACCACGGCGGAGACGTCCACCAGCAGCTGGCGCGGCGCCCTGGGCGCATGGTTGAAGGCGATGGCCGATGCCAGCGCCGGCAGCTCGGCGTCCGGACATTGCGGCGCGCAAGCCCGTACCAGCTTGCGGTAGGCGGCCTGCGGGCTGCGCTGCGCGAACGCTTCGATGGCGGCGAAGTACAGCTTGCCGACGTGGGCGGGCGCATGCTCGCGTTCCATGTGGGCCAGCGCCCGCTGTGCCAGGCCGGCGCGCAGGTTCGCATCGCCATGCAGGCGCGCCAGCGCATCGGCCAGTTCTGATGTCTTGAAGCCATCCTGCAGCTTCAGCAGCAGCGTGTCGTCGATCGAGGCGGTCGAGCCGTGGGCGTTGACGATGGTCGGGATGCCGTACAGCAGGCAGTCGAGCACCGAGGCCGAGGTCTCGCCGCGGGTCGAGGCGCGCAGCTGCACCGCGCAGTCGCTGGCGGCGAGGTAGTCGGCATAGGTGGCGGCATCGACGAAGCCGGCAATGCGGATGCGGCCGGCGGCGTCGCTGGCGGCGATCTTGCGCAGCAGGCCGGCGCCGTACAGGCCGGGGTCGTTCTCGCCGACGAAGACCAGGCGGCAGCGCGGGTCCTGCGCCAGGGGCGAGGCCAGGTAGGCGTCGAGCAGCTCTTCATTGAGCTTGGTGCGGCCCAGCATGCCGAAGGTGGTCACGAGGTAGTCGCCGTCCTGGACGCCCAGGCGCGCACGCGCCGCCGCGCGCGCCGCCGGCGTGGCCGAGTCCTCGGGACGGCCGCGCAGCAGCGGGATGGTGTGCCAGCCTCGTGCCGCGTCCGCGCCGTACCACTCGGTCGCCAGTTCCTTGGAAAAATCGGAGTGGACGATCACGCCGCTGGCGTTGTCGAGCACGCCCTTGTTGAGCGGGTACTTCCAGATCGATGGGTTGCGGCCTTCCCTGCGATGGCTGAGCAGGCCCGTGTAGCCGTGCGATTCGTACAGCGCCTTGATGAAACCCTGCGGCAGGTAGGCTTCGCGTTCCAGGTTGTCGAGCACGCCCGACAGGAAGAAGTCGTGCAGCACCACGATGCCCGGCACCTCGCGGATCAGCTCGAACATGTGCTGGTGCGCGTGCGAATTGCCGACGTGGTAGACCACGCGCTCGAAACCATGCGCATGGGCGCGCAGCCAGTCGGGGCCGTGCAGCGGGAAGCCGTCCAGGCGCGCGTCGAGCACCGTGTCCTGGTCGACGATCAGGGTGATGTCGTAGTACTGCGCAAGGATCGGCACCAGTTCGGCGCTGTAGTCGGCGATGCCGGATTTGACCGGCGGCAGCGGCGAGACGTAGGCCAGCTTTGGACGGCTTGCCCCGGCACGGGTGCTGCGTTCGGCGGCGGTGGCGTCCAGTTCGACCAGCAGGGCGGCTGCGTCGAGCCCTTGCGGCGCACGGTAGAGCACCGGGAAGGGCAGGGGCGCGAGGCTGCTGTCGGCCGCGCGCGGCACCAGCACCACGTCGGGCGACAGGCTGGCCAGCGCATGTTCGCGCAGGGCCGGCTGCAGGCGTTCGTTACCTGTCAGGTCGAGCGCGCGCACGCGGCCCGGGAAGGCCAGGCGCAGGTCTTCGAGCAGGCCAGGCTGGCCCAGGGGCGCGGCAATCCACAGCTCGCGCGTGCCGGCGGCCGCCGCAAGGGCCTTTGCCAGGTTCAACGCGGCCGGCTCGATGCCGTCCCGCGCGTGGAGAAAGTCGATGACGATACGCATATCTTTTATTGTCCTGCCCGGTTTCCAGCCTGGCCGCGGGCGCGCTGCAGGTCGCCCAGCACCGCGCGCACCGAGACCGGCAAGCCCTTGAGTTCTTCGGGGATCGCGACCGCGCCGGGGGCCGCCGGCTCCGGTGCGGCCTGCTTGATGGCGGCGAGCGAGCTGCTGACCGTCTGGCCCAGCGCGGGGTAGCGCAGCAGCACCGGGATCAGGAGACGGCGCATGCGCTCATTCTTCGTCACCCGGGTGACGACGCGGCGCGCCAGGCCGGGACGGCGCAGCGCACGCACGACGCGCCCAAGCGCGCGCAGCGGCGCGGTGATCTTCCACGAGGTGCTGGCATAGGTGGCGGTCAGGCGCGCTTCCATGTCCTGCGCCCACACGGTCAGGTGGTGGCCGCTCAGCTGCGATGCGGCCAGCGCATCCTGCAGCGCCAGGATCTGGGCGTCGGCGTCGCGCTTCTGCTGCTCGGCCTGTTCGGCGCGCGCGGATGCGTGGTGCAGCTCCGCCAGCGCCTGCTGGTGCGCCTGCTGCGCCAGCATCGCGGCCTGGTGGGCCTGTTCCATCGAGCGTGCCGCGCGTTCCGAGATGTCGCGCGCTTCCTGCTCGGATGCCTTGAGCGCCGTCGAGAGCCGCTTGGCGGCGGCCCAGGACTTGTCGAGGTGGTGCGAGATGTAGTCGTCGAACACGTTCGGCTGGATGCCGAAGTGCTGCGCCAGTTCGCTGTGTTCTTCCGCCACGTAGTAGCGGTTCAGGCCATCGAACCACACGAAGCGGTAGCGCCGGCTGGTCACCATGTGCTCCCAGGAGGCGTGGTTGGTCTCGCGGCTGTTCGGCAGCGTGGCCTCGATCACCAGCACCCAGGGGCGCCAGCGTGCAAAATCCATCCCCTTGAGCACTTCGCCCTCGAAGCCTTCGACGTCGATCTTCAGGAAGTGAATCTGCCGGCCCTGCACGTATTCCTCGCACACCGAGGCCAGGGTCTGCACCGGCACGCTCAGCTCGACGACCTGGTGGCCTTCCGAACGGTGCAGCTCGGCCACCGCCTGGTCGGGCGAGGCCCAGCCGCGCACCTGGGGCGTATCGTACAGGGTCAGTTCGCCATTCGCGCTGCCTGCGGCGATCGCCAGGTTGACGTCGCGCGGGCGCTGCTCGAGGAAGGCCTGGTGGAAGGAGGGCAGCGGCTCGATGCTGATGCCGCGCCAGCCGGCATCGTAGAAGGCCTTGGTGACCGAATGCTCTTCGGGATCGTTGGCGCCGACGTCGATGTAGAAGCCGTTCTCGACCTGTCCGAGCGCGCGCCACAGCAGCACGTCCTCGGCGTTCTGGGAGTAGGAAATGAAACTCATGTGCTCAATGGGGAACGTTGGATATCGACGGCCGGGTCGAGCCAGGCCGAGCCCTCGAAGTGGGGGCGGCGCATGTTCATCACGGTGAACACCAGCGCCAGGTCGCGCCATTCGTAGTTGTTCACCAGGTGGGTCTCGGTGCTGACGATCGCGGTCGCCACCGAATAGGTGCCGGGGCCGAGGTTCATCGGGAAGGCGAAGCGGTAGGTCACTACTTCGCCGGCCGCGACGTCCTCGAGCGGCAGCTGTTTCAGGTGGGTATTGGTGCCGTACATCGGCTGGCCGAGGCGGTCCTTGATCATGTAGCCGAGCACCATGCGCGGGATCGGGGCCTTGACCTTCACCTTCACTTCCAGCGTCACGGCCGCGCCGACGTCGACCACCTCGACGCGCTCGCCCAGCTCGTCGCGCAGGGCGATGTCGCTGACCGTGGCTTCGCCGGTGCCCGAGATGGTCTGAACCTTGCCGTCGCCGGTCTCGTTCAGGCGCACGGTCTCGTTCTCGCGTTCCGCGATCATGGCATTGTAATAATCCATGATCTCTTCCGGCTTGCCCTGTTTCGCCAGGCGGCCGCCGTCCAGCAGGATGGCGCGGTCGCACACCGACTGGATCGCCTGCTTGTCGTGCGACACCAGGAGAAGGGTGGTGCCCTCCTTGCGGAACTGGCGGATGCGGTCGAAGGACTTGTGCTGGAAGTAGGCGTCGCCCACCGACAGCGCTTCGTCGACGATCAGGATGTCGGGGCGCCGCGCCGTGGCGACCGAGAAGGCCACGCGCATCTGCATGCCGCTCGAGTAGACGCGCACCGGCTGGTCCATGTAGTCGCCGATGTCGGCGAAGGCCTCGATCTGCGGCATGAGCGCCGTGATCTCGTCCACCGTCATGCCCAGCAGCTGGCCGGCCATGTAGACGTTCTGGCGTCCGGTGAAGTCCGGGTGGAAGCCCATGCCCAGTTCCAGCAGGGCGGCCACGCGGCCTTCCATCCAGACGCTGCCGGTGGTCGGCTGGGTGGTGCCGGTGATGAGTTTCAACAGGGTGCTCTTGCCCGCGCCGTTGATGCCGATCAGGCCCACGGCTTCGCCCGGCGAGACCTGGAAGTTGATGTCGGTGAGCACCCACTTGAGCTTGTGGCGCGGGCCGCGCAGCGGCAGCAGCCATTCGCCCAGGCGCGACCAGCGTGTGGGGTACTGCTTGTAGGCCTTGCCCAGGTTTTGAACGACGATGCTGCCCATCAGAGTTCATCCACCATTTCGCCGGAGCGCTTGCGGAACAGGCGCAGGCCCAGGATGCACAGCAGCAGCGCCAGCAAGGCTGCCGGGATCAGCGAGTTCCAGTCGGGCAGGCGGCCTTCGACCAGGATCGCCTGGTGCGCCCCCACCACGGCCGCCATCGGGTTGTAGACCAGGATCGGCTGCGCCGCTTCCGGCAGGATCGAGGCCGGGTAGACGATCGGCGTGAGCCAGAACCAGAACTGCATCGCGATGGTGACGAACTGGCCGACGTCGCGGAAGAACACGTTCAGGATGCCGCTCACCATGCCCAGGCCGATGGCCAGCAGGATCTGCAGCAGCAGCACCGGGATGATGGCGAAGAACACGGCCCCCGGGAAATTGCCCGAGGCGAGCAGGTAGACCAGGAACAGGCCGAAGATGACGCCGAAGTTCACCAGCGCGTTGAGCACGACGATGATCGGCAGGCAAATGCGCGGGAAGCTGATCTTCTTGAGCAGGTTGGCCTGCTCGAGGAACATGTTCTGCCCGCGCGCGACGATCTCGGCGAACAGGCCCCAGGTCAGGACGCCGGCGCACAGGTAGATGGAATAGGCGGCGCCGGAGGCGTTGCCCGGCAGCTTGGCACGCATGACCTCGGAAAAGATCACGGTGTACACGAGGATCATGGCGAGCGGGCTGAGCACCGACCAGACGGCGCCCAGCATCGCGTTCACGTATTTCGACTGGAATTCGCGCTTGACGCTGCCCAGCACGAAACCGCGGTAGGCCCACAGGCCGCGCAGCATCAGTGGAGAAATCATGGGGCGGACCGCTCTGGCAGCGCCCCAATCGGGTACGTCAATGTGAGTTGCATAAGGATTGGCTGAGCCGGATGAGCCGAAAATTATACTTCATCCAATCGCCAATCCATTGTTACAGATGTAACACCTTGTCTAAAATCAACTCAATTTGTCATGGTTTGGCGCGTGTTCAGCTACCCAGGTTGGTAAAAATTCCGACGGCCATCTCTGCCCAGCAATACAGGAAGCCCAGGCCGATCAGGCCGGCAGCGATCACGCGGCTTTTCGTGCTGCGGATGTTACGCAGTGCAAAGCTGAGAACCAGGCCGGTGAGCGCCAGCAGGATGCCGGCGGCGACGAAGTCGAAGCCGGTCCAGTTCACCTCAGTGGTGAACTGCATGGCGACGAGCGGGATCATCAGGATGGCCGCCGTCACCAGGGCCACGGTCAGCAGGCTCTTGCCCAGGCCGGGTTTGACTCCCATGCCCTTGCCGGTCATCGTGCTCATTGTCGTCTCCTGAACAAAAGTGTAATGACGTTAATGTAGCACGCGACGGAAAGATTCACGACCCCTGCACCAGCTTCTGCAAGGCCTCCGGCTTCACGATGATCAAGCGGTGCGCATCCTTCTGCACGATCCCCTGCTGCGCCAGCGCCGTCAGCGCCCGCGTCACGGTCTCGCGGCTGGTATTGATCATGTTGGCGATGTCCTGGTGGGTCGGCAGGTTCTCGACCACGGCAGGGACGCCCGGTTCGTCCTGCTTGTTCTTCTGCATCAGCACCAGGTAGGTGTAGATGCGCTTGGCGGTATTGTTAATACTCAGCAGCGAGCGGAATTCCGAATCGCGCTGGATCTTCTGGGCCAGGTGCTTGAGCATCTGGTTCGCCACCGAAGGCGAGTGCGAGAACAGGTGCATGGCGGTCGCGGCAGGCAGGAAGGCCACCAGCACGTCCGACATCGCCACCACCGAGGCCGACCGGGTCGAATTATTGATCAGGGCAATCTCGCCGAAGAAGTCGCCCGGCGCCAGCATGCGCAGGCCGATCGAGCGGCCGTCTTCGGTCACGTCGATGACTTGCAACTGGCCCGACAGCAGGAACAGCAGGCCGTCGCCATGGCCGCCTTTCTGCAGCACGATTTCACGCTTCTTGTAATGGCGGAAGCGCAGGTCCTGCTTGACCCGGATGAGCTCTTCGTCGGACAGGCCAGCCAGCAGTGGAATCTTGCGCAGGTGGATCTGGATCTGGCGCTCTTCCTGCGCGGGGGAATCGTTCTCGGCAGCAGTACGGCGGGCGGGCAGGGGTTTGGCGGTCGCGTTCATGTTGCGTTCTGGTCAAGCTTGGAAGAAGGTCACGTAGAGTTGGGCCGCGGCGGCCGCGAAGACGGTGCCGGCCGTATTGGCGCCAATGTCGCGCCAGCAGAAACGGCGGTCCGGCACCAGGCTCTGCAGGCATTCGATCAGCCAGCCCGCGATAAGCAGGCCCAGCAGCCAGAAAAGAGCCTCGACATGGCTCTCGGCGATGCGCAGCGCCAGCATGGCAAGCACGGCGAAGCTGGCGAAGTGGAGGAATTTGTCGTTCGGTAAGGGTGGCAACCAGCGGTTCGGCACCAGGCAGCCCGCGCACACGGCGCTCGCGACCACGCCCAATAACACCATATCTCCCACCACGATCCAGGGGCCTTTCCAGAATTCCCGACAAACGTGATTCTATACGGTCGAGCCTGCTTACGGTGGGTTTCGGAACGGCAAGGGAATTTCTACAAGGCCGCAACCGCCACCGCCTGCGGCCTGCGGCGCTTGAGCCAGCGGCGCGCCGCGCGCAGCGCCGGCGCCTCGATCAGGTGCCAGCTGAGCATGGCCAGCGGCAGCACCACGGCCAGCGTCGCCAGCGTCAGCTCCCGGTGACCCACCGGCGGCAGCACTTCGCGCAGCACGATGATCACCGGCCAGTGCCAGATATAGATGCCATACGAGTAGTCGTGGCGCTGCACGTGCGCCGTCCATGGCAGGGACTGCGAGCCGACGCACATGGCCAGCGTCACCGCCACCAGCGCAATGCCGAACCAGGTGAGCGGACTCGGGGTCAGGGCGGCGGACCTGGTCCAGTTGAGCAGCAGCAGGGCCAGCGCGCAGGCCACGTGGCGCCAGCCGATGCGCAGATCCGGGGCCAGGGTCTGCAAGAGCATGCCGACCAGGAACAGCGACCACATCCGCACCTCCCAGACGTAGCCGCTCGCCACTTGCGGGAACAGGTTGGCGGCGAGCAGCAGGAACAGTGCGGCGCCGCGCATCCAGCTGCGCAGGGGCAGGGCCGCTGCCAGGCCGACCAGGGCCACCATCACATACATGCGGCCTTCCCAGTACAGGGTCCACAGTGGGCCGTTCAGGTCCTGGCCGCCCAGCACGCCGGCGATGCGCAGTTCCTCGGCCGGGATGTCGTAGACCAGCCCATGCAGCACCGTGTTGCCGAAGATGAAGCGCCATGGCGCAGGGTCGAGCAGGCCGCGCCACCCGGGCGCGGAAAAGAACACCACCGCGACGCAGGTCGACACCAGGAGACAGGCGAACAGGCCGGGCACGATGCGCGCCACCCGGCGCAGGGCGAAGCGGCCCAGGTGCGGGTCGCCCATCCAGCTGCGCGCGATGAACATGCCGCTGATGACGAAGAACACGCCGACCGCGAGCGCGCCCAGGTCGCCGTTCGGCGCCAGCAGCCGGGTCAGGGGATCGGGGTGCGGCGCGACCCGGTTCATCATCCAGGTGTGGTACACCACCACCAGCAGCGCACAGACCAGGCGCACCAGGTTGAAACCGTTGTCGTGGGAACTGATGGCCGCTTCGAGGCTGCGCTGTTGTCGTTGATATGGCATGGCGAAAAATCAGGAGGCGGGGCCGCGGTTCACGGCAGCTGCCACTGCCAGCTGAACTGGAACTGGCGGTTGTCGTACTGGAAGATCGAGATGTTCTCGCGGTTGCGCACGCCCCGCGCTTCCAGGATCAGGCTGTGGTCCTTGCGCAGCTGCCAGGACAGCACCGCGCGCAGGATCTGGGTGCGCTGGGCGCGCACCTGGTCGATCAGCAGTTCGGGCGAATAGGGGCTGGCGCTGTTCCATTGCTGGCGCGTCCAGGACAATTCTCCATTCAGGTCCCAGCCCAGCGGCTTGCGCAGGGACAGCGTGAGGTAGTTGCCGTGACGATTGCCGCCCGGGCGCTCGCCGCGTGCGCGGTCGCTCAGCGCGCCCAGGGTGGCATACGCGCCCAGGGTGCCGGCCTGGTGGGTGAGCAGGACGCGCGCCTCAAGGACGTTCGAATCGAAGTTGCGCAGGTTCTGGTAGTCGGTGCGGGTGGCGCTGCCGGTCAGGTACAGCTGGGTGCGCGGCGGCAAGGGCAGCGGCGGCGCCAACCTTGCCTGCAGCTGCAGCTGTTTCTGGTACAGCCGGCCGCCCATGGTGGTGGCCCCGACCGAGCCGGTGGTGCGCAGGGTCCAGGCGCCGAAGCGCCAGGGGGACTCGATGCCGGTGTACAGCCCGCCGGTGTCGTAGGCGCGCAGCCGGTCATAGCGGCGCTGCTGCACCTGCACGAAGCCCAGGCTGCCGTTGGAACCGATGCCGCGCACGTAGTCGGTGCCCAGCATGGTATAGCCGTCGCGCTGCGGCCGGAAATCCTCCAGCAGCGGCAGTTCGATGTCGCCGTCCGGGCCGGTGACGATGAAGGTCGAGTTGCTGGCGCCCTGGTTGACGTTGTCGTCGATGCCGCGGCCGATGGTCACGCTGGTGGCGCTGGCCGGCGCGGCCGGCCTGCAGCCACTGTCGCGCGCCTCGTTGAGCAGCTCGAGGATCTCGCGCGTCGGCGAAAAGCGGGTCTCGATGGTGGCGAACAGGCGCTCGGCCTCGCCGGCGTTGCCGAGGCCGCACTGGATCAGGGCCAGGTCGATCAGGGCGCCGGCGTGCTCGGGCACCTGTCCGATCAGGCGCCGCAGGGTGTTCGAGGCATCGGTCTTGCGCCCTTCGGCCAGCGCCTGCAGGGCGTCCTGGTAGAGCGCCTCGTGCGAGGCATCGAGTCCGGACGCCGGCGCGGCATCCGGGACGATGTCCTGGGCGCGCGCATGTGCGGGCAGGCAGGCCAGCGCCAGGGCCAGGAAGGAGGGCAGCAACAGGCCCGGGGTGCTCATGCGCCGCCTCCGCTGCCGGGAAGCACGGCTGCCTGCTCGCGCGCGACGGCCGTGCCGCGCTGGTTCATGCTGGTGTCGAGGGTATACAAAGGCGTTGGTTTTTCTTTACCGCGCAGCAGGCGTTCGCCCAGGGCGAGGAAGCGGTGCCGGCGCGCGCGTTCGACGGTGCCGGGACCGATGATGGTGTTGTGAGGGAAATCGCGGGCTACCTGTTCGAGCCGGGCCGCCGTGTTGACCCCGTCGCCGACCGCAGTATAAATGCTGCGGAACGTCGTGCCAAAGTCGCCGGCCATCGCCGGCCCGCTTTCGACGCCGATCCGTACCCGCAGCGGCTTGTGGCCGGCGCGCTCGCGCGCCGCGCTCAGCACCGCGACGCGGCGCGTGATCTCGCGCGCGGCGTCGAGCGCCAGGTCGGCGTGCTGCTCCAGCGGCAGCGGTGCGCCCCAGAAGGCCATCATGCCGTCGCCGGTGTACTTGTCGAGCGTGCCCTGGTGCGCGATCACGGGGCCGGTCAGGCAGTCGAGGAAGTCGCGCGTCAGGCGCGCCGCCTCGGCCACCGGCAGCGCCTCGACCTGGCCGGTATAGCCTTCCATGTCGGCCACCAGGGTGGTCACGTCGCGCTGGCGCGGCCGCAGCGGATCGTCCTCCTCGCTGCGCAGCAGTTCCTCGACCACCGCCGGGGCCACGTACTGGCGCAGGGTCTGCAGCAGCTGGCGCGAACGGCGCTGCGCCACCTGCCACTGGTAGGGCACGGCGACCGCCAGCATGAACAGGTTGGTGGCGAGCGGCCCCACCGGCGCGAAGCCGGGATCGTGCCTGCTTGCCGCATATGCCAGCGCCAGCCACAGCATCGAGCTGGCTGCGAGCAGCCCGACGCTGGCAACGGCCGACAGGCGCGGGAACAGCAGCATGCAGCCGGCGACCGAGGCCAGCGCGAACAGGCAGGCGATCAGGCGTCCCGGCCAGGGAGCCGGCGCGGCGCCTTGCTGGCGGTCGAGCAGGGCCGACAGGATGGTGGCCTGGACGCCCAGGCCCGGGCGGCTGGCGGCCAGCGGCGTGGCGACCCGGTCGGCCATGCCGAGCGAGGACGAGCCGACCACCACCAGGCGCCCGCCGGCGCTGGACGGCACGATGCGCTGCGCCAGGATGTCGGCGGCGCTGACCACGGTGTAGGCCGACCAGTCGCGCGTGTAGGGCACGCGCAGCATGCCGGTGTCCTCGAGCCGGAGCGGCCCTTTGCCGGCGCAGCAGTTGACCAGGGCCAGCGCCAGCGCAGGGTAGTGGCGGCCTTCGAAGCTGGTCACCAGCGGCACGCGGCGCAGCGCGCCGTCCGGATCGGGGATGAAGCCGATCGCGCCGACGTGGGGCGCCTCGGCGAGCTCCGGGTAGTTGCCGAGGTAACCGTTGGCCGGCACGCCGCCGCGGTAGGCATCGGTGGCGCCGCCGAGCCGGCCGCTGCGCAGCGGGTACTCGCGCGGACCGGCGGCCGGAAAAGTAAAGGCCTGGGCCGGCACCACCGGGCCATGCCGGGCCAGCAGCGCGAGACGGCGGTCGCCGGCGCTGTCGCCCGCCTCCGGCAGGACGATGTCGAGCGCGACGCCGCGCGCTTCGTAGCGGGTCAGCAGGATCTCGACCAGGTCGGCCAGGCGTTCGCGCGGCCAGGGCCAGGCCCCAGCCTCGGTGAGCGAGGCTTCGTCGATGTCGACCACCAGGATGCGCGGCTCGGGAGCGCTGCTTACCTGCAGGCGCAGGAAGACGTCGCGCAGCCGCTCGTTTGCCAGGAACAGGGGATCTGCCCAGGGAAGGGGAAACGATGCAGGACCGTTGTGCGAAAGCGACGGCTGCAGGAGCTGCCCATATTGCGACCACAGGGTCACCAGGAAGGCCAGCGCAGCAATGACCCAGCTTCCACGGGGTCGGGCTTGGAATCTCGGTTCAGCCACGCGCAGCAGTGTACAGGTGTACTTTCAGTTAAAGAATGGGGGAGTATAACGCGCACAGTTGCTCCTGTGCATTGTTTTTTTTGAAATGCGACAAGATGTAATCTACACGAAGAAAGCCATCCTTTCCGATAAAATGTGACCCTCGTCACGGAAGAGTGCGGCAGGCCGAGGGTAACATCGGAAGAGAAAAGGGGACTATCTTGCAAAAAATCATACTAAGTGCACTGTTGATGTGCGCAGCGCACACTGCGCAGGCAGCCGATGCCGGCAAGATCATCTTCGTTGCCGGCAGTGCCCAGGTCGGCGACAGCAGTGCACGCGAAGGCGGCGCCGTCCAGGAAGGCCAGATGCTGAGCACCGGCGGCGACGGCTTCATCTACGTGAAGACGGTCGACAACGGCCTGTTCATCCTGCGCCCCAATACCAGGGCGCGGATCGTCACCTACCACATCGACCAGAAGAACCCGGCCAATACCCGCATCAAGCTCGAGCTGCTCAGCGGCGTCGCGCGCAGCAAATCGGGCGAGGCGGTGAAGCTGGCGCGCCAGAACTTCCGTTTCAACACGCCGGTCGCGGCGATCGGCGTACGCGGCACCGACTTCACCGTGTTCACCGACGACGACACTTCGCGCGTGGCCGTGATTTCCGGCGGCGTGGTGGTCAGCGGCTTTAGCGGCGCCTGCCGGCCCGATGGCGCCGGTCCTTGCGAAGGCGAGGCCAGCCGCGAGCTGAGCGCCGCCCAGCGCGGCCAGCTGGTGCAGGTGCAGCGCGGCCAGGCCGCCCAGGTCCTGCAGAGCAGCCCGCTGTCCCCGGACCAGGTCTCGCCGCCGCGCCGCGACGAGCCGCTTGCCAAGAGCGGGACGGGATCCTCCCCGACCCAGGCCGCCAGCGTGGAAGCGATGAAGAATGCGGGCCTGAACTCCGTCATCGAGAAGCTGGTCACCGCGAATCCCGCGCCGCCCTCCGTGCCGGCGCCGGGCAAGCCGGCTCCGGCAAAGGAAGAGCCGGAGCCGGTGGTCAACATGCCCGCTCCGGTGATCGAGACGCCGTCCACCCTGCCGGAGCGCGTCGCCGTCTGGGGCCGCTGGCAACCCATCGGGGGCAGCTACGGCAAGCTGAATCTGTCGGAAGAGCGCCAGGACAAGGAATTGCTGGGGATGGCAGGGTATTTTGCGCTGCTGCGTTCCTCGGGGAAGGATTATGTTGCGCCGAATAACGGGACGGTCGGTTTTGGCTTGCGCGACAGCGAAGCCGTGGTCACCACCGAATACGGGTACGGAAATAACGTGGCGGAGCATGCCACCTTATCCAACGGCAGCCTCATGGTCGATTTCGGCAAGCGGACATTCCAGACCGGCATGGACGTGAATACCTCGACCGACGTCGTACGCGTCAGTGCCGATGGAACGGTCACGAACGACGGCCGGCTGTACGGCAATGCCGCCGAGGGGCGTCACCGCATCATGAATGTCCAGGGCCTGCTCACGAACGAGCGCGGCGGTACGGCGACCACCATCTTCGACGGCCGGCTGGACGAGAAGCGGACCGTCAGCGGCGGCGCTACCTGGCGTTGACGACCTGGTTTTCATGAAAAATAAACACCCCGGTAAATCCGGGGTTTTTATTTTTTATTGTCGCGATTTCTGAAGCGCAATGATATTGCGCAGTCCTTATGCATATATTTAATTCCCTTATGCAAACCCGGTCAATTACCCATAGTGCGTAATCGCGATCGCATTTGTATAAATTTTGTCGATTTCCGGCAAAACTTTGTCCTTTTGTGATGGCCATCACATATCGCTCTGTTCCGCATCTGTCATCATGCGCTCCGTTGATCTTACAGGCGTGCAATCCGCACTCTGCAAGCTTGATCCAACACTTGATTGATCGATCTTTCTTTTTGGAGCATTACATGGCAATCGTCACCGCACACGTCGCAGCTGTTCAGCAACTGTACGTCGCATACTTCAACCGTCCGGCTGACTACGCTGGCCTGGATTACTGGACCAACGTCGTTGCAGGCCAGAAGGGCTCGACCGCCCTGGTGTCGGCTGCTTTCGCCGCTGAAGCCGAATACAAGACCGAATACGCTGGCCTGTCGAACGCCGACATCGTCAACAAGATCTACATGAACCTGTTCGGCCGTCCTGCAGAAGACGCTGGCAAGGCATTCTGGGCTGCTGCCCTGGACAGCAAAGCCACCACCATCGACAAAGTCGTCGCTGACGTCGTCAAAGGTGCACAAGGTTCGGACGCACGTGCCTACGAAAACAAAGTTTCGGGCGCAACCACCTTCACCGCACAACTGGACACCAAGCTGGAGCAGGATGGCTACAGCGGCGCCGCCGCCAACGCCCTGGCCAAGGCCTACGTCACCAGCATCACCAACGACGCATCGCTGGAAGCAGCCGTCGCTCCGGTGAACCTGGCTACCACCGTGTCGAAAGTCGTCGTCGCCGGCACCCCGTTCACCGTCGCAACCGCCCTGGCGAACCTGGCTGCTGCACAGAAGGCCAAGGCTGACTTCCTGGTCACCGCCGATGGCGACGGCAAAGCCGACACCAGCGCTACCGACGCTACCCTGAAAGCTTCGGTCGACACCAAGGCTGCTACCGTGCAGAAGCTGCTGGGCACCCCGGACGCCGGCGATGCAGTGGAAACCATCTACGCAAACGGCTCGGCTTCGGTGCGCGCTGCACTGATCGCTGACCAGCAAGCTGCCAACGCCAAGGCCCTGGTCGACGCACAAGCTGCCGTCACCAAGGCAACCGGCGACATCGGCAAGATTGCTGGCCTGCAGTCGGCTATCGCTAACGCGACCGCCGCCGTGACCTCCCAGACCGCTGCTGTGAACGCCCAGAAAGCCGCCAACATCGACCTGGCTGCTAAACTGGCTGCTTACAACACCGCCAACGGCACCGCTCTGACCGTCGCCGACAACGGCACCGTGGCTGGCGTGATCACCGTCAACGCTACCACCGGCGCCCTGCAACTGGCATCGGGCGTGACCGAAGCCAAGAACGCCGGCGTGACCGCTCTGCTGAACGCATCGATCGCCAAGGAAGCCACCGACGTGAACGTGGAAAAGGCCAACACCCTGGTCACCACCACCCAGAACACCGTCGACTACCTGGACACCAGCGATGCCGAGCAGGCTGAACTGGCTGCCATCAAGGCCCAGTTCAAGGACGTGACCGTCGCTACCGGCAGCATGCCGACCGAAGCCCAGATCGCCGAGCAACTGGCAATCTTCAAGGCCAAGGACACCGCCGATTCGACCGTGTACGAAACCTTCAAGGGCCTGGTGGACGCGTTCTACGACCAGACCGCTGCCGAGAACCCACTGGCTGCAGCCCTGACCGCCGCTAATGCACAGGTCAAGACCGCCAACGACAACATCACCGCCTTCACCAAAGCCCTGGCTGAACTGAAGACCGCTGAAGGCCTGGTTACCCAGAGCAACGCTCTGCAAGCTGCAATCGACACCTCGGCTGGCGTGTTCGCTTCGCGTAACTACACCATCCAGAACGTAGACGCAGCAGCCGAAATCGGTTCGTCGAACTCGGACATCTTCATGGTCGACGTCAAGACCAGCCCGGACTCGACCATCAACCTGTTCAACCTGCAGGGCACCGATTCGCTGTACATTGGCTCGCAGTTCACCATGGTCAAAGGCGCTCTGTCGACCGGCAACAACGCCGTCCTGGAAGCCTTCGTGAACCAGGTTGGTTCGGACACCGTCATCAAGCTGGAAAAGACCGCCTTCGGTTCGGCTGCAGCTACTCCGGAAGTCGTGACCATCACCCTGGTCGGCGTGGAAGCAAGCACCATCCAGCTGAACAACGGCATCATCACCTCGGTCGCTCCGGCCCCGACCGTCTAAGTAATATGCCTGGGTTTCCAGGCTGATTGCTGACGCAAAACCCCGCCTTCGCAAGAAGGCGGGGTTTTTCTTTGTGGTATTGGCACCGACGCGCCGGCACCACAATCTTGCTTATCTGATCACATAAAAATGTGATGTGCATCACAAATTTTCGTCTTTATCGTTCATAATGTAGGGCGATTCATTTCCCGTAGGAAGTATCTCTAGTGCACTAGCTTTGCACACCTAACTCATGACGAAATTCTTAGACGAAAAAACCGAAATCGGCCGCGCCCTGCTGGCATTCAAGCGCACCTTCTGGACGATCGGCGCCTTCAGCGCCATCATCAACCTGTTGATGCTGGTGCCGTCGCTGTACATGCTGCAGGTGTACGACCGGGTCCTGGCCAGCCGCAACGAGATCACGCTCCTGATGCTGACCCTGCTGATGCTGGGCGCCTACCTGTTCATGGGCGGCCTGGAGGTGATCCGCTCCTTCGTGCTGGTGCGCGTCGGCGCGCGCTTCGACATGGTGCTCAACAAGCGCATCTATACCGCGTCCTTCGAGCAGAACCTCAAGCAGGCCGGCGGCAACGCGGGCCAGGCCCTGAATGACCTGACCAACCTGCGCCAGTTCCTGACCGGCAATGCGCTGTTCGCCTTCTTCGACGCGCCCTGGTTCCCGATCTACCTGATCGTCATCTTCCTGTTCGATCCCTGGCTGGGCCTGTTCGCACTGGCCGGCACGATCGTGCTGGTGGTGCTGGCCTACGTTAACGAGCGCGTGACCAAGCAGCCCCTGACGGAAGCGAACACGATGGCGATCTCGGCCAGTACGCTGGCGACCAACAACCTGCGCAATGCCGAGGTGATCGAGTCGATGGGCATGCTGCCGAACCTGATCAGCCGCTGGTTCAAGATGCATGGCAAGTTCCTCAACCTGCAGGCCGACGCCAGCCAGAAGGCCGGCAGCATCGGCGCCGTGACCAAGTTCGTGCAGACCTCGCTGCAATCGCTGGTGCTGGGCCTGGGCGCCCTCCTGGTGCTGGAGCAGAAGATCACCCCGGGCATGATGATCGCGGCCTCGATCCTGGTCGGCCGTACCCTGGCCCCGGTGCAGCAGGTGATCGGGGTCTGGAAGACCTGGTCGAGCACCCGCAGCGCCTACGATCGCCTGACCAAGCTGCTCGACGCCAACCCTGCGCGTCCGGCCGGCATGGCCCTGCCGGCGCCGAAAGGCATCCTGACCCTGGAAGGCGTGACCGCCGCGCCGCCGGGCACGCGCGCCCCGATCGTCAAGAACGTGTCCTTCGGCATCGTTCCGGGCGACGTCCTGGGTATCCTCGGACCGAGCGGTTCGGGCAAGTCGACCCTGGCGCGCCTGCTGGTGGGCGTGTGGCCGGCGATGATGGGCAAGGTGCGCCTGGACGGCGCCGACATCTACAGCTGGAACAAGGCGGAACTGGGGCCGCACCTCGGCTACCTGCCGCAGGACATCGAGCTGTTCGGCGGCACCGTCAGCGAGAACATCGCCCGCTTCGGCGAAGTGGATGCCGAAAAAGTGGTGCAGGCCGCCAAGCGCGCCGGCGTGCACGACATGATCCTGCATTTCCCGGAAGGCTATGACACCCAGCTGGGCGACGGCGGCGCCGGCCTGTCCGGCGGCCAGAAGCAGCGCATCGGCCTGGCGCGCGCCATGTACGGCGACCCCTCGCTGATCGTGCTGGACGAGCCGAACTCGAACCTCGACGATGCCGGCGAACAGGCGCTGGTGGCCGCGGTCACCGACCTGCGCCAGCGCGGCAAGACGATCATCCTGATCACCCACCGCACCAGCATCATCGGCGCCACCACCAAGCTGCTCCTGATGCGCGAGGGCGCGGTCCACATGTTCGGCCCCACCGGCCAGGTGCTGGCGGCCCTGCAGGAAGCCAATGCCAAGGCATTGCAGGCCGCGCAGGCCGCGGTGGCCGCCAAGACCCAGCAGGCCGGCGCAAGCGCGCAAGACCAGGCGGCAACTATCGGAGAAGCGAAACAATGAAGTTGTTAAAGAACGAAACGACGGAAGTCATTTCCCATGACGCCACCCCGCTGGCGGTGAACACCGATGCCAAGGCCTACAGCCGGCTCGGATGGATCATCGTCCTGCTGGGCGTGGGCGGTTTCCTCCTGTGGGCGCTGCTGGCGCCGCTGGACAAGGGCGTGCCGCTGAGCGGACACGTGGCCAAGGAATCGAATCGCCAGTCGGTGCAGCACCAGAGCGGCGGCACGGTGCAGGAAATCCTGGTGCGCAACGGCGACACCGTCAAGGCCGGCCAGGTGCTGGTGCGCATGAACTCGGTGATGGCCAGGGCCGGCGTCGAGACCACCGAAAGCCAGTACCTGTCGGCGCTGGCCAACGAAGCGCGGCTGTCGGCCGAGCGCGACGGCCTGAACACGATCGCTTTCCCGGCCGAGCTGGAAAAGCGCCGCAACGAGCCGCAGGTGGCCGGCTTGATCAGCCTGCAGAACGCGCTGCTGTCCTCGCGCAAGGCCTCGCTGCAGAGCGAACTGGCTGCGCTGGACGAGAACATCGCCGGCCTCAAGCTGCAGATCCAGGGCCTCGAGGAATCGCGCGAGAGCAAGAAGGAGCAAGTCACTTTCCTGAAGGAGCAGCTGGCCGGCATGCGCGACCTGGCGAAGGAAGGCTATGTCGCCCGCAACCGCCTGCTCGATCTGGAGCGCACCTATGCCCAGCTGGGCGGCTCGATTTCGGAAGACATCGGCAATATCGGCCGTGCGCGCCGCCAGGTGACCGAACTGACCCTGCGCAAGGCCCAGCGCCTGCAGGATTACCAGAAGGAAGTCCGCACCCAGCTGTCCGAAGTGCAGCGCGAGGCGCAGGGCCAGGGCGCGCGCCTGCAGGCGCAGCGCTTCGAGCTGTCGAACGTCGAAGTCAAGGCGCCGGTCGGCGGCACCGTGGTGGGCCTGGCGGTGTTCACCAACGGTGGCGTGGTGCAGCCCGGTTTCAAGATGATGGAAATCGTGCCGACCGACGACCCGCTGGTGGTCGAGGGCCAGCTGCCGGTCAACCTGGTGGACAAGGTCCATCCGGGCCTCAAGGTCGAACTGATGTTCTCGGCGTTCAATGCCAACCGCACGCCGCACATCGAAGGCGAGGTCGAGACCGTCGCGGCCGACCGTACCGTCGACGAGCGTACCGGCATGGCCTTCTACGTGGTGCGCGTCAAGGTATCGCCGGCGGGCGCGAAGATGGTCGCCCACCACAAGATGGACATCCGTCCCGGCATGCCGGTGGAACTGTTCGTCAAGACCGGCGAGCGCACGATGATGAACTACCTGCTCAAGCCGCTGATGGACCGTGCGCATTCGTCCCTGAGCGAGGATTGACCATGCAGACAGTGAAGAAGAACCGGCCGGGCCTGGTGCTGCGTGCGGGCGTGCTCGGCGTGCTGCTGGCGGGCGGCGCCGGCGGCGCCGGCGCGGTGTCGCTGACCCAGGCCTACGAGGCGGCCATCAAGCACGACCCGGTATTCCGCATGCGCTTCTACGAGAATGAATCGGGCAAGGAAAACCGGATCATCGGCCGCTCCTTCCTGTTGCCCCAGGTGTCGAGCAGCTTTAACTACGGCAAGAACGTGGCCGACCAGGAATACCTCCGGTTGGGCATCCCGCAGCACGACACCCCGCGCTACACCAGCCGCTCGGGCGTGGTCCAGCTGCGCCAGCCGCTGTTCAGCATGGAAGGCATCGCGCGCTACCGCCAGGGCAAGGCCCAGTCGGCCCAGAGCGAGGAGGCCTACGAGGCCGCCATCGACGAGGTGTCGGTGCGTGTGGTGAGCGCCTACCTGGACGTGCTGTTCGCGCAGGACCAGCTGGCGCTGGCCAAGGTGCAGCGCGACGCCAGCCTGGAGCTGAAAAAGCTCAACCAGCGCCTGCTGGAAAAGGGCGAGGGCACCAAGACCGACATGCTGGAAACCCAGGCCCGCCTGGACCTGGCCGAAGCGCAGGTGATCGAAGCGCAGGACAACGTGACCGCGACCCGTAATACGCTCGAAGGCGTGATCGGCATGGATCCGGGCGAGCTGGACCGCCTGGGCGAGCAGTTCCGTCCGATCGCACTGGAGCCGGTCGCGTTCGAAGACTGGCGCAAGCTGGCGCTGGCGCGCAACAACCAGCTGGCGGCGGCCCGCCTTGCGGTCGAAACCGCCCGCCTGGACATCGACCGCGTGCGCGCGGGACACTATCCGCGCGTGGACTTCGTGGCCACCTACAACAAGAGCGACAGCGAATCGCTGACCAACCTGAACCAGCAGCAGGTCAACCGCCAGCTCGGCGTGCAGGTGAACATTCCCCTGTACCAGGGCGGGGCGATCAGCGCCAGCACGCGCCAGGCCGCGGCAGCCTATGGCCGGGCCCAGGCCGAACTGGAAGCCCGCACCAATGAAATCACGGTCGAGCTGCGCAAGGCCCACAGCCTCGTCACCAGCAGTGCGCGCAAGGTCGACGCGCTGAGCAAGGCGGTCGAGTCGGGCAAGCTCCTGATGACGGCCACCGAGCAGAGCATCAAGGGCGGCGTCCGTATCAACCTCGACCTGCTCAATGCCCAGCAGCAGCTGTTCACCAGCCAGCGCGACTTGGCGCAAGCGCGCTACGCCTACCTGATCGCGCTGATGCGCTTGCGCGCGGCGGCGGGCGTCCTGCAGGCCGACTCGGTGCGCGAGATCGCAGCCCACTTCCGCTGATCTTGCACGCGGACCGGCCATGCCGGTCCGCTTGTCTCCCTGATACCACAAGTCGATGCGGCAAGTGTCGGCCCGGTTGCCGCCGCTTGTGCGCCAACCTTTCACTAGAGCATTTTTCCTCGACCTTGCGACTGCCCGTGCCGGCCTTGCGCCGCCGCGCCGAAAGCCGCATGGGTGGCCGTTTTGAGCTCGTCCGTAGCTTGGTTCGGCAGCTCCGGCGATTGTTAAATATCGATTCGCGGAGGAAATCTATTCTTCTATGTAATTGATTTTCTTGAAGAAATTAGGTGCGCACGGATGAGTGGATTGCGCCCTTGTTCTTTTTATTACGGTATATTTTCCTCACCATTTTGATGAGGAGGCCGTGATGGCAACTGATTACATTAACGAAGTGCAGAAACTGTATGTCGCCTATTTCAGCCGCCCGGCAGACCCGGCCGGCCTGGATTTCTGGGCCAAGAACCTGGCGACCAACCCGAACGGCTACCAGGAAATCGCCCAGGCGTTCTCGACCTCGGCCGAATACCAGGCGACCTATGGCGGCATGAACAACCGCGCCGTGGTGGCGGAAGTGTACGAGAACCTGTTCGGCCGTGCGGGCGAAGCCGCCGGCATCGATTTCTGGGCGAATGCCTTGAACACGGGTGCACTGAACATCGGCAATGTGGTGACCGGCGTGGCCGCGGGCGCCCAAGGGGACGACCGCGTCGCGTTCAATGCCAAGGTGGGTGTGTCGACCCAGTTCACCAACCGGATCGATACCGATGCCGAAAAGGCCGCCTACACGGGCGCCAAGACTTCGATCGCGGTCGACTACATCGCCCAGGTGAAGAACCTGCAGACGGGCGCCATGTATTCCGACCCGGGCCAGATCGACGCCGCCATCGCGAAGATCGTCGGGTCGCCAAGCGGTGTCGATTTTGACGGCATGGCCATTGTTTGAAATAATATTTCAAAAATAAACGTTTTTTGAAATATTATGAGGTGAGATGTGCAAAGTAGTGAAAGCGGTATGGCGCAGGTAGCGCATTACCGTGGCAGAGCTTAGGTTGGGCGTAGAGTGGTCGGCCCCGCCGACCACGCGTCCATCGAGTCTTACAAGGCGGCCGGTGCTTGTCCGGCCGGGGCCGCGGCGTCCTTGCCGGCGCAGTGCGGGCAGGACACACCCGGCACATACTCGGGCGACAGCTGCTGGCGCGGCGTCACCACGGCGCGGCAGGCGAAGCACTGCGTGGTTTCGGTCGGCTCGAGCTTGGGGTTGAGCGCGGTGCGGTAGTCGAACACGAAGCAGTCGCCCTGGTAGTGGTCGCCACCGACTTCCTCGAAATACTTCAGGATGCCGCCGTCGAGCTGGTAGACGCGCTCGTAGCCGATGTCCTTCATGTGGATCGCGGCCTTCTCGCAGCGGATGCCGCCGGTGCAGAAGGTCACGACCGTCTTGCCGGCCAGCTCATCCTTGTGCTGCGCGGCTACCTCGGGAAACTCCGTGAACTTGTCGATGCGGTAGTCCAGCGTGTTCTGGAAGGTGCCGACGTCGACCTCGAAGGCATTGCGGGTTTCCATCATTACCACCGGCACGCCCTCGTCGTCGTGGCCCTGGTCGAGCCAGCGCTTGAGCGTCTTCGGATCGACCGACGGTGCGCGGCCGAGTTCCGGCTTGATGAGCGGCATGCGCATCGTGATGATTTCCTTCTTGATCTTCACCAGCATGCGCTTGTGCGACTGCTCAAGCGACAGGCTTTCCTTCCACTCGAGGTCAGCTAATCTAGCATCGCTGCGGACCCAGGCGAGGTACTGGTCGATGTGCTCGCGCGTACCCGACAGGAACATGTTGATGCCTTCCGGCGTCAGCAGGACCGTGCCTTTCAGGCCGAGTTCGTTGCACAGCGCCTGGTATTGCGGGCGCAATGCTTCGAGATTGTCGAGGGTGACGAATTTGTAGGCGGCGATATTGACGTACATGGCTGCAAACGCTGAGACTGGTGAAGACAGCCGGCTATTATAAGGCAGCTGCTCTGCGAAGCGGCAATTCCAGAGGGAATGGCTCGGGATTTCGCATTAGAATAGAAGAATTAGAACAACAACCCGAACGCCAGGCCGGTCTCTCCATGCATTCCCTGAACATCCAGTACAACCCGCGCATCGACCAGCTGCGCTGGCTCGCCGCCACCCTGGTTTTCCTGTTCCATTTCCACCTCGAATATGCCGGCAACGGCGGCGTGCGCCTTGCCGGCCCCTGGACCGCCCTGATCACGGAAGGGCACACCGGCGTCGGCCTGTTCTTCACGCTGTCGGGCTTCCTGTTCATGCAGATCGCCCTGCACCAGCACGGGGCAGGGCGCGAGATCGTCTACGGCGATTTCCTGCGCAACCGCGTGCTGCGCATCCTGCCGCTCTACCTCGTCATCTTCCTGGTCGCCACCTCGATCGGCCGCGACAAGTTCGCGCCCCAGGACCTGCTCTACCTGTTCGCCTCCAACCTCGGCCTGGCGCCGACCTCGGGCACGGTGATCACCGGCGCCGCCTGGACCATCTCGCTGGAATTCCTGTTCTACATGGTCTTCCCCTTCCTGGCGCGCTTCACCATCGAACGCGGCGTGGCCTACCTGGGTGGCTGGCTGGTGCTGATGGCCTTCTTCAAGGTGGCGGCTTATACGGTCAACGACAACAGCACGCTGATGTATTTCAGCACCTGGGTCGGCCGCTTCGACCAGTTCCTGATCGGCATGGCGGCGGCCATGCTGCACGCACAATGGCGCAACCAGCTGACCCGCTGGGCGCCGCTGCTGCTGGTCGCCAGCGTCGCCCTGGTGCTGTGGGACACCGCCCTGATGCACCGCCTTGCCCCCTTCGGCGCCACGCCGAGATCCTCGTTCTGGATCTGGTGGTCGCTGCTGGAGAGCCTTGGATGGGCCGCGCTGATCCTGGCCTGGGTTTCCTTCGGGCCGCGCCTGCCTGCACCCGTCGAACGCGCGCTGAGCCAGGGCGGCAAGATCAGCTTCTCGTTCTACCTGCTGCACATGGGCCTGCTGCACATCTTTGCCGCCCGCATCGGCCTGGTCGCGCCGACCGGCAATGTCTGGATTGATGCCGCCATCATGCTGGCGGTGGCCTATGGCGCCACCTGGGCGCTGTCCACCCTGAGCTACCACATCGTCGAGGAACCCTTCCTGCGCATGCGCCGCAATTACGGCGCCCGCGGCAAGCTGCCGTCCGCGGCGCCGGCGGAAGGGGCTGCCTGAGTGACCGGAAGTGTCACATCTTTTTCGACAGGAGTTCTTTTATTTAACACTGTGTTGTAAATGCGTTTAACAAGTCGCCAGACTTGTTATTTCTTGCTGCAACGGAAGTTGCCTCAAATTAAAATCCGCCTTTGCTGTTCAATTAAGCACTGTCGAATTTTTTTAAAGGCCACTTTCGATGACCTCCTTCTCCCGTGGCGCGGCATTCGCGCTCTCCCTCCTGCTGGCGGGGTGCAATGCCGGCGATCCCGCCGACATCAAGGCCGACCGCTCCGAGCTGGCCGGCCGCTTCGGCCATACCCGTGGCGCAAACAGCCCGGCCGGCAATACGCCCGGCGTGGGCAGCATGCGCGGGGGCGGAGCGGCGACGGGCTTCCCGACCACCCAGCTGCTGGCCAACCCCGGCTTCGAGGGCAGCTTCGGCTGGCAGGCCACGGCCGAGGTGATGAGCATGGATGCCGAGTACTCGTACCAGGGCACCGGCTTCGCCTACCTGCTCGGCTATAACAATGCCAACGACGTCGTGTACCAGGACGTCGCGATCCCGGCCGGCGCCACCGCCGCGACCCTGCGCTACTGGTACGGGATGATCGCCAGCGACACCAACCCGGCGCCGGGCGCCGACAAGGTCACGGTCGAGGTCGTCGATCCGGCGAACGGCCGCGTCCTGCAGACCCTGGCCACGCACAGCAATGCGGTGCTGAATACCTCCTGGATGCAGAGCCCCGAAGTCGACCTGGTCGCCTACAAGGGCAAGACCATCCGCCTGCGCTTTACCGGCACCAGCGACGGCGCCGGCGTCAGCCACTTCTTCCTCGACGAAGCCAGCCTGGTCGCGGTCGTGCCGCCGGCGCCGGCCCCGGCGCCCGCCCCGGCGCCCAGCGCGCCGCCGTCGATGAGCTTCCCGGCCAGCCGCAGCGCCTACAACATCACGCTGTCTGCCAACAACCAGATCCTGATCACGGACAGCGCCGGCCGCACCCAGAGCCCGGTCGCGGGCACCAAGCGCCTCCAGTTCCTGGACGCGACCGTGGCGCTCGACCTGGACGGCGTACCCGGCCAGGTGTACCGCATCTACCAGGCCGCGTTCAACCGCCAGCCGGACGTCGAAGGCCTGGGCTACTGGATCGACCTGGCCGAGAGGGCGCCGCTGTCGCTCGACACGGTCGCCGCCGGCTTCGTCGGCAGCCAGGAATTCCAGAGCCTGTACGGCGCCCTGGACAACAAGGCCTTCGTCGAGCGCGTCTACCAGAACGTGCTGCAGCGCCTGCCCGACGCGGCCGGCGTGGCCTTCTACCTCGGCCACCTGAACACCGGCGCGGTCACGCGCACGGCGGTGATGACCGCGTTCTCGGAATCGAAGGAGAACAAGGACCGGGTGCTGCCGCTGATCCAGCGCGGCATCGTCTACAAGCTGCCGGCCGCGGCCTGCAAGGCCGGCGAAGTGCTCGCCAATAACGCCTGCGTGCCGAAGCTGGCCGTGGTGTCGGTCGATCCACCGAACGGCGCCACCAACGTCGGCACCATCACGCGCCTGATGGCCGGCTTCAACATGCCGCTGCTGTCGACTTCCCACCTCAACAGCGGCAAGATCACGATCTCGCCGGCAATTCCGGGCCGCATCGAGCAGCTCATCGACAACGCCTGGACCCACGGCTGGCCGCAAGGACAGGCCGAAAACCTGCAGCTGCGCCCGAACACCCGCTATACCGTCACCCTGCTGCCGGGCCTGCAGGCCGCCTCCGGCGCCACGCTCGATGCGCCGTTCTCGTGGTCGTTCACGACCACCGCCAGCTGCTCGGTCGGCAGCGTGCAGAACGGCGTGTGCGTGGTCGCCACCAGCTGCCCGGCGGGACAGGTGCTGAGCTACGGTAACTGCGTGCCGTCGGGCTCGACCAGCAACCCGAATCCGGCCCCGACGCCGTCCCCGAATCCGAACCCGGCTCCGACGCCGCCGTACACCGGTCCGGCGCCCGCGATCTGCCCGACGCCGCTGAAACTGGTGGGCAACGTCTGCAGCGCCGGCAGCTCGTCGGAGAATTGGCTGAACGTGGTCGACAGCAGCCCGATGCACCAGGGCGTGCTGCGCAGCGCGCCGGCCTTCGGCGCCGGCGTCGCGCGCAGCGTGACGGTCAGTTTCGACAAGGACGTCAACCCCAGCACCCTGTATAGCACCGCCTTCTACGTGACCCGCGAATCGATGAACCAGAAGGTCCCGGGCAGCGTGCGCGTGTCGGGCCGCAGCATTACCTTCACCACCACCGCGACCACCGGATTCGCGCCGGACAGCTACAGCATCACGCTGACCAACCAGATCAAGAGCATGACCGGCCTGCCGCTGCCGGCGCCCAGCGTCACCATCTATTTCGGCGTGCGCGGCGACTTCACCGTCACGCCGCCATCGGGACTGACCGACGTGCCGACCGGTTCCTACGTCTCGGTCGTCTTCAACCTGGGTACCCGGGTCGACCCGAGTTCGATCAACGCCAGCACCTTCAAGCTGATCGCCCTGGGCAGTAATGCCGAGGTGCCGGGGACTTTCCAGGTGCTGGCCGACGAGGTGCGCTTCCGCCCCAGCTCCCTGGCGACCTCGTCCTGGTACCAGGCGACCCTGACCACCGGCGTACGCTCGGCTAGTGGCACCCCGCTGACGGGCGACTTCAGCTGGAGCTTCCGCACCGCGGCGGCGCCCTTCGTGCCGCATCCGGACCCGACCCCGAGCCCGACCCCGAATCCCACGCCGACGCCGAACCCGACGCCGACTCCGACGCCCACGCCGAATCCGACCCCGGGCGGCGGCTCGCCGGACAAGGACGGCTGCTTCGTGCCGCGCCATGTGCCGGAGTGCCTGGCCGCCACGCCGACCTTCAGCGCCGACAAGACCATGAAAGTGGTATATGCGAACAGCTGCGGCGGCCGCGTCACGGTCCGCGCCTGCAACCGCTACCCGAGCGGGAACGAGGATTGCGGCAGCATCGCCGTGGCCAACGGCGGCTCCAACAACTGGACCACGACCAAGGCGAGCGGGCAATGGACCTATCAATACACCGGCTCGAACAACTCGTCGATGGACTTCGTCTGCCAGGGCCGCGACCCGCAGTTCTCGATCAAGCGTCCGTAAGCGCCTGAGCCGCCGGCAACGCCCGATGCAGCGCATCGGGCGTTTTACATTGTGGGTGCCTGGAAGCAACGATCAGCCGGCCCCGTGCTAGATGGGAATCCCCCGGCGAGGTAAAATGGCACGATGACTTCCCCCATCTTTACCCACCTCCGCGTCCACTCCGAATACTCGATCGTCGATGGCCTCGTGCGCATCGACGACATCGTGGGGGCCTGCGCGAAGGACCAGCAGCCGGCGCTGGCCGTGACCGACCTGGCCAACATGTTCTGCCTGGTGCGCTTCTACAAAGCGGCGCGCGGGAAGGGGATCAAGCCGATCGTCGGCGTCGACGCCTGGATCACCAACGACGAGAACCGCGACAAGCCTTCGCGCCTCCTGATCCTGGCCAAGAACCGCACCGGCTACCTGCAGCTGTGCGACCTGCTGTCGAAAGCCTGGCTCACCAATCAATACAAGGGCCGCGCCGAGATCCGCGTCGAATGGCTGGAAGCGCTGGCCACGTCCACCTCGACGCTGGAACCGGAGGCGGATCAATCCAATGCCCTGATCGTGCTGTCGGGCGCCTGCTTCGGCGACGTCGGCCAGGCCATCGACCAGGGCGACATCGAGCGCGCCGAACGCGCGGCCCAGCGCTGGGCGCGCATGTTCCCGGGCCACTTCTACATCGAGATCCAGCGCGCCGGCCAGCCCAACCAGGAGCAGGGCGTGCGCCACTCGGTGGCCCTGGCCGGGCGCCTGGGCCTGCCGGTGGTGGCGACCCACCCGGTGCAGTTCCTGAACAAGGACGAATTCATCGCCCACGAAGCGCGCGTCTGCATCGCCGAAGGCGAGATGCTGGCCAACGCCAAGCGCGTGCGCCGCTTCAACGAAGAGATGTGCTTCAAGTCGCAGGCCGAGATGGCGGAACTGTTCGCCGACCTGCCGGGCGCGCTCGCCAACTCGGTGGAGATCGCCAAGCGCTGCAACGTCACCCTCACGCTGGGCAAACCCCAGCTGCCGGACTTCCCGACTCCGGACGGGATGAGCATCGACGACTTCCTGGTTTCGGAGACGAAAAAGGGCCTGGAAGAGCGCCTGGTGCAGCTGTATCCGAACGAGGAGCAGCGCGAAAAGGAACGCCCGCGCTACGAGGCGCGGCTGGAATTCGAGAACCAGACCATCATCAAGATGAAGTTCCCGGGCTACTTCCTGATCGTGGCGGAGTTCATCCAGTGGGGCAAGAACAACGGCGTGCCGATCGGCCCGGGCCGCGGCTCGGGTGCGGGCTCGCTGGTCGCGTATGCGCTCAAGATCACCGACCTGGATCCGCTGAAGTACAACCTGCTGTTCGAGCGCTTCCTGAACCCGGAACGCGTCTCGATGCCCGACTTCGACATCGACTTCTGCCAGGAAAAGCGCGAACTGGTGATCCAGCACGTCAAAGATTTGTACGGACGTGATGCAGTATCGCAGATCGCCACCTTCGGCACCATGGCGGCCAAGGGCGCGATCCGCGACGTCGGCCGCGTGCTCGACTTCGGCTACAACTTCTGCGACGGCATCTCCAAGCTGATCCCGTTCAAGCCGGGCAAGCCGGTCTCGATCGCCGAGGCCATCGAAGAGGAACCGCTGCTCAAGGAGCGCCTCGAGAACGAGGAAGAGGTCAAGCAGCTGCTCGACCTGGCCCAGCAGGTCGAGGGCATCACCCGCGGCATCGGCATGCACGCCGGGGGCGTGCTGATCGCGCCGGGCAAGCTCACCGACTTCTGCCCGCTGTACACCCAGGGCGGCGACGCCGGCGTGGTGTCGCAGTACGACAAGGACGACGTGGAGGCCGTCGGCCTGGTGAAGTTCGACTTCCTGGGCCTGACCACGCTGACCATCCTCGACCGCGCGGTGAACTACATCCGCGCGCTCGATCCGCAGGACGCCGATTTCAACCTCGAGACCCTGCCGCTGACCGACCGGCCGTCCTATAAGCTGCTGTCCGAAGCCAAGACCGTCGCGATCTTCCAGCTTGAATCGCGCGGCATGCAGGGCATGCTCAAGGACGCACGTCCCGACCGCTTCGAGGACATCATCGCGCTCGTCGCCTTGTACCGTCCGGGCCCGATGGACCTGATCCCCGACTTCTGCAAGCGCAAGCACGGCGAGAAGTTCGACTACCCGGACCCGCGTACCGAGTCCATCCTGTCCGAGACCTACGGCATCATGGTCTATCAGGAGCAGGTCATGCAGATGGCGCAGATCGTCGGCGGCTACTCGCTGGGCGGCGCGGACATGCTGCGCCGCGCGATGGGCAAGAAGAAGGCCGAAGAGATGGCCGAGCACCGCGCCATCTTCCGCGCCGGCGCCGCCAAGGACGGATTGAGCCAGGAAAAGGCCGACGAGATCTTCGACTTGATGGAGAAGTTCGCGGGCTACGGCTTCAACAAGTCGCACGCGGCCGCCTATGCGCTGCTGTCCTATCACACGGCCTACCTCAAGGTGCACCACACCGCCGCGTTCATGGCAGCCAACATGTCGCTGGCGATGGAAGACACCGAGAAGATCAAGATCCTGGTCGAGGACGCGATCGACGTCTGCAAGCTGACCATCCTGCCGCCGGACGTCAACGAGTCGCACTTCCGCTTCACCCCGGAAGGCCAGCCGCGTTCCGTGACCGGCAAGCAGGTCTCGAACATCCGCTACGGCCTGGGCGGCGTGAAGGGCGCGGGGCAGGGCGCGATCGAGGCGATCATCGCCGCCCGCACCGAGGGCGGCAAGTTCAAGGACCTGTTCGATTTCTGCATGCGCGTGGACCGCAAGCAGATCAATCGCCGCACCATTGAATCGCTCATTCGGGCGGGCGCCATGGACGCATTCGGGGTTGATCGTTCTGTGCTGCTGGCTTCGGTCGGCTTCGCCATGGAAGCGGCCGGCCAGGCCGCCGCCGCCGCCAACCAGGTCAGCCTGTTCGGCGGAGACGATTCCGACCTGGTGGCTCCCCCGGAGTACGTCAAGGCGACCCCGTGGACCGACCGCCAGAAGCTGGCCGAAGAGAAGATCGCGCTCGGCTACTACCTGTCGGGCCACATGTTCGATTCCTACGCGGCCGAGGTGCGGCGCTTCGCCAAGACCAAGCTGAAGGACCTCGAACCTTCGCGCGACCCGCGCATGCTGTGCGGCGTGATCACCGGCGTGCGCACCCAGATGACCCAGCGCGGCAAGATCCTGATCGTGGCGCTGGACGACAAGACCGGCGTGGTCGAGGTGACCATCTACAGCGAGCTGCTGGAGCAGAACAAGAACATCTTCAAGGAAGACGAATTCCTGCTGGTGGTCGGCAAGGTGTCGGAAGACCGCTTCAACGGCGGCCTGCGCATCACGGCCGAGAAGGTCTACGACATCGCGGCGGCGCGCATCCAGTACGGCTTCAAGCTGGAGATGGACGTGCCCTGCGACCTCAATCCCGCCAAGCTGGCCGAGGTCTTGCAGCCGCACCGCATGCAGGACGGCATGCCGGTCAGCCTGCGCATCAAGCCGCAGGGCGTGGAAGCCATCCTGCAGCTCGGCGACGACTGGCGCGTGGCGCCGTCGGATACGCTCAAGCAGCAGCTGGAGCTGACGCTGGGGGCGAAGGACGTGGCGGTGGAGTACTGATCCGCGACCGCGCCCTTATTTCAACACGGGCGCGGTATCCACCACCCGCACATCATGCATCTGGTGCAGGTAAGCCTCCAGGTAGCCCTTGTGCGAGGCCCCCACGACCACCAGCATCCTGCTTCCCGGCCGCGGCGTCAGCGCGTCGCGGATATTCGCCGCCATGCGCAGGTTGCGCGTCTCCCAGTAACCCACGTACTGGCGCCCGAAGCGCTGCGCCGACGGCTCTTCGAGCGCCGCACCGAAATCGCCCGCGAACGCGAGGCGCATTTCTTCCGGCCTGTTATAGGAGCGATACAGCGCCAGCAGGTCTTCCGGGGTATCCAGTTTCGCCTGCAGCGCATCGTTGGTCTTGCGGCGCTGCGCCACCGCCGGGTTGTCCCAGGCCTTCATGATGGCATCGCCCCAAGCCTTCTCGTCCTCGACCATGCGGTCAGCCGTGTGGTCGTCCATCGCGACCACCCGTTCGTGCCCCAGGCGCGCGGCCAGGCGGGCGGCGATCAGGTAGCTTTCGTCGCGCCGGTCCTTCAGCTTGTCCAGCAGTTCCACCAGCGTGCCGTCGAGACCGTCGCCCGCGCGCCGCTCGGCCTCCGGCAGGCGCAGCCACTGCACGAGCGCCGAGGGGCGCTCGCCGCCCGCGAGGAACAGGGCCGCCAGGCGGCGGCGCTGGCTGCTCGAGGGGTTCGCAGGCCAGGACGCCAGCAGCTGTTCGGCCTGCGCAGTCGCCTGGGGCACGTCCAGGCCGGTCGCGAGCCGGGCCGGCGCCGGATCCCAGCAGTAGCTCGCAATCGTGTCCTTGTAGCGGAAAGAATAGCGGCGCACATGGTCGCACTGCGCCCCCGACAGCGCCTCAATGCTGATCGCATCCGGCTTCCACGCGGCCAGCCGGTCCTCGAGGCCGCGCAGGGTGGCCGGATCGAAGCTCTTCGGGAAATAGGACAGGTGGGGCGAGCCGAGCACCATCACCTCGTTCGCAGGACCCTTGGCCGGGCCTTTCATGGTGGCGGGAGCGAAATCGGGCTGGTAAGCCTGCGCGCCGGCGGCGCCGGAAAACACTGCTGCAAGGAGAAATGCATATATTGAGTGCACGTCGATTTCCTTTCCGGGGAAGTGGAACATCGGACGATCATGGCATGCCAGTTCTGCAAGATCAATCTATGCATGCCTCGAACATGCAGGGCGCATCAGCCGCCATTCTCTCAAGGTCTTGAGCGGTCGGCATGTTCCGGCCAAGCGCCATTCGGCTACCATTTGGCACCATGTCCCTTTCCATCGCCACCCGCCTGTGCGCTGCCTTCGCCATCGCTTGCCTGGGCGCCTGCGCGACGCCGCCCGTCGCGCCACCCGCGCCCTCGCACTACCTGCTGGTGCACTTCACGGGAGACGCGGGGGAGGGCGAGCAGATCCACTTCGCCGCCAGTGCGGACGGCTACCGCTGGCAAGACCTGAACGGCTCGCAGCCGGTGCTGCGCAGTACGGTCGGCGAGCGCGGTGCGCGCGACCCGGCCATCCTGCGTTCCGCCGACGGCGAGCGCTTCTACCTTCTCGCCACCGACCTGCGCATCGCCAGCGGCAAGGGCTGGGATGCGGCCATGCACCGGGGCAGCACCAGCATCGTGGTCTGGGAGTCGACGGACCTGGTCGACTGGTCGGCGCCGCGCCTGGTGGACGTCGCCGGGGCGATTCCCGGGGCCGGCTGCGCGTGGGCGCCGGAAGCCATCTTCGACGAGAAGAGCGGCGACTACCTGGTCTACTGGGCCACGATTTCGCCGGCCGGCGGCATCGACAAGCCGCGCATCTACTACGCGCGCACCCGCGACTTCCGCAGTTTTTCTCCACCCAGCCTGTACATCGATCGTCCCGGCAGCATCGGCCTGATCGATACCCAGATCGTCAGGGTGGACGACCCGGCCGCCCCGTACCGCTATGTCCGCGCATCCGGCGACGGCCAGATCACGCTCGAAGGCAGCCAGGAGCTGCTGGGCGGCTGGTCGGTGCTGGGCGACCTGCGATCGGTCGGCCTGACCGGCAAGGACGTCGAAGGCCCGATCCTGTTTCGCTTCAACGGCGGCAAGGAGTGGGGCCTGTGGGTCGACCAGTACACGAAGCGTGCCGGCTATCTCGCGCTGGTCACGGACGACCTGTCGAGACCAGAACGATTCCGCCGCGCCGACCCTGCCCGCGTGTCCTACGGTGCGAGCCGCAAGCGCCATGGCTCGATCCTGAACCTCAGCGAAGCGGAATACCGCCGCCTGCTGGCCCGCTGGCCAGCTGCCGCCCAACCGAAAGCGTCCACGCCATGACACCATTCCTGCTGCCGGCATCCATCCTCGCCGTCACCCTGCTGTCCGGCGCCGCCGCCCACGCGAAAAACCCCGTCGTCAGCGACATCTTCACCGCCGACCCGGCCGTGGTCGTCGACGGCGGCCGCCTCTACCTGTACACCGGCCGCGACGAAGCCGCCGAAGGCGAAAAACGCTACAAGATGCACGAGTGGCGCGTCTATTCGACCTGCGACATGGTGAACTGGCAGGACCATGGCGTGCCGGCCACCTGGAAGACCTTTGCCTGGGCCAAGGGCGATGCCTATGCCGCCGATGTGGTCAAGCACAAGGGCAAGTTCTACCTGTACGCGCCGGTCAAGCATGCCAGCATCAAGGGGATGGCGATCGGCGTGGCGGTGTCGGATTCGCCGACCGGGCCCTTCAGGGATGCGCGCGGTTCGGCGCTCGTCACCAACGACATGACGCGCGAGACGCCCAATGATTGGGACGATATCGACCCGGCCGTGTTCGTGGACGACGATGGCCAGGCCTATCTCTACTTCGGCAACAAGGTGCTGAAATACGCGAAGCTCAAGCCCAACATGACCGAACTCGATGGCCCGATCCAGACCGTCGGCCTGTTCAACTTCGAGGAGGCGCCCTGGCTGCACAAGCGCGGCGGCACCTATTACCTGAGCTATGCGAGCGGCCTGCCGGAGGTGATCGCCTACGCCACCGGCCCGAGCCCGACCGGCCCGTGGACCTACCGCGGCGTCATCATGGACAAGAACAAGGTCACGCACACGATCCACCAGGCCTTCGCCGACTTCAACGGCAAGTCCTACATCTTCTACCACAACGAGGCATTGTCGAATGCGGACTTCCGCCGCTCGGTGGCGGTGGAAGAGTTCAGCTACGGGAAGGACGGGACCATTCCCTTCGTCGCCCAGACCGCCGCCGGCCCGCAGGCCAACCCCGGCCCCGGCTGCACGCCGGGCACCGGCGCCATCCGGCCGGCAGGCTGAAGAGCATCGGATGGGCAGGCGTCGACTGCCCGACCTTCCACCCCAGCATCGGTCGTGCTACATTTTCATGTATGTACAACAATATGATGGGGACCCTGCCATGCAGACACTGACTCAACTTCGCGCCGATTTCGACGAGCGCTCCAAGGGCTCCATGTCCTTGCCGATCGCCGGCATGCTGGTCTGGTGCCTTGTCGGCGTCCTGGGAATATTCCTGCCGCCGAAGGCCGCCATCCTGGCGCTGGTGTTCGCGACCGGTGCGATCTTCCCGCTGGCGCTGGCGGTTGCCAGGCTGCGTGGTGAACAGCTGCTGGAAAATGCCAATCCGCTGGCCAGGCTGATGGGGGTCTGCGTCCTGATGGTCAACCTGCTGTGGGCAGTGCACATTCCTTTGCTGATGCGGGCGCCGCAGTTCGTCCCGCTCAGCCTGGGCATCGCACTCGGGCTGCACTGGATGGTCTATTCCTGGATCATCGACCATCCGCTGGGCTATCGGCATGCGATCCTGCGCACGGCCGGCCTGGTCGCGGTCTGGTTCGCATTTCCCGCCCACTCCGTCACCGCATCGGCGGCGGTCGTCGTCGCGGCCTATGCGATCACGATCGTCGAAATGCGCATGCGCCGCAGTGCGCTCGCGATCCCGGCCGACAAGCTCGATACCATGAGCGCCTGACGCCAGTCTGCCGGAACGTCACGACGCGGGCGCGGCGAAGGGCGCCTCGCCCCGATGCTCGCGCAGTCCCCGCACCGCCTGGACCGTCTTGCCGGCAGCCCGCTCCAGCACCACCTTGCGGTTGCTCGATTCCTCGTCGCGCCTGGCTTCCCGGTGCCACAGGTGCAGCACCTCGGTGGCCAGGGCGCCGTCCTTGCGCAGCACGCCGGCATGGAACAGGCGCAGCACCAGGTCGGCATCCTCATGGCCCCAGCCCACGAAACTCTCGTCGAAGCCGTTGACCTTCTCCAGGTCCGCGCGCCAGACAGCCAGGTTGCAGCTCTTGATGCGGCGCCAGCTGAACCGGCGCCGTACCCGGCCCAGGTCGGGCCAGCGCAGCATCGTCTGCAGCACCTTGTTCATGTCGCCGCGCAGGCGGCAGCGCAGGCGGTCTGGCAGGGACATGCCGGCCACATCGATGCGTTCGCGCAGGACGCGTTCGGTCAGCGCCTGGCTCAGGAGAATGCGGCTGCCGGCGACCAGGAAGCCCGGCCGCGCCAGCTGCCGGTGGCGCCTGATGAAGTCGCGCTGCGGCACGCAGTCGCCGTCCAGGAAGATGATATAGTTGCCGGTTGCCGCCAGCGTGCCGCGGTTGCGCGCCATCGCGGCGCGAAAGCCTTCGTCCGGCTGCCACACGTGCTTGAGCGGCACGGGCGAGCGCGCTGCCAGGGCGGCGACGGTTTCCCGCGTGTTGGCAGTCGAGCCGTCATCAGCGATAATGATTTCAAAATTCTTGTCATCCTGCATGAAACAGGCCTCCACGACCGCTGCGAGTGCGTCCGGGCGGTTGTATGTGGTGATCACGACAGAGATGGTCGGGGTTTGCTGCATGGGGGTCCAATGAAAACACGTGCTCAAGCTTGGCAAGAGTATCCCACAAGAACATGAATGAACAATAATCAGACGAAAATCGGGGTGCCGATGCAGCGTTGGATCGGCTTCCTGGTTTTCCTGTTCCCTTTCCTCAGCCTCATCACCCCGTCCGGCATCGGCTTTTCCAGTCTCGTCTTCGTGCTCGCGCTGCTGTGCGTGCCGCGCAAGGCCTGGGCGGCGATGGCGCCGCATTGGCGCGAGATCCGCTGGGTGCTGGCGGCCTTCGGCTATTACTTCGTGCTGGCGCTGGCCTTCGTGCTGGCGCGTCCCGAGGCCGACTGGAGCTACCTCGACAAGCCCTCGCGCATGCTGCTGGGATTCAGCGCCCTCATGCTGGTGGTGCTGGCGCGCCCCGCGCGCGCCTGGCTGTGGTGGGGCGTGATCCTCGGTGCCCTGGGGGCGCTGCCTTTCATCGCCTGGCAGCGCTTCGTGCTCGATATCTACCGCCCGGGCGGCTGGCTCAATTCGATCACCTTCGGCGACATCGCATTGTGCCTGGCGCTGGTGGCGCTGGCGGCCGCCATCGACTACCGCCACAGCACCCGCAAGGCGATTTTCCCGGCGCTCGGCGCGCTGGCGGGCCTGGGCGCGACGGTCATCAGCGGCACCCGCGGCGGCTGGATCGCGCTGGTGCTGGCGGCCATCCTGTTCCTGACCTACGCGCGCCTGCTGCAGAGCCGGCGCGTGCGCCTGCTGCTGGTCGGCAGCTTCGCGCTGTTCGCCTCGACCTTCTTCATTCCCGCCTTCGGCGTGCAGGAGCGGATGGACCAGGGCATGCACGACGTCCAGGTATGGCTCGATGGCGGCAGCGCTTTCTCGAATGTCGGCATCCGCCTCGAGCTATGGAAGGGAGCCCGCTACCTGATCGCGGAAGAACCCTGGTTCGGGCGCAGCCCCGAGGGCGTGCGCGCCGGGCTGCGCGAGCTGGCGCAGCAGGGCAAGGTCCAGGACGTGATCCTCGAGTTCGGCCACCACCTGCACAACGATATCCTGCAGGCGCAGGCGACCGGCGGCGTGTTCGGACTGCTCGCGTATGCCGGCATCCTGGCGGCGCCTTTCGCGTTCTTCGCGCGCGCCATCGGACGCAGCGCGCGCCGCGGGATGCCCCAGTTCGCCCCGGCCCTGGCGGGCATGCTGGTGGTGCTCGCTTATTTCGGCTTCGGCCTCACCGAAGTCATCTTCTGGTCCTTGAAGGGCACCATGTTCTACGTGCTCATGGTGGCCCTCCTGATGGGCTTCTGCCTGAGCGCGAAAGCCGACGCGCAGGCCGGTATGGAAACACAACGTGGACAATAAATTGGAAAACAAGGTCATCATCAAACGCCTGCTGGCGGTGGTCAAGCCCTACCAGACGCGGGCCTGGCTGGCGCTGCTGTCGATGGCGCTCACCGCCGCCACCCAGCCGCTGCTCGGCAAGGCCCTGCAGCTGCTGATCGACCTCGGCTTCGAGGAGAAGGTACCGTTCAGCCTGTGGTGGATCCCCGGCGTGCTGGTGTCGATCTTCATCCTGCGCGGCATCGGCACCTTCTCGACCGCCTACCTGAACAACTGGGTCACCAGCCGCGTGCTGAACGACCTGCGCGCGATGGTGTTCGACCGCGTGCTCAGGCTGCCGGTGGCGCGCTTCCATGAAGAGTCGACCGGCAAGATCATCAATGTCGTGGTGAACGAGGTGCGCCAGGTGGTGGACATGCTGCAGTCGGTGTTCGTGGCCTGCGTGCGCGATACCCTGGTCGTGATCGGCCTGCTCGGCACGCTGCTCTACCTGAACTGGAAGCTGACCCTGGTGGCGATCATCGTGATTCCGCTGACCGCCGTGATCGTGCGTACCACCACCGGCCGCCTGCGCCGCCTGAACCGCGAGAACCTGCGCGTGACGGCCGAGCTGACCCAGGTGGTGGAGGAAGCCACGCGCGGCCACCAGGTGATCCGGGTGTTCTCGGGCGAACGCTACGAGCGCACGCGCTTCCATGCGCGCAGCGAGGCGCTGCGCGGCTTCTCGCAGCGCATGACGGTCGCGTTTGCGGCCACCACGCCGGTGACCCAGATCGCCACCTCGATGGCGCTGTCGCTGGTGGTGGTGCTGGCGATCCAGGCCAACATGACCCAGGGCGAGTTCGTCCAGTTCGTGACCATGATGCTGATGCTGCTGACGCCCATGAAGTCGCTGGCCGAGGTCAACGGCCCGATGCAGCGCGGGATCGCGGCGGCCGAGACGGTGTTCGGCCTGATCGACTCCCCGGCCGAGCTCGATACCGGCACGCGGGAACTGGGCCGGGCTAGAGGCCACCTGCGTTTCGAGAACGTCTCGTTCCGCTATCCGAACGCGGCCAGCCAGGCCCTGAGCGAGGTCACGCTGGACGTGCAGCCGGGCCAGACGGTGGCGCTGGTGGGCGTGTCGGGCGGCGGCAAGTCGACTTTCGTGAACCTGGTGACGCGCTTCTACGATCCGGAAGGCGGACGCCTGCTGCTCGACGGCGTGCCTTACCCGGACGTCAAGCTGGCCAGCCTGCGCGCGCAGCTGGCGATGGTGAGCCAGAACGTGGTGCTGTTCGACGACACGCTGGCGGCCAACATCGCCTACGGCGCGGAGAAGATCGACTACGAACGTCTGGCGGCGGCGGTCAGGGCCGCGCACCTGACGGACGTGGTGGCCAAGCTGGAAGACGGCGTGGAGACGCGCATCGGCGAGAACGGCATGCGCCTGTCGGGCGGCCAGCGCCAGCGCGTGGCGATCGCGCGCGCGATCTACAAGGATGCGCCGATCCTGATCCTGGATGAAGCCACCTCGGCGCTCGATAATGAGTCCGAGCGCGCGGTGCAGGCGGCGCTGGAGACCTTGATGTCGGGACGCACCACCATCGTGATCGCGCACCGGCTGTCGACCATCGAGCGCGCCGACCGGATCGTGGTGATGGAGCACGGCCGCATCGTCGAGCAGGGGACGCATGCGGAGCTGCTCGATGCGAACGGGATGTATGCGAATCTGTACCGCCTGCAGTTCGTGGCGGCGGATGATGGGGCGAGTTCGTAAGTTACGAGCTAAGCGTACAAAAATTGGGTCCCGACGCAGGTCGGGACCCAAGTTGTTTTGAAGTTAGCTCGCGTAATGCGCCGCTTCCCCCGGCACTTCCGCATCGCGCCCATGCGCCCGGTCCTGCATCGCTTCCACATACCGGCGCAGCGCATCGTCCAGCGACGGCAGCATGAGTGCCCGCTCGCTCGACAGGGCACTGTATTCCGGCCGGCGCGCCAGGTGGCCGCAGGCCTCGCTCGATACCACTTCCAGCCTGGAGTGATCCACGCCTGCCGCTTCGCAGGCACGCTTGGCCAGCTCGGCCCAGGTGAGCGCCTCGGCATTGGTCAGGTGCCAGACGCCGCGTTCGCGGTCGATCAAGAGGTCGAGCGAGACGTTGACCAGGTCCGGCACGTAGGTCGGCGAGACCACCATGTCGCCGGCGGCCTGGAAGGGCTGGCCGCTTTCCAACGCATTGAGCGCCTGCGTGACGAAATTGTGCCGGTCCCAGGGCCCGAAGAAGGCGCTGGTGCGGATCACCAGGGCCTGCGGGTCAGCGTCCAGCACGCGCTGCTCGGCCTCCATCTTGCTGCGGCCGTACACGCCGAGCGGATTGAGGGCGTCCGACTCGACATAGGGCGCGCCCTTGGTGCCGTCGAAGACCAGGTCGGTGGAGAAGGTCATGAAGCGCAGCTGGTGGCGGATGCAGGCCAGCGCCAGGATCGTCGCGCCCAGCGTGTTTTCGCGCATGCAGCGTTCAGAATCGCCCTCGGCCTCATCCACGCGCACGTAGCCGCCCGCATTGATGATCGCCCACGGCTTATAGCGCTGGATCGCCGCCTCCACCGAGGCCGGATCGGTGATGTCCATCTCCTGGCGGGTCAGCACGCGGTAGGCCAGGTTGCGGTTCTCGCAGATGCGGGCATAGGCCGAGCCCAGCGTGCCGGTGGCGCCGGTGATCAGGATCGGCTGCACCACGCTCGACTTGAACTGGCTGCGGATCGCGATGTCGGCCACCGCGGTGCGGGTCGCCACCGGCTTGCAGAAGAAGCGGCCCGGGCGGCGCCACCAGCCTTCGCCCTGCAGCACCGGGTTGGTCAGCGGACGCCCGCTGGACAGTTCGCGCATCAGGGTGGCCACCGCCGTCGGGCGCGGTTCGCCGCCGCGCACGTCGAACGGGCCCGGCTCGTAGTAGCCGCGGCACTCGGTGACCAGGCAGTTCCAGTCGTAGGAGCCGAGGAGGGCCCAGACCGTCACCGCGCGCACGTCGGCGCCCTGCTGGCGTGCGCTGCGTGCGGCATTCCAGATCTCGAGCAGCCAGCGCATCTGGTCTTCGCGGTTGGCGTCGATGTGCGCTTCGGTGATGGCGATCGGCAGGCCGTAGCGTTCCCAGGTTTCCATCAGCAGCGGCGCGATGCCGGGAGTCGGCGTGGCCAGCGCACGCGGCGTCTCGATGTCGGCATGCGGAATGCCGCGGTAGACATGGCGCCGGTTCTCCGGATAGCGCTCCGGACGGTGGTCGAGCCAGCGTTCGCTGGTGGCATAGTAGTTGACGCCGATGATGTCGGGCGGGCAGGGGTTGTCGCGGAACCAGAGCAGCTCTTCCGCGGTGGCGTTCGACTCGAGCAGGTAGTTCCACAGCGCGTGGTTGTGGTCGACTTTCCCGCACAGCAGGTCCCAGCCCAGCCAGCGGCGGTCGTTGAAGAAGCTGACCACTTCCTGCATCTCGGGCGTACCGTAGGTCTTGGACAGATCGTCGGTCGCCACCAGCTTGGCGCTGCGGTTGACTTCGCGGATCGCGCGCATCGCCAGCACGGTGGCGCGGCACTCGTTAATCAGGGCGCGAATGAAGGTGGATTCATCGCTGCCGTGCGGGTACCAGACGCCTGCCAGACCGGAAAAGCGCGCCGTGGTCAGGGGTTCGTTGACCGGGGTGTAGTACTCGGCCCAGGGGTAGCGACGGGCTACCGCGCCGGCGTACTCGGCGAGCTTTTCGGGGAAGGCGGGATCGACCAGGCTGGTGTCGCGTGGTCCGCTGCCATGGTGAAGAAGGCCGACGATCGGCGTGACGCCCAGCTGCTGCAGGGCCGGCAGGCGTTCGTCGGACCATGACCAGTCAGCCGACTCGATGCCATCGGGCGCGGTGCGCTCCCATAGTACCGGGTAGCGGATGGCCTTGATGCCGAGTGAGGCGAAACGGTCGATGTCCTGCAGGCGTTCTGCGTGGCCGTTGCGCTCCATCTGGCTGAAGTAGTTGTCGCGTACACGGTTGACCGTGCATTCGAGCCCTCCCCAGAGCTCTAGTTCCGAAGTGTGGTCTGGCTGCTGCTTCATGGGTATGTTCATGTTCTGACCCGTTATTTTGTGAAGACAGCCTAGAGCCTAATGGCCGCATGCGACGAGTTGTGTGAACTAGCCCACATAAAAAGGACATTTCGGACCAGTCCTACATTTGCATGCATATTCCTAGTTAATGAGGCTAACTTCTGCTAACTGGAAATTTCTGAAGGCGTCGAAATATACCGACCAGTGCGCCGCGCGCTACCCGGAGCGGCGACAATGTCTATATAGGGAGGTCATGATGTACATGGTGTACTGGACAATCGTCGAAGCCGACAAATGCACGCCGCACCAGAAGCTGTTCGAGACCACGGCCATGGTGGAGGCGATGCAGTACATGGAAGTGCTGCGCACGCGCCAGCGCGAAGGGGAGGGCGTGCGCTTCATCACGATGTCCTCGGAGCATCCGGACCTGGTCGGCCATCCGGGCGTGGACGTGACGGGTCCGGACTACAACTGGAAGAAGCGGCGCCGCTGAGCTTATGGCCCTAGCCGGCTCTTCAATACCTTGCCGCTCGGCGCTGCCGGCAGCGCATCCATGAACACGATGCGCGACGGCCGCTTGTAGGGCGCGAGCCGCGCGCGCAGCCAGTCCTGCAGCGCGGCCGCATCGACTTCCCCCGCTTTCTCCACGAAGGCCACCACCTCTTCCTCGCCGCCGGCAAGCGGCCGGCCGACCACCGCCGACTGCAGCACGGCCGGGTGGCTGTTGAGCGCCGTCTCCACTTCCAGTGGATAGACATTGAAACCCGAGCGGATGATGAGTTCCTTCAGGCGCCCGGCAATGAACAGCGCGCCGTCCTCGCCCCGGGTAGCGACGTCGCCGGTCGCCAGCCAGCCGCCGGGTCGCAGGGTGGCGCTGGTCTGCGCCGGATCACGGTAGTAGCCCGCCATCACGTTCGGCCCGCGCACCCACAGCTCGCCCGTCGCCGCGTCGATGCGCACCTCGACCCCGGGGATCGGATGGCCCACCGAGGTGTCGCCGCGCGGAGCGTCCAGGCGGGTCTGGGACACGGTCGGGCCGCTCTCGGTCAGGCCGTAGCCGTTGTGCAGGGGCAGCCCGAACACACGCTCGACCTCGCGCTTGAGGGCCGGGTCCAGCGGCGAGCCGCCGGCGTAGCAGAAGCGCAGGCGCGAAGGCAGAGGAAATTCGGCCGGTTCGCCCCCGGCGAGCGCCAGCAGGCGCGCATACATGGCCGGGACACCCTGCACGATGCTCAGCTCGCCGGCACGGATCTGCGCCAGCAGCGCCTCGGCGGAAAACCGCGCCATCAGGTGCAGGCAGGCGCCCGCGTACAGGGTGCCGAGCATGACCGAGCTGAGGCCATACACGTGCGAGATCGGCAGCACGCCGCTGGCATGGTCGGAGGGCTGCAGGCCGCGCAGGAGGCTCGAGGTGGCGGCGACGAACAGCAGGTTGGCATGGGTCAGCATGACGCCCTTGGGCTGGCCGGTGGTGCCGGTGGTATAGACCAGGGCCGCCACCTGGCCGCCATCCGGCCGCACAGGCTCCGGCACGGCGGCCGTGTCCGCTGCGCCCGTCGTCACGCCCTCGCTGGTGGCCGTGAGCACGTAGCGCGGGCTGCAATGGGCGCGGATCGCCGCCAGTTCGCCCGCGCTCAGGCGGGCATTCGCCGTCACGCTCCAGGCGTCGATGCTGGCGATCGCGAAGATCAGGACCACTTGCGCCACGCAGTTCTCGCTGACCAGCATGACGCGGTCGCCAGGACGCACGCCCAGCTCGCGCAGCATGCTGGCCTGGCGCTGGACTTCGCGGCGCAACGCGCCGTAGGTCCAGCTGCCGCCGTCCTCGACCAGGGCGGGTGCGTCGGCGGGATGGCGGAGCAGGATGTCGCTGATGCGCGCGGGGAGGGAGGCGGGATCGATCATGGGCCTGCTTTATACCCGCTCATCCGCAGTGACGCAAGCTACGAGACCCGTGGCGCGAACGCGTCCGCAATCTCCACCAGCTCCCCGGTGCCGCGCGCATCGTAGCCGGGCAGGGCGGCCACCAGCTTGTGGTAGGCCGGCGTACGCATCAGCTCCAGCAACTGGCGCATGGCGGGCTCCTCCACTGCATCGCGGCGCACCGCGAAGTAGTACACCTCGTTCACCAGCGGCATGAAATCCAGCTTGAACTGGGCGCTCGCCGCGCGCATGCCGATACCTGCATCGGCCATGCCGCTGGCGATATAGGCTGCCACTGCGGAATGGGTGAACTCGGCGTTGTTGAAGCCCTGGATGGCATCGGGCGCAGGGCCGTCGGCGGCGAGCATCATCTCGAGCAGCATGCGGGTGCCCGAGCCGGCCTGGCGGTTCACGAAGCGCACGCCGGGGCGCGCCAGGTCGCTCAGCGAATGCAGGCCGAGCGGATTGCCGCGCGCCGTGATCAGGCCCTGCTCGCGGCCGGCGACGCGCACCAGACAGTGCTGCTCGGGGTCGAGCCAGCGCAGGTACCAGCTTGCGGTCGGCGCCTGGAAGCGGCCGAGCGGGACGTGGAAACCGGCCAGGTCGCATTCGCGCCGCGCCAGCGCGACCACTGCATCGGTGCTGGTGCGGTAGCGCGAGTCGAGCGGCAGGGCGTCGCGGTCGATGCAGCCCAGCAGCGCGGCGACTGCGAAGCCATGGCTGGCGTCCATGCGCAGCGCGCGGGTACGGCTGGCCGTGATGCGCACCAGCTCCGCTTCCAGTTCCGAGGCCAGGCTTTGCAGCGTGGGCGACAGGCGCGCCGCGATACGGCGGTCGGCCCAGACCAGTTTTTGCGCCAGCGGCGTGAGCTGGGTGCCGCGTCCGCGCCCGGTCTGCAGCAGCTGTTCGCCGAACAAGGTCTCGGCCGTGCGCAGCAAACCCCAGGCATAGCGGTAGGACAGCTTGACGGATTTGGCGGCCTGGGCGATCGAACCGGTGTCCTGGATCGACAACAGCAGGCCGAGCAGGTCTGCGGTGTCGAGCGGCGGTTCGCCCTTGACGCTGATCTCCCAGTGTGGGCGGATGTGAACGGTAAGCATATGCTAAAAATAGCCTATTTCTTGCCTAAAAACATCATGATACGCTCCGCAAAACAATAAAAAATGACAGATTAATATGCTTTTTAAAGCATATTTCAATACTTAAAACAATTGGAGGGGACATGGCTGGACTAGGTTTTCTTGACAAGGAACACACCATCGCAGGGCCGGGATTCAACCGCTGGCTGGTACCGCCTGCAGCGCTCGCGATTCACCTGTGCATCGGCATGGCCTATGGCTTTTCGGTGTTCTGGCTGCCGCTGTCGAAAGCGATCGGCATCACCGAATCGGTCGTCTGCCCGGCCGAGATGAGCTTCATGCAGCAGATCTTCGCGACCACCTGCGACTGGCAGATCTCGATGCTGGGCTGGATGTACACCCTGTTCTTCGTGTTCCTCGGCCTGGCTGCCTGGCTGTTCGGCGGCTGGCTCGAGCATGCGGGGCCGCGCAAGGCGGGCCTGGTGTCGGCGCTGTGCTGGTGCGGCGGCCTGGTGATATCAAGCATCGGCGTCTACACGCACCAGATCTGGTTGATGTGGATCGGCTCCGGCGTCATCGGCGGCATCGGGCTGGGCCTCGGCTACATCTCGCCGGTCTCGACCCTCATCAAGTGGTTCCCGGACCGGCGCGGCATGGCGACCGGCATGGCGATCATGGGCTTCGGCGGCGGCGCCATGATCGGCGCGCCACTGGCCGACAAGTTGATGAAGTACTTCGCCACCCCGACCTCGGTCGGCGTGTGGGAGACCTTCCTGGCCCTGGCCGCGATTTATTTCGTGTTCATGGTCGCCGGCGCGCTGACCTACCGCGTGCCCGCCAACGGCTGGAAACCGGAGGGCTGGACCCCGCCGGCGAAGGCCGCCACGACGATGATCACGGCGCGCCACGTGCACGCCAGCCGCGTCTGGGGCATCCCGCAGTTCTGGCTGATCTGGGGCGTGCTGTTCCTGAACGTCTCGGCGGGCATCGGGATCCTGGGCATGGCTTCGCCACTGTTGCAGGAAGTGTTCGGTGGGCGCCTGATCGGCGTCGACGCCGGCTTCAACGAGCTCGACGCCGCGCAGAAAGGCCAGATCGCGGCCATCGCCGCCGGCTTCACCGGCCTGCTGTCCCTGTTTAACATCGGCGGCCGCTTCGCCTGGGCATCGTGCTCCGACTACATCGGGCGCAAGGCGACCTATTTCGTGTTCCTGATCCTCGGCTTCTTCCTGTACGCCTCGATTCCTTCGATGGCGCACAATGGACAGCTGGCCTTGTTCGTCGGCTTCATCTGCATCATCCTGTCGATGTACGGCGGCGGCTTCGCGACCGTGCCGGCCTACCTGGCCGACCTGTTCGGCACCCAGATGGTCGGCGCCATCCACGGCCGCCTGCTTACGGCCTGGGCTGCGGCGGGCGTGCTCGGTCCGATCCTGATCAACTATATCCGCGAGTACCAGATCGCCCATGGCGTGCCCAAGGCCCAGGCCTATGACGTGACCATGTATGTGCTCGCCGGCCTGGTGGTGGTCGGCATCGTGCTGAACTCGATGATCCGCCCGCTGGCCGACAAGCACTTCATGACCGATGCCGAGCTGGCGGCGGAGAAGAAGCTGGCACAGGAACGCGACCTGAGCGCCTCGAGCGGCGTGCGCGGCGGCGCAGTCGCCGCCGGCGCCGCCAACCCGGCACTGGCCACCTTCGCCTGGGCGGCGGTCGGCATTCCGCTCCTGATCGGCGTGTGGATCACGCTGCAGAAGGCGGTGGTGCTGTTCCAGTAAGCCGGCAGGCGTGGACGGCCATGCCGTCCACGCCTTGCAGTACCATTTACTTATTCCCCGACGAATCACCACTGGGACCCATCATGAACCACCCTGTCATTCCGATCGCCGTAGCAGGCGCCAGCCGCCAGCGCAAGCGCGAAGCTCCCAAGGGCCGCCGCGTCGACCCACAGGCACTCAGCGAGGTGCAGGCACTGCTGGGCCAGGAATCGCGCCGGCCTGACCTGCTCATCGAGCATCTTCACAAGATCCAGGACCATTTCGGCTGCCTCGGCAGCCACCACCTGGCCGCGCTGGCGCAGGAGATGCGGCTGGCGCAGGCCGAGGTCTACGAAGTTGCCACCTTCTATCACCATTTCGACGTGGTGAAGGAGGGCGAGGAAGCGCCCGCCGCGCTGACGGTACGCGTCTGCGCCGGCTTGTCCTGCGAAATGGCGGGGGCGCGCGAACTGCTGGACAGGATGCCGGCGCTGCTGGGGCGGGAAGTGCGGGTGCTCGAGGCGCCATGCGTGGGCCGCTGCGAGCAGGCGCCGGTGGCGGTGGTGGGGCAGCGCGCGGTGCCGCATGCGAGCCTGGAAACCGTGCTGGCCAAGGTCAGCGCGGGCGAAACGGTTGCGACGATCGGGGCGTACGTCGACTACGCCGCATATCGCGAAGCCGGAGGTTACGCGCTGCTGCGCAATTGCGTGGCCGGCCAGCATGAAGTGGAACAGGTCATCCAGACATTGGAAGCCTCCAGCCTGCGCGGCCTCGGCGGCGCCGGCTTCCCGCTGGGCCGCAAGTGGCGCATCGTGCGCGCAGAAACCGGCCCGCGCCTGATGGCCATCAACATCGACGAAGGCGAGCCCGGCACCTTCAAGGACCGCGTCTACCTCGAACGCGACCCGCACCGCTTCCTGGAAGGCGCCCTGGTCGCCGCCTGGGCGGTCGGCATCGAGGCCATCTACATCTACCTGCGCGACGAGTACCACGGCTGCCGCGCCATGCTGGAAGCCGAGCTGGACAAGCTGCGCCTCGATCCGCCGGTGCCGGGCATGCCGCCGATTTATTTGCGCCGCGGCGCCGGCGCCTACATCTGCGGCGAAGAGTCCGCGATGATCGAATCGATCGAAGGCAAGCGCGGCATGCCGCGCCTGCGTCCGCCCTACGTGGCCCAGGTCGGCCTGTTCGGGCGCCCGACACTGGAACACAATTTCGAGTCGTTGCACTGGGTGCGCGAGATCCTCGAGCGCGGCGGCGAATGGTTCGCCGGCCACGGGCGCAACGGCCGCCGCGGCCTGCGTTCCTTTTCGGTCTCGGGCCGGGTGCGCGAGCCGGGCGTCAAGCTGGCCCCGGCCGGCATCACGATCACGGAACTCATCGACGAATACTGCGGCGGCATGCAGGACGGCCACGATTTCTATGCCTACCTGCCGGGCGGCGCCTCGGGCGGCATCCTGCCGGCATCGATGGGCGACATCCCGCTCGACTTCGATACGCTGCAGCCCTACGGCTGCTTCATCGGATCGGCCGCGGTGGTGGTGCTGTCGAACCGGGACAGCGCGGTGGCGGCCGCGCGCAACACCCTGGCCTTCTTCAAGGACGAGTCCTGCGGCCAGTGCACGCCCTGCCGCAACGGCACTGCCAAGGCGCTCGATCTGATCAAGCAGCCGCAATGGGATACCGGCCTGCTGGGCGAGCTGTCGCAAGTGATGCGCGACGCCTCGATCTGCGGCCTGGGCCAGGCCGCGCCGAACCCGATCGACTGCGTCATCAAGTATTTTCCTCACGAGCTGGTGCAACCATGAACGCTCCCATCCCTACCGTTTCCTTCGAACTGAACGGCCGCACGGTCAATGCGCTGCCGCACGAGACCCTGATCGAAGTGGCCGAGCGCGAAGGCATCGAGGTGCCGCGCCTGTGCTACAAGGAAGGCATGGAGGCAGTCGGTAACTGCCGCTCCTGCATGGTCGAGATCGACGGCGAGCGCGTGCTCGCGCCATCGTGCTGCCGCAATCCGGCGCCGGGCATGAAGGTCACGACCGACAGCCCGCGCGCACTGGCCGCCCAGAAGATGGTGCTCGAGCTGCTGCAGGCCGACATGCCGGAAGCGGAATATACGCGCCGTAATGAAGTCGATATCTGGGCGGAAAAGCTGGGCGTCGGCAAGCCGCGTTTCGTCCCGACCCGCCGCCAGCCACAGGCCGACCAGACCCACGCCGCCATCACCGTCAACCTCGACGCCTGCATCCAGTGCACGCGCTGCGTGCGCGCCTGCCGCGACGAGCAGGTCAACGACGTGATCGGCCTGGCCTTCCGCGGGCAAGAGACCAAGATCGTGTTCGACCAGGACGACCCGATGGGAGCGAGCACCTGCGTGGCCTGCGGCGAATGCGTGCAGGCCTGCCCGACCGGCGCCCTGATGCCGGCGCGCGAAGTGGCGCTCCACATCCCCGACAAGCAGGTCGATTCGGTCTGCCCCTACTGCGGCGTCGGCTGCCAGCTGACCTATAACGTGAAGGACAACAAGATCCTGTACGTGGAAGGACGCAAGGGTCCTGCCAACCTGGGCCGCCTGTGCGTCAAGGGCCGCTACGGCTTCGACTACGCGCACCATCCGCATCGCCTGACCAGGCCATTGATCCGCCGCGCAGGCGTACCCAAGTCGGGCGACTTCACGATGGATCCGGACCGCGTGCTGGAGGTGTTCCGCGAAGCGAGCTGGGAAGAAGCCCTGGCGCTGGCTGGCGGCAAGCTGGCCGGCATCCGTGATGCGCATGGTGGCGCGGCCCTGGCCGGCTTCGGCTCGGCCAAGGGCAGCAACGAGGAAGCCTACCTGTTCCAGAAGCTGGTGCGTACCGGGTTCAAGACCAACAACGTCGACCATTGCACCCGCCTGTGCCACGCCTCCTCGGTATCGGCACTGCTGGAAGGGATCGGCTCGGGCGCAGTATCGAACCCGGTGATGGACGTGACGCGCGCCGAGGTGATCGTCGTCATCGGCGCCAACCCGACCGTCAACCACCCAGTGGCGGCGACCTGGATCAAGAACGCGGTCAAGGCCGGGGCCAAGCTGGTCGTGATGGACCCGCGCCGCTCCGAGCTGGCGCGCCACGCGCACCGCTACCTGCAGTTCAAGCCCGACACCGACGTCGCGCTGCTCAACGCGATGATGCACGTGATCGTCAGCGAAAAGCTGGTCGACCAGGACTTCATCGCCAGCCGCACCATTGGTTATGCCGAGCTGGAAGCCAATGTGGCCGAGTACAGCCCGGAAGCGATGGCGCCGATCTGCGGTATCGATGCCGACACCATCCGCTACGTGGCGCGCCTGTACGCCACCTCGAAAGGCTCGATGATCCTGTGGGGCATGGGCGTGTCGCAGCACGTGCACGGCACGGATAATGCGCGCTGCCTGATCGCGCTCAGCTTGATGACGGGCCAGATCGGGCGTCCCGGCACCGGCCTGCATCCGCTGCGCGGCCAGAACAATGTTCAAGGAGCGTCCGACGCCGGCCTGATTCCGATGATGCTGCCTGACTACCAGCGCGTGGACAACCCGGCCGCGCGCGCGCGTTTCGAGCAGGCCTGGGGCGCCACCCTCGACCCGAAGCCTGGCCTGACCGTGGTCGAGATCATGGACGCCATCGATGCCGGCCAGATCCGCGGCATGTACATCATGGGCGAGAACCCGGCCATGTCCGACCCCGACGCCAACCATGCGCGCGCCGCGCTGGCGGCGCTGGAACACCTGGTGGTGCAGGACATCTTCCTGACCGAGACGGCCTACCTGGCGGACGTGATCCTGCCGGCATCGAGCTTCCCGGAAAAGACCGGCACTTTCACCAATACCGACCGCCTGGTCCAGCTGGGCCGCCAGGCGATCGACCCTCCGGGCGAGGCGAAACAGGACCTGTGGATCATCCAGCAGATGGCGAAGCGTCTCGGCTTGAGCTGGAACTATGGCCACGTATCGGAAGTGTTTGACGAGATGCGCCACACCATGGCCAGCATCGGCGGCATTACCTGGGAACGCCTGGAGCGCAACGGCGCGGTGGTGTATCCGTGTATGAACGAGGGCGACATGGGCCAGCCGGTGGTGTTCACCGAACTGTTCCCGCGCGAAGGCGGCAGGGCGCGTTTCGTCCCGGCCGACATCATCCCGGCCGACGAGCGGCCCGATGCCGACTACCCGATGGTCCTGATCACGGGCCGCCAGCTCGAGCACTGGCATACCGGCAGCATGACGCGGCGCGCCACGGTGCTCGATGCGATCGAGCCCGATCCGGTGGCGCTGGTGCATCCGCTCGACCTGGAACGACTGGGCATCCAGCCGGGCCAGCCCGTCACGATCGCCTCGCGCCGCGGCGAAGTGGTGCTGTACGCACGGGCCGACGACAGTTCGCCGGTGGGCGCGATCTTCGTGCCCTTCTGTTATTACGAGGCGGCGATCAACCGCCTGACCAACGCGGCGCTCGATCCTTTCGGAAAGATTCCGGAATTCAAATATTGCGCGATCAAGGTGACGCCCGGCGGCGAAGTCGCGCCGCAGGGAAGCTACGGTGGCGGCCAAATATTGGCGGGCATGGCACAATTGGCAACATGAACTGCCCAGACCCATTCCCGGCCGCGCGCTACCGTCCCGAGTTGTCCGACGCGCGCGCCAGCCTGACGCACGAGGTCACCGCCCTGGACGAACGCGGCCGCGCTTCGACCATCCACATTCCCGCCGAGCGCCCGCTCACCGTGTACGTGGACAAGCGCGAGATCGTCACCCTGATGACCCTGGGCGGCGCGCCCGAAGCCCTGACCCTGGGCTACCTGCGCAACCAGCGCCTGGTGCGCACGCTCGAGGACATCGTTTCGATCCAGGTCGACTGGTCGGTCGATGCGGTGGCGGTCGTCACCCGCAACGGCATTCTTGATATCGAGGAGCGCACCGCGAAGAAGGTCGTCACCACCGGCTGCGGGCAGGGTTCGGTGTTCGGCGGGCTGATGGATGAAGTCGATCAAATCACGCTGCCAGAGGATGCGCGCCTGCCGCAATCGGTTGTCTACCGCATCGTCGAGCTGATTCGCACCCAGCAGTCGGTCTACAAGCAGGCCGGCTCGGTGCACGGCTGCGCGCTGTTCTCGCACGATGGGGAACTGCTGTACTTCGTCGAAGACGTCGGCCGTCACAATGCGGTGGATGCCATTGCCGGCCTGATGTGGCTCGACGGCCTGGAGGGCGGGGACAAGGTGTTCTACACCACCGGGCGCCTGACCTCCGAGATGGTGATCAAGGGCGCCCAGATGGGCATTCCCTTCCTGCTGTCGCGCTCCGGCACCACCCAGATGGGCCACATGGTGGCGGAACGGGTCGGCATGTCGCTGCTGGCGCGCTGCTCCGGCAAGCACTTCCTGCTGCTGGCCGGGCACGAGCGCCTGGTGTTCGAGCCGGAGCTGCTGGAACCCCTGAACGCTCCCTACCATACCGCACGGCCGGCCTGATGTCCCTGCTGGATGCAACGATGCACGCCTTCGCGCTGCTGTTCAGCGGCGACGAGGCGCTGTGGCGCATCGTCTGGGTCTCGCTCAAGACCAGCATCCTCGGGCTGCTGCTGGCGGCCCCGCCGGCGGTCTTCCTCGGCTACGTCATCGCCATGCACCGCTTCCCGGGACGGCGCATCGCCATCTGGCTGGCCCAGGCCGCGCTGTCGCTGCCCACCGTCCTGATCGGCCTGCTGCTCTACCTTCTGCTGTCGCGGCGCGGCCCGATGGGCGGTCTCGAATGGCTGTTCACCCAGGAAGGCGTGATCCTCGGCCAGATGGTGATCGGGCTGCCGGTACTGCTGGCTTTCACGCTGGCGGCGGTGCAGGCGGCCGACCCGCGCTATGCCGAGACGGCGATCGCCCATGGCGCATCCCGCTGGCGCGTGATGGTCACGGTGCTGCACGAGGCGCGCTACGGCGTGATGGCCGCCGTCATCAGCGGCTTCGGCCGCGTGATCTCGGAAGTCGGCTGCGCCCTGATGGTGGGCGGGAATATCGAAGGGCAGACGCGCACCATCACCACCGCCATCGCGCTGGAAACCAGCAAGGGCGAGTTCGCGCAAGGGATCGCGCTTGGCATCGTGCTGGTCTCGCTGGCGCTCCTGATGAACGGCGCGCTGGTGCTGCTGCAGGGCGAGGCCCACACGGCGGGAGGACGCCGGTGACCCCGCTCTTGACCCTGCACGGCCTGCGCAAGCGCCATGGCGAGCGCACCCTGTTCGAGATCGAACAGCTGGCCATCGAGGCGGGAACGGCCTACGTGCTGACCGGCGTGAACGGGGCCGGCAAGTCGACGCTGCTGCGCATGCTGGCCGGCCTGGAACGCTGCGACGCCTGCACGGTCGACTTCGACGGCCGTAGCATGCCGCTGCATCCCTATCCGCAAGCGCTGCGGCGCGCCATCGTGTTCGTGCACCAGCACCCGATCATGTTCTCGACCAGCGTCGCCCACAACATCGCCTACGGCCTGCTGGCGCGCGGCGAGAGCCGGCGCAGCGTGGCGCCCAGGGTCGAGGAGGCGATGGCCTGGGCCGGCGTGGCGCACCTGCGCGACACCGATCCCGCACGCCTGTCGGGCGGCGAAAAGCAGCGCGTGGCCCTGGCCCGGGCCCGGGTATTGCAGCCGCGCCTGTTGCTGCTCGACGAACCGACGGCCAACCTCGACGGCCCGGCGCGCGAGCAGGTCATCGACCTGATCCCCACCTTGCTCGAGCAGGGCAGCAGCGTCGTGATGGCCTGCCACGACCGCGACCTGATCGGGCTGCCCGGCATCCACCGCCTGAAGCTGCGCGACGGGCGCCTGGAATACCGCTGACACCGGCCGGGCCCCGGTCCCTGCACGGCAGCTAGCCGGCCGATTCGCCCAACGCCTGCCTGAGCGCGGATTCCATCGTCTCGTAGGGCACGGCGCCGCGCACCCCGAAGGCCTGTTCCCAGCCGGCGCCAGCCGGCCGGAACACCATGATCGGCACGCCGGCCACGCCGAATGAATGAGCCAGCTGCTGGTCCGCGTGCACTGCGGCGGTATGGCGGCCGCTCTCCAGCGCCTCGGTCAATCCCTGGCGGTCGACGCCGGTTTGTTCAGCAATGTCGGCCAGCACGCCGGGATTGCCGATGTCGCGGCCGTCCTCGAAGAAGGCGCGAAACAGGGCCTCGTGCATCGTGTCGAAGCGGCCCTGCTCGCGGGCATGGGCGACGGCTTCGAAGGCCAGGCGGCTGCGCGGCTGCACCGGCGGCAACTTGAGCGTCATGCCGCGCTCGGCCGCCATCGGATACACGGAGCGGTTCCAGGTCGTGTGCAGGTATTCGCCGTCCGGGTCGAGCGTGGGCTTCGGATCCGGGCGCAGCTCGAAGGCGCGCCAGATCACCTCGACTTGCCCGGTGTACTGCGCCTGCAGGCGCCGGATCGGCGGCAGCTCGAGGTAGCAGAAGGGGCAGACATAATCGCTCCAGACATCGATGCGGATGGGGGCAGGTGGGTTCATGAGGCCATGCTACACCGCGGTCGCTAGGAGCCGCGCGCGACAGGCTTACGCCAGCTTCAAGCGCGCCACCTTGTCGAGCGCCTCGCGCAGGCCGTGTGCAGCGGCCGATGCGGTTCCACCAACCCAACCGCGCGCATACGCGCCGTCGTGCGCGTGTCCGTGGTTTTCGAGCTCGGGCAGCAGCCGGCTTGCCACCGCCAGGTCGTTCAGGTGTCCGAGCCGGTCCTGCATGCTGGACAGGCACTTGATATAGGCCTTGACCTCCTTTTTCGGCAGCAGGTCACGGAAGAATTCGGCCGCATAGCGCGCCTTCTTGGCGGCGATGCGCACCCGGTGCCGGGCCGGTGCATCGTTTTCATCGAGCGCTCCTACGCGCCTGCGCAGGCGCTTTTGCGCCTTGCGGATGAGCGGCACCAGGCCGTCAAGGGCCGGCTGGGCCAGCGGGTCGTCCTGCGGCAGGCCGGCGCCAGGGCGCCACTGGCGGCCGTGCAGCCAGCCGTTCATCTGCAGCACCAGCTGGGTATATCGCTCCGAATGCAGGGTGGGCAGCAGGTTCTTGTGCAGGGCGCGCGCATGGTCCTGCGCGGCCGCCTGCAGGGCGTGGGTAGCGATGCCGGTGATCGTGGGAAGGGTGGTGCCGGCCAGCACATCCCAGTCGCGCGTGGCGCCCAGTTCGCTCGCCAGCCAGTCGATTTCTTCCTGGAGTTCAGGCGGCAGCGGCGCCAGTTCGCGGAACATGTCGAGCAGGGCGCGCAGGCGGCGCAGGCCGACGCGCATCTGGTGCAGGCTCTCGAGGTCGTGGGCCAGCACGCCGGGAAGGTTGGCCTCGATCTGCGCCATGCAGTTCAGGCCGATGCACTGCAGCGCGTCTTCCATGCGCATCTTGCGCTTCAGGCGCACCCGCGCGGCCTTCACCGGCGCCGGGGCGTCGTCTTTTACCAGCTTCACTGTGGTTTCGGTGTTCATCGGCTGCCCTGGTGTGCTCATGTGGAGCACATCATACCCGCCTCGAGTCTGGCAGCCGCCCGATTGTTACATCAGGATGACGTCGTATTGTTCCTGGTGGTAACCCTTTTCCACCTGCAAGGAAATGCGCTTGCCGATGAAGTCCCCCAGCATGGCCAGGTGCTGCGATTCCTCTTCCAGGAACAGGTCGATGACTTCCTGCGAGGCGACGATGCGGAATTCGCGCGGGTTGAACTGCTTGGCTTCGCGCAGCAGTTCGCGCAGGATCTCGTAGCAGATCGTGCGCGAGGTTTTCACCTGCCCCTTGCCGGCGCAGGCCGGGCAGGGTTCGCACAGGATGTGGGCCAGCGATTCGCGCGTGCGCTTCCTCGTCATCTCGACCAGGCCGAGGGCCGAGAAGCCGCTCACCGAAACCTTGGTGCGGTCGCGCGCCAGGGTCTTCTTGAGTTCCGCGAGCACGGCGTTGCGGTGCTCGTTGTTCTCCATGTCGATGAAGTCGAGGATGATGATACCGCCCAGGTTGCGCAGGCGCAGCTGGCGTGCGATGGCGTGAGCCGCTTCCAGGTTGGTCTTGAAGATGGTGTCGGCGAAGTTGCGTCCGCCGACGTAGCCGCCGGTGTTGACGTCGATGGTGGTCATCGCCTCGGTCTGGTCGACGATCAGGTAGCCGCCGCTCTTCAGGTCGACGCGGCGGCCCAGCGCGCGCAGGATTTCTTCCTCGACGCCATAGAGGTCGAACAGCGGACGCTCGCCGGTGTAGTGGGTGAGGCGCGACAGCACGCTCGGTGTGTAGACCTGGGCGAACTCGACCAGCATGTTGTAGTTCTCGCGCGAGTCCACCTGGATGGTTGCGGTCTCGTCGGTCACGAAGTCGCGCAGCACGCGCTGGGCCAGGTTCAGGTCCTGGTAGAGCAGGGAAGTCGGCGGCCGGGTGCGCGCGCCCTGCTGAACCGCGGCCCAGGTCTTGCGCAGGTAGTCGACGTCGGCCGCCAGGTCGGCGTCCGAGGCTTCCTCGGCCTGGGTGCGCACGATGTAGCCGCCTTTCTCTTCCTTCGGCAGCATGCTGGACAAACGGGTGCGCAGGTGTTCGCGGTCGGCTTCCTTCTCGATCTTCTGCGAGATGCCGATGTGATGGTCCTGCGGCAGGTAGACCAGCATGCGGCCGGCGATCGAGATCTGGGTCGACAGGCGTGCGCCCTTGGTGCCGATCGGGTCCTTGATGACCTGCACGGTCAGCACCTGGCCGTCGAACAGCAGCTTCTCGATCGGCGTGGGCGCGGCCAGGGCGCCGTTGGGGCCTTCGTGGTTACGGGCTTCCCAGATATCCGCGACGTGCAGGAAGGCCGCGCGTTCCAGGCCGATGTCGATGAAGGCCGACTGCATGCCCGGCAGGACGCGCACGACCTTGCCCAGATAGACGTTCCCCGCCAACCCGCGCGTGAGGGTGCGCTCGATGTGCAGTTCCTGCACAGCGCCCTGCAGGATCAGCGCCACGCGCGTTTCCTGCGGGGTGATGTTGATGAGGATGTCTTCGTTCATGGCCGGCCGTGCAGTATTGTTCAGAGCGACATCATACACGGGCGGCGTCGTTAGCAGGGCGGGCGGTGCGCCGCCGGCCCGACGGAAACCGGGAGGTTCAGATGTGGTAGCCGGCTTTGCGAAGGAGATTGGCGGTCTCGAAGATCGGCAGGCCCATGATCCCAGAATGGCTGCCTTCGATGTGCTCGACGAACAGCGCGGCCAGGCCCTGGATGCCATAGCCGCCCGCCTTGTCGTAGGGTTCGGTCGTGGCGCAGTAAGCCCGGATCTGGGCCGGGGTGAGCGTAGCGAAGCGCACGTTCGACACCTGGGTGACCTGTTCCGCCACGCGCTCGGCATGCACCGCCACCGAGGTCAGCACCTGGTGGGTGCGGCCGGACAGGCGCTCGAGCATCGCCACGGCTTCGTTGTTGTCGGCCGGCTTGCCGAGGATCTCGCCGTCGATGGTGACGGTAGTGTCGGCGGTGAGGATGGGACGCAGCGGCTGTCGGCGCATCTGCAGCATGTTCCAGGCGAACGCGCCTTTCTCCTTGGCGACGCGCGCCACGTAGGCGTGCGGGTCCTCGCCCGGCAGCACGTCTTCGCTGACGTCCACGCCGCGCGCCGGGTCGCTGCGCAGCATCAGCAGCTCGAATTCCACGCCGACCTGGCGCAGCAGTTCGCGCCTGCGCGGGCTCTTCGAGGCGAGGTAGATTTTCTTGTCGGTGAGTTTCATCGTCAAACCCGATGATACGGGTGATTCTGGGTGATCGACCAGGCACGGTACAACTGTTCCGCCAGCATAACGCGCACGATTCCGTGCGGTAGCGTCATGCTGGAGATGCGGATCATGCCTTCGGCGCGCGCCTTCAGTTCGGGATCGAGCCCGTCGGCGCCGCCGATCAGGAAGGCGGTATCGCGTCCGTCCTGCTGCCAGTTTTCCAGCATCTGCGACAGGCCGACGCTGGTCAGGTCCTTGCCGCGCTCGTCCAGCGCGATGATGCGCACGCCCTTCGGCAGGACGGCCTCGATGCGCTCGCGCTCGAGCGCCATCGCGGTGGCCGCGGTCTTGCTGCCGGAGCGCTCGACCGGCTTGATTTCCTTGAGCACGATGCGCAGCTCGGGCGGCATGCGCTTCGTGTATTCGCCGAACCCGGATTCGATCCAGGCCGGCATCTTGTGCCCGACTGCGGCAATGATCAGCTGCATAAAAGGCTTACTCTGCAGCCTTCTTCACGCGGCGGATCACTTTTTTCACCGGCTCGGCGTCGGCTGCGGCGGCTTTCGGCGCACGCTTCGGCGGCTTGGCCTTGGTGGCTTCGACGGCGGCGACTTCGCTCTTGCTCGGTGCGACCTTCACGGTCTTGCCGGTCGGGACCTTCTTGGCGGCCGGCTTCTTGGCGGCAGTGGTGGTCTTGGTGGCGGCGGCCTTGCGCGCGGCAGGCTTGCGCTCGTTGACCGGCTTGGCTTCCGGCTCGTCCTTGTTGGCGGCCAGGTGCTTCGACTTGGTCTTCGATTCGGCAGCTTCCGCCGCTTCCGGCGTCGACTTGCGTTTGGCTGCGCCCAGCTTGACCGGCTTCTCGCCCCAGATTTCTTCCAGGCGGTAGTACTGGCGGATGGCCGGCTGCATGATGTGGACGATCATGTCGCCCAGGTCGACCAGCACCCATTCGCCGGTGTCTTCGCCTTCCATGCCGACCACGTCGCCGCCTGCTGCCTTGACCTTGTCGCGTACCGAAGCGGCCAGTGCCTTGGTCTGGCGGTTCGAGGTGCCCGAGACGACCGCGATGCGGTCGAACAGGCTGGTCAGGTGCGTCGTGTCGAACAGGACGATCTCCTGGCCCTTGACGTCTTCCAGGGCGTCAACGACGAGGGTTTGCAGTTTCTTGATATCCATTAGCTTTTATATAAGTTATGTTGTTGAATATAGTCTAGCACTTGCGGCGGAACGAGCGCGCCAAGGTCGGTGCCTTCGTCCGCGCCAGTCCGCAAGGTGTTTCGGACTTGAGTGGCGGAAATATCAACCGCCAAAGTGTGAGCCAGGCAAACCTTGCCATGCGGCGTGGCGCGCACTTCCGCGGGTGTCGCCAGCCGCCCCGCGAGTGCCGAAGCCACGCCAGGGGGCAGCTTGTCCTGGTCCAGTTCATAGCCTGGACGTGCCGCCACGCCCAGGTTCGCGAGCGTGAACAATTCCTTCCAGTCGCGCCAGGTGTCGAGCTTCTGCAGCTGGTCGGCACCCATCAGGAAGACGATCGAGGCGGCCTCGCCGAGTTCGGCGCGCAGCCCGCGCAGGGTCTCGACCGTGTAGGTGGCGCTGCCGCGTTCGATTTCCTGCAGGTCGATCGTCACATCGAAGGCCTGGCCGCCGAAGGCCAGTTCCAGCATCTCGATGCGCTGGGAATCGCTGGCCTGCAGGGCGCTCTTCTGCCACGGCCGCGCAGGCAGGATGCGCAGCTGGTCCGGCTGAAGGAGTTCGGCAAACAGCGCGGCCAGCGCGACGTGGCCGTGGTGCACCGGGTCGAAGCTGCCACCCAGCAAGGCAATGCATCGGCTCACGAAGCTGGTCCCGCTTCCAGCCAGTCCCGGTGGACGAGGAAATCGGTGTACAGCGCCGCTTCCGGGCTGCCCGGTTCCGGGTGCCAGTCGTAGCGCCATTTGACGATCGGCGGCATCGACATCAGGATCGCCTCGGTGCGCCCGCCCGACTGCAAGCCGAACAGCGTGCCGCGGTCCCACACCAGGTTGAATTCGACATAGCGTCCGCGGCGGTAGGCCTGGAAGTCGCGTTCGCGCTCGCCGTAGGGCATATCCTTGCGGCGCTGCAGGATCGGCAGGTAGGCGTCCAGGAAGCCGTCGCCGACCTTGCGCACCATGTCGAACGCATCGTCGAAACCGGTTTCGTTGAAGTCGTCGAAGAAGATGCCGCCCACGCCGCGCGGCTCCTTGCGGTGCTTCAGGTAGAAGTACTCGTCGCACCACTTCTTGAAGCGCGGGTGCAGGTCTTCTCCATAGGGCGCCAGGGCGTCGTGGCAGACCTGGTGGAAGTGGCGCGCATCATCCTGGTTGCCGTAGTAGGGCGTCAGGTCCATGCCGCCGCCGAACCACCAGACCGGATCTTTTCCTTCCGCCGTGGCTTCGAAGAAGCGCACGTTCATGTGCACGGTCGGGGCGTAGGGGTTGCGCGGGTGCAGCACCAGCGACACGCCCATCGCTTCCCAGGCCCGGCCCGCCAGCTCCGGACGCGCGGCCATGGCCGAGGGCGGCAGGCTGGCGCCGGTCACGTGCGAGAAATTGCAGCCGCCGCGCTCGAACACATTGCCTTCTTCGATCAGGCGCGAGATGCCGCCGCCGCCTTCCGGGCGCTCCCAGGTATCGACCAGGAAGGGTTTGCCGTCGACTTCTTCCAGTGCCCCGACGATGCGGGACTGCAGGTCGAGCAGCCAGGTCTTGATGGCGGAGGGGTCGGGGATGGTCATGCGTTCAGGGTGGGCGGCGAAAAATGGGCAGATTGTACACCTGCCCCCGGCGCTGGTCTTATTTCAGGCCGCGCCAGCCGATGTCGCGGCGGTACTGCGCGCCGTTGAAGTGAATCTTCTCCACCGTCTCGTAGGCCTGCTTCTGCGCCATCTTGACGCTGTCGCCCAGGCCGACCACGCACAGCACGCGTCCGCCGCTGGTCTGCAGGCTGCCGCCCACCAGCTGGGTGCCGGCATGGAAGGTGACGCATTCCGGAGTTTCGGCCGGGATGCCGTCGATGACGTCGCCCTTGCGCGGGCTGTCCGGATAGCCGCTGGCGGCCATCACGACGCCCACCGCGGTGCGGCGGTCCCATTCCAGCTCGACCGCATCCAAGGTGCCGTTGCAGGCGTGGTCCAGCACGGTGGCGAAATCGCTTTTCAGGCGCGCCATGATCGGCTGCGTTTCCGGGTCGCCCATGCGGCAGTTGAATTCCAGCGTGCGCGGGTTGCCTTCGGCGTCGATCATCAGGCCGGCGTACAGGAAGCCGGTGAAGACGATGCCATCCCTGGCCATGCCCTGGATGGTCGGGTTGATGATCTCGCGCATCACGCGCGCGTGCATCGACGGGGTCACGATCGGGGCAGGGGAATAGGCGCCCATGCCGCCGGTGTTCGGGCCTTCGTCGGCGTCCTTCAGGCGCTTGTGGTCCTGGCTGGTCGCCAGCGGCAGCACGTTCTTGCCGTCGCACATGACGATGAAGCTGGCTTCCTCGCCGGCCAGGAATTCCTCGATCACGATGCGGGCGCCGGCGTCGCCGAAGGCGTTATCGGACAGCATGTGGTCGACCGCGGCGTGCGCTTCGTCCAGGCTCATCGCCACCACCACGCCCTTGCCGGCCGCCAGGCCGTCGGCCTTGATGACGATCGGGGCGCCGTTGGCGTCGACGTAGGCGTGCGCCTGCGCCGCATCCGAGAAGCTCTGGTATTTCGCGGTCGGGATGCCGTGGCGCTGCATGAAGGCCTTGGCGAAGTCCTTCGAGCTTTCCAGCTGCGCCGCTTCTTTCGTCGGTCCGAAGATCTTCAGGCCGCGGGTGCGGAACAGGTTGACGATGCCGGCGGCAAGCGGCGCTTCCGGGCCGACCAGGGTCAGGGCGACGCCTTCGGCCACGACGAAGTCGGCGAGAAGCGCGGGATCGGTGATCTCGACGTTGACCAGGCGTGCGTCGAGGGCGGTGCCGCCGTTGCCCGGGGCGACGAAGACGGTCTGGATACGCTCCGATTGGGCCAGTTTCCAGGACAGGGCGTGTTCACGGCCGCCAGAGCCGACTACGAGGATTTTCATACGGGCGCGTTCCTACTTGGTTGCTACGGGGGATCCGGCTGGCGTGCCAGCCGGTTTTCAACAGCTTACAGGCTGCTGCTTACTCGTCGATGACAGCGTTGGTGTAGACATCCTGGACGTCGTCCAGGTTTTCCAGCGCGTCGAGGATCTTCTGCATCCTGACGGCGTCTTCGCCGGTCAGCACGGTCTCGTTGTCCGGCTTCATGATGACTTCCGAGACCTCGGCCTTGAAGCCGGCTTTTTCCAGCGCTTCCTTCACGCCGGCGTAGGCGAACGGGTCGCACAGCACTTCGAAGCCGCCTTCCTCGTCCTGCACCACGTCGTCGGCGCCGGCTTCGAGTGCGGCTTCCATCAGCCCGTCCTCGTTCACACCCGGCGCGAACTGGAACTGGCCGACGTGCTTGAACATGAAGGCCACCGAACCCTCGGTGCCCATGTTGCCGCCGTACTTGTTGAAGGCGTGGCGCACTTCGGCCACGGTACGCACGCGGTTGTCCGTCAGGCAGTCGACGATGATCGCGGCGCCGCCGATGCCGTAGCCTTCGTAGCGGATCTCTTCGTAGTTGACGCCTTCGAGTTCGCCGGCGCCGCGCTGGATCGCGCGCGTGACGTTATCCTTCGGCATGTTGGCGTCGGCCGCCTTCTCGACCGCCAGGCGCAGGCGCGGGTTCGAGTTGACGTCGCTGCCGCCCATGCGCGCGGCCACGGTGATCTCCTTGATCAGGCGCGTCCAGATCTTGCCGCGCTTGGCGTCGGTAGCGGCTTTCTTATGCTTGATGTTGGCCCATTTGCTGTGTCCAGCCATTTCCAAAGTTCCTTAGACGGTATGGAACCTGCGGGGTTCCTGTATGCAAGAGTGGCCGACATTTTAGCATAGGCCCCCCTTGCAAAATCGCCCAGGCTGGTGAGCAAACTGTCATGGAAACAACAGCCAGGTGCCGCCGGCCACCATCGCCACCCCGGCCACGCAGCCGGCCAGCGGGCCTTCCTCGAGCCGCAGTTCGGCCAGCACCAGCAGCCCTGCCGCCGCGACCAGGGCGGGATTGCCCGGACCGCCGCCCAGCAGCAGGAGAACCAGCAGCCAGCAGCAGCCGAGGCAGGTGCGTCCGTGCTCCGCGCCCTGCCACAGCGCGCCCAGGGCGCCGCCGCGCCAGTCGACCAGCACGCCCGCCAGCGGCACCCGGCAGTGCTGCAGGCAGGCGTGCTTGGCGGGGGTCCACTGCCAGGCCCCGGCGGCGACCAGCGCCAGGCCCAGGGCCGGCTGGGGCGCCGCCAGCGCGGCGTCGAGCAGGCCGGCGTCGTGCAGGGCCCAATGCAGCAGGGTGAGCAGGGCCGCGAAACCGGTCCAGGCCAGCAGGCAGCCGGTCGCGAACAGGGCGGTTGCCAGGCGTGGCCAGCGCACGCCTGCGCGGCGGCGCGCGACGCGCAGGTAGACGAACAGCGCGCCCGCCGCGGCCGGCAGCATCAGGGCCACGCACAGGCTGGCCCACATCGCGAACAGCAGCATGAGTTCGGTGGCGCGCAGCGGCGCCGGCGGGGGCAGGTCGGGGGCGCCGGCCAGGGAAAGGGGCAGCGCCCCGCCCTCGAAGACGAACGGGGCGAGGCTGGCGCAGGCGAGCAGGACCATCCAGGCCAGGCCCAGCGCGACCGGGCGCCCGAGGCGTTCATCGATGCCGGACAGGCTCATTGGCGGCTCCCGCGGTGGGCAGGCAAGGTGGCTGCGTGCACGAAGCTTGCGTCCGGTCGGTGCCGGCCCCTGCGATGGTTTGACGAGTTCGTCATTTGGTCTCTCCTCGATATGGTTGATGTGCGCTGTTCGACAGCGCCGCACCGGCTGCGTTCTGGGGCGCCGTCCGGCCCGCCTCCAGCGAGCCCGGCCGAAGCCTCGTACAATCGTCGGATGAACGAAAGCATCCCCGCCAACCCTGCTGCTCCTTTACCACGCGCCGCCCTCGTCGCCGGCCTGTCGATCGCCGTCGCAGGCGCCGTCCTGTTTTCCACGAAGGCCATCGTGGCTAAACTGCTGTATCGCTACCACATCGATGCAGTTACTTTGATCGCGTTCAGAATGCTGTTCTCGCTTCCGGTGTTTGCCGCCGTTGCGCTCTGGAAGATGCGGACCCAGCCGCCGCTGTCGAAGCAGGACCGCTGGCGCATCGTCGTGCTGGGCCTGCTCGGCTACTACCTGTCGAGCTACCTCGACTTCCTCGGCCTGCAGCACATCTCGGTGGGGCTCGAGCGGCTGATCCTGTTCCTGACTCCGACCTTCGTGCTGCTGGCAAACGTGATGATCTTCAAGCGGCGCGTCAAGGGGGCGGAATGGGCGGCGCTGGGACTGGCCTATTGCGGCATCGTGCTGGTGTTCGTGCACGACCTGGCCGGCGGTTCGGGCAGCACCATCCTGGGTTCGCTGCTGGTGCTGGGCTCGGCGATCTCG
>PJTQ01000143.1_pt1 | contig 101681 bp, 89 predicted proteins | sample 1512231 | NCBI WGS metagenome assembly PJTQ01 (sample SAMN08177688, study PRJNA422409) | Soil metagenome, whole genome shotgun sequencing project. | isolation source: Soil (3) enriched on wood chips | place: USA: Madison | collected 2015-01-15 | reverse complement strand
TTTTTGTGGGAGCGGCCTTGTGTCGCGATTGGGCCGCGAAGCGGCCCCTCGATGTCTGTATCGCGGCAAAGACTGCTGGGGCCGCTGTGCGGCCCAATCGCGACACAAGGCCGCTCCCACAGGTATCGCGCCCGCTTTTAGAAATTGAGCAAGACAGTTGCTCCCACAGGGGGCGCGTCAGCTGTTCAGGCGGTGGCCCGCTTCAACTGGCCTCGCGGTAGGGGTTACGCGGATCCTGCGTCCAGTTCAGGTATGGCTTGCCGGTGTCCTGTGCCTCCATTTCGATGCAGTTTTCCACCGGGCAGGTGATCTGGCACAGGTTGCAGCCTACGCACTCCTCTTCGATCACACTGTAGGCATGCGTGCCGTCAGCCTTCGGCGTGCTGGCAATCGCCTGGTGCGAGGTGTCCTCGCACGCAATGTGGCAGCGCCCGCAGCCAATGCACGCCTCCTGGTCAATGTGCGCGACCGACTTGTAGTTGATGTCCAGGTATTTCCAGTCGGTGGTATGCCCCACCGCCTGCCCGCGGAACGCTTCGATAGTGGCATGCCCCTGCTGGTCCATCCAGCGTGCCAGGCCGTCCTGCATGTCCTCGACGATACGGAAGCCATGCAGCATCGCTGCCGTGCACACCTGCACGGCGCCACTGCCCAGGGCCATGAACTCGGCGGCGTCACGCCAGTTGCCGATGCCGCCAATGCCACAAATCGGCAAGCCCCGCGTTTCCGGGTCGCGGGCGATTTCCGCCACCATGTTCAAGGCAATCGGCTTCACTGCCGAACCGCAGTAACCGCCATGGGTGCTCTGGTCTCCGACAATCGGGTGGGCCACCATGCGGTCCAGGTCGACGCTGGTGATGGAGTTGATGGTGTTGATCAACGACACCGCATCGGCCCCGCCCCGGTGCGCGGCGCGGGCCGACTGGCGGATATCGGTGATGTTTGGCGTAAGCTTCACGATCACCGGCAGCGCGCAGTACGTCTTGCACCAGCGGGTGACCATTTCCACATATTCCGGCACCTGGCCGACGGCCGCCCCCATGCCGCGCTCCGGCATTCCGTGCGGGCAACCGAAGTTCAGCTCGATGCCATCAGCCCCGGTGGCTTCCACCAGCGGCAGGATGAACTTCCACGATTCCTCTATGCACGGCACCATCAGCGACACGATCAGTGCGCGGTCGGGCCAGTCCTTCTTCACCTGGGTAATTTCACGCAGGTTGATGTCCAGTGAGCGGTCGGTGATCAACTCGATATTGTTGATCCCCTGTACCTGACGGTTGGGGCCATAGTGCGCCGAGTAGCGCGACGACACGTTGACCGCCGCAGGGTCTTCGCCCAGGGTCTTCCAGACCACGCCGCCCCAGCCGGCCTCGAAGGCGCGGACCACGTTGTAGGCCTTGTCGGTTGGCGGTGCGGAGGCCAGCCAGAAGGGGTTGGGTGCCTTGATGCCGGCAAATACGATAGACAAGTCGGCCATTTACGCTGCCTCCACGTTGAGCATGAGTTGGGCATGGATGGCTTCGGCGGCCAGCTTGCCGTGTTGCACGGCCTGCACGGTAAGGTCCTGCCCCAGTGCGGTGCAGTCGCCGCCTGCGTACACGCCCGGCAGGCTGGTCTGCAGGTTTTCGTCCACGCGGATGCGCTCACCCTCGCGGGCCAGTTGCGCAGCCACCGGGTCGCCGAGGCTGGCATCGTCAAAGCGTTGGCCAATGGCCTTGAAGATGGCGTCCGCAGCCAGCTCGAAGGTTTCGCCGGTATCGCGCAGGCGGCCTTCCGCCAGCTCGGTGCGGGCAAAACGCATGCCGCGGACCCTGCCGGCGTCGTCCAGCAGCACGGCATCAGGGCGGGCCCAGGTGTGCAGGCGTACCTGGTTGGCCTTGGCAATGTCCTGCTCGTGGCCGGTAGCGCCCATGTCGGCGTGGCCACGGCGGTACACCAGGTTGACGTCGCGGGCCCCCAGACGGCTCATCTGCACAGCCATGTCGATGGCCGTGTTGCCAGCACCGATCACCAGGCAGCGGTCGGCCAACGGGAGCTGGCTCAGGTCATCGGCCTGGCGTAGCTCGCGGATGTATTCGGTGGCGGCGAGCACGCCGGGTGCTTCCTCGTCGGGCAGCCCTAGCTGGCGCACGGCATTCAGGCCGAGGCCCAGGAACACCGCGTCGTACTGATCGCGCAGTTCGCCCAGGCTGAGGTTGCCACCCAGGCGCTGGCCATGGCGGACTTCGATACCGCCAATCCCCAACAAGAAATCCACTTCACGCTGGGCATAGTCGTCTACCAGCTTGTAGCGGGCGATGCCGTACTCGTTGAGGCCACCGGCCTTGTCGCAGGCCTCGAACACCACCACGTCATGGCCGTGCATGGCCAGGCGGTGGGCGCAGGACAGCCCTGCCGGGCCGGCGCCGACCACGGCGATACGCTTGCCGGTGGCTGCCGAGCGCTTGAATGGGTGTGCGCTGAACTGGGCGTTGTCCAAGGCGTAACGCTGCAACTGGCCGATCAGCACCGGCGCGCATTCCTGGGCATTGTTGCGCACGCAGGCTTGCTGGCAGAGGATTTCGGTGGGGCACACGCGGGCGCAACTACCGCCCAGAATGTTGGCCGAAAGAATGCGCTCGGCGGCGCCTTGCAGGTTCTCGTCACTGATGCGGTGTATGAACGAGGGGATGTCAATTTCGCTGGGGCAAGCGTTGACGCAGGGGGCGTCGTAGCAGTACAGGCAGCGTGCACTTTCCAGGGCGGCCTGGCGCGCGGTGAGGGGTGGGGCCAGGTCGCTGAAGCGCTCGGCCAACTGGTCGGCGCCGGCCCGTGGGCGCGGCAAATGGTTCAGGGCGTTGGTCACGGTTGTAGCCTCTCTATTTTTTTTGGTGCAGGCGACAGGTATTGCGGTCGATTCTGGGGCCGCTCCCACAGGCGATCGCGGTCCTTGTGGGAGCAACTGTCTTGCTCAATTTCTAAAAGCTGGCGCGATCCCTGTGGGAGCGGCCTTGCGTCGCGATGGGCTGCACAGCAGCCCCAATGGCTTCAGCGCTGAACAGGCATCGGCCGCTGATGCTCGGCCCGGCGCCCCAGCACCTCATACACCGCCGGGTACGCCGGCCGTTCCACATAGCGCCCCGCGCCCGGCTCGGCGCGCAGGTCGCCATCGGCCCAGAGCACCTTGCCCTGGCTGATGGTGTGGCTTGGGATGCCGCGCACGGTGCGGCCTTCGAAAATGTTGAAGTCCACCTGCTGGTGGTGGGTTTTGGCGGAGATGGTGCGGGTGCCCTGCGGGTCCCACAGCACCAGGTCGGCATCGGCACCCACGCGGATAGCGCCCTTGCGCGGGAACAGGTTGAAGATTTTCGCCGTGTTGGTAGAGGTCAGCGCGACGAATTCGTGCATCGACAAACGCCCGCTGTTGACCCCGGCATCCCACAGTACCGCCATGCGGTCTTCGATGCCGGCGGTGCCGTTGGGGATGCGGCTGAAGTCGTCGCGGCCCATGGCTTTCTGCTCGGCGCAGAAGCAGCAGTGGTCGGTGGCAGTGGTGTGCAGGTTGCCTGACTGCAAGCCGCGCCACAGCGCCTCCTGGTGCTCGCGTGGGCGGAACGGCGGGCTCATCACATAACCGGCGGCGGTGGCCCAGTCCGGGTCACGGTAGACACTGTCGTCCAGCAGCAGGTGGCCGGGCAGCACCTCGCCATACACCGGCTGGCCCTTGCCCCGGGCATAGGCGATTTCATCCAGTGCCTCGCGGCTGGAAATGTGCACCAGGTACAACGGCGTGCCGAGGGTTTCGGCAATGCGGATGGCGCGGCTGGCCGCTTCGCCTTCCACCTGCGAGGGGCGCGACAGCGGGTGGGCTTCCGGCCCGGTCATGCCCTGGGCGAGCAGTTTTTTCTGCAGGTGGTACACCAGCTCGCCGTTTTCGGCATGCACGGTGGGCACCGCGCCCAGTTGCAGGCAACGCTCGAAGCTGGCCACCAGGGTATCGTCGGCGGCCATGATCGCATTTTTGTAGGCCATGAAATGCTTGAAGCTGTTCACCCCGTGCTTGGCCACCAGCTCGCCCATCTCTTCGGCCACCTGTTCGCTCCACCAGGTGATGGCGACGTGGAAGCCATAGTCGCTGGCGCTTTTCTGCGCCCAGCCACGCCACGTGTGGAAGGCCTCCAGCAACGACTGCTGCGGGTTGGGAATGACGAAGTCGATGATCGAGGTGGTGCCGCCAGCCAGGCCCGCAGCGGTGCCGCTGAAGAAGTCCTCACTGGCCACCGTGCCCATGAACGGCAACTGCATGTGGGTGTGCGGATCGATGCCCCCGGGCATCAGGTACTGGCCGCTGCCGTCGAGGATCTCGCAGTCGGTGGGCGGTTCGAGGTTTTGCCCGATGGCACGGATCAGGCCATCGGCACACAGGACATCGGCGGGATAACGCTCTTCGTGGGTAACCACGGTGGCGCCACGGATCAACAGGGACATGCCGTTTTCCTCGCAGGCTGACCGGTCTTGGCCGGTTCTTTGCATTGTCATGGATGCAGGGCGGGCAGGGCGGTCAATCCTGTCAGGCCTGACAAGATTCGAGGCTAGATGCTGATTCTGGATTCAGCAAGAAAATTTTCCCATTAAATTTGTGGTTTTTAAGTTGTTGATATCAATAGGAAAAAATTAACGAGCGAATGGGCGCCGGGGTTTTCCGGGTATTTGACTAACTTGACAAGATGAAAATCTGGTCGAGATTTCTAAGCACAATTCCGCGTGCGAACTCCGGTCATCGAATCAGCCTGATGAGCGAAAAAATAGAAGAAAAACTGGAGAAGGGCCTATGCAACAGAGCAGATCGGAAGTGGTCGAGCAAGATGGCCTGTTCGAGCTGTCCGAGGGCAGCGATGTCCTCGACAGCCCGCGCTACAACCCCGACATAGCACCGACCAAGGTGCACCAGCGCACCTGGAACAAATGGCACATCACCGCCCTGTGGGTGGGGATGTCCATCTGCGTACCCACCTACACCCTCGGCGGTGTCCTTACCGCCTACTTCGGCCTTAGTGTTGGCGAAGCGCTGCTGGCGATCCTGCTGGCCAACGTTATCGTGCTGATACCGCTTACCCTCAATGCCTTTCCCGGTACCAAGTACGGCATCCCGTTTCCGGTGCTGCTGCGTTCGTCGTTCGGCATTCTCGGCTCCAACGTACCGTGCCTGATCCGCGCGGTGGTGGCCTGTGGTTGGTTCGGTATCCAGACCATGTTCGGCGGGCTGGCCATTCACCTGTTCCTGGGTTCGGTGTTCGACGGCTGGAAGGCGCTGGGCGGGACAGGCGAGGTGATTGGCTTCATGATCTTCTGGTGCCTGAACCTGTGGGTGGTGCTGCGCGGCGCCGAGTCGATCAAGTGGCTGGAAACGCTGTCGGCACCGCTGCTGGTGGCAGTGGGCGTCGGTCTGCTGTTCTGGGCCTTGCCACACATGTCGATGACCGAACTGTTGGCACAGCCGCCCAAGCGTCCGGAAGGGGCGAGCGTGGTCAGTTACTTCTGCGCCGGGCTTACGGCCATGGTCGGCTTCTGGGCCACACTGTCGCTGAACATTCCCGACTTCAGCCGCTACGCCCGCAGCCAGAAGGACCAGATTCTCGGGCAGATCTTCGGCTTGCCGCTGACCATGTTCCTGTTCGCTGCGCTGGGTGTGGTGCTGACCGCCGCTTCGGCGTCGCTGGTGGGCGAGACGGTGTCCGACCCGGTCAGCCTGATCGGCAAGATTCAAAGCCCGTTCTGGGTGGCCCTGGCCATGGCGCTGATCGTGATTGCCACGCTGTCGACCAACACCGCGGCGAACATCGTGTCGCCCACCAATGACTTCCAGAACATTGCCCCACGCCTGATCGGCCGAAGCCGCGCGGTATGGCTGACCGGCTTTATCGGCCTGGCGCTGATGGGGCATGAACTGCTGAAGAAACTGGGCCTGATTGTCTCCGACCTTAGCCTGGAGAGCGTGTATTCCAACTGGCTGCTGGGCTATTCCAGCTTGTTGGGGCCCATTGCCGGCATCATGGTGGTGGACTACTTCCTGATCCGGCGGCAGAAGCTGGACCTGGCCGGGCTATACCGCGACGACGTGTATCCCGCGTGGAACTGGGCCGGTTTTGCCGCCTTCGCCTTGCCAGTAGGGCTGACGGTAATGGCGATTGGCAACAGCAGTTTCAGCTGGTTCTACGACTATGGCTGGTTCACCGGCTCGTTGCTGGGCGGTGCACTGTACGCCGCGCTTGGCGGTTTGGCGGCACGCAACCCGGTGCGGTTGGTCAAACCCTTGCCTTGAGGCCTCGAAGAGGCCCGTACAAACAATAAGAAGCCTGAAGGAGAAGCCCGTGACCCCCGTCAAAGAGATCCTGAAGACCAACGCCCGTCACGTCGACAGCACCCGCCTGTGGCAGTCGCTGATGGACCTGGCCCGGCTCGGCGCCACTGCCAAGGGGGGGGTCTGCCGCCTGGCCTTGACCGACCTCGACCGCCAGGCCCGCGATCTGTTCGTGCAGTGGTGCGAGGCGGCCGGTTGCTCGGTCAGCATCGACGCTGTCGGCAACATATTCGCCCGCCGTCCGGGCCGTAACCCCAAGCTGCCGCCGGTGATGACCGGTAGCCATATCGACACCCAGCCCACCGGCGGCAAGTTCGATGGCTGCTTCGGGGTGATGGCCGGGCTGGAGGTGATCCGTACCCTCAACGACCTGGGCGTGGAAACCGACGCGCCGCTCGAAGTGGTGGTGTGGACCAACGAAGAAGGTTCGCGTTTTGCGCCGTGCATGATGGGTTCAGGGGTGTTCGCCGGCAAGTTCACCCTGGAAGACACCCTGGCCAAGCGCGATGCCCAGGGTGTCAGCGTTGGCGAAGCGTTGAACACCATTGGCTACGCCGGTCCGCGTGCCGTGTCGGGGCACCCGGTGGGGGCGTATTTCGAAGCGCATATCGAGCAGGGTCCTATCCTTGAGGACCAGGCCAAGACCATCGGCGTGGTCCTCGGCGCCCTGGGCCAGAAGTGGTTCGACCTGACCCTGCGCGGTGTTGAAGCCCATGCCGGCCCTACGCCGATGCACCTGCGCAAGGACGCCCTGGTGGGGGCAGCCGCTGTGGTAGAGGCGGTCAACCGCACGGCGCTTGCCCATCAGCCCCACGCCTGTGGCACGGTGGGTTGCCTTCAGGCGTACCCGGGCTCGCGTAACGTGATCCCGGGCGAAGTGCGCATGACTCTCGACTTCCGCCACCTGGAGGGCGAGCAGTTGAATGCGATGATTGCCGATGTGCGCGGGGTGATCGAGGCGACCTGTACCAAGCATGGCCTGAGCCATGAGCTGGTGCCCACGGCAGACTTCCCGGCACTTTACTTCGACAAAGGCTGTGTCGACGCCGTGCGCGAGTCGGCCAAGGCGCTGGGCCTGCCGCACATGGACATCGTCAGTGGCGCGGGGCATGACGCGATCTTCCTGGCCGAGCTGGGGCCGGCGGGGATGATTTTCGTGCCGTGCGAAAACGGCATCAGCCATAACGAGATCGAGAACGCCACGCCTGATGACCTGGCGGCAGGCTGCGCGGTGTTGTTACGGGCGATGCTGGCGGCGTCGGAGGCAATTGCCAGCGGGCGGCTGGCGGCCTAGGCACTGGCCACAAGAAGGCCGTTACGGCCAAGGTGATAGCGCTGCAGGTCCTGCGCCAGGGTCAACTGCCCGCTGTAATGGGCGAGGGCCTCGTCGCGCACGGTGTCGATGTGCGGGCTGCGCCTTGGGTCGTTCTGGTAGCGGGCGCTGAAATGCGTCAGTACCAGGTTGCGCACGCCAGCGGCCTCGGCAAAGCGTGCCACCTCAGCGGCGGTGCTGTGGCCGAACGTGCCCCCGGTGCGTTCGACCACCGCCTGGGTGAAGGTGGCTTCGTGCACCAGTACATCCGCCCCCCTGGCGACGGCTGCCAGCAGCGCTGGTTTGTCGTTGTCCCCGCACACGATCACCCGCTGGGGCGGACGCGAAGGGCGCAGGTAGTCGTTGCCGTTCAGCAGTTGCCCATTGAACGTCACGGTCAACCCCTTGGCCAGCTCGCCCCACAGCGGACCACGCGGTATGCCCTCGGCGTCCAGGCGCTGGATGTCCAGGCGTGGCTCAGGGTTGATTTCAGTGAATACGAAACCCACGCTGGGCACCCGGTGCGACAGTTGCACGGTGGTCACCTGCAGGGTCTCGCTGCGCCATGCGATCAGCTCTTCCACGGGCAACAGGCGCAGCTCGAACGGCAGGAAGGTGTCGCTGGCAACCAGGCCCTGGCGTACCCAGTCGTGCAGTGCAGCGGGCAGGATCACTTCCAGCGGCTGGGTGCGCCCGCTCATGCCCGCGCTGGCCAGCAGGCCGGGCAGGCCGAAGCAATGGTCACCATGCACGTGGGTGATGAAGATCGCGCGCAGGTCGCGGATCGAAAGCGGGGTGTGCAGCAGGCGGTGCTGGGTGCCTTCGCCGCAATCGACCAGATACCAGTGGCTGCCACTGGCTTCGATCACGGCTGTGGCGCTGACATTGCGTGCCTTGGTGGGCACCCCGGCGGAGGTGCCGAGGAACAGCAGGTCCATGCTCAGGCTCCTGTTTCAGGCCAGAAGCGGCCAAGGTGATACGGGGCGCACACCTTAGCCGGATTGCCACCCGCCGTCGACGGCCCGCTAGTTATCCTGTCGCCAGATGAGCTTGCTGGTGTCATACCCTTGCTCTCGGGCGATTGTCAGCAGTTGCTCGCGCTGCTGGTCGGTGACCGCTGGCGTGCGCGAAAGCAGCCACAGGTACTCGCGGTTAGGGTGGCCGACCAGTGCCACGCGGTAGTCCTTGTCGTGGTACAGCACCCAGTACTCGCCCTTGGTCAGGCCCGGTGCCAGGCGGCTGAACCAGTTGTCGAAGCGCACCCACAGCTTGTCGGTGCTGCCCGGTTGCTGAGCCTCGGCGATGCCCTTGGCTTCATTCCACTGGCCGTCCTTTTCCTGGCAGCGGTTGGTTACATCGATACGGCCGTCCTCGCGCAAGCCGTAGCGCGCCTCGGACTTCACGCAGTTACGCTGGAAGAACATCGGCAGTCGCGCCAGTTCGTACCAGGTACCCTGATAGCGTTGCAGGTCCACCTGCTGGGTACGCGGCGGTGCCGGGTGATCGTTGCCGGCGCAGCCGAGCAGGGCCAGGGTCATGCAGGAAAGCAGCAGTGTAGTGCGCAGCGCCATGGGTGACCTCCTTGGAGCGGATGGGGCGTACCTGTGTTTCGACGCCTGTGCGGGGAAAAAGTTGTAGACGATCTTGCCTGCGGCGAAACCCGTGCAGGAGCGGGTTTACCCGCGAAAGGGCCCGCACAGGTCCGCACAGGCCTGCCTCACAGCCAGTACGTCACCGCCCACCATCCCAACCCGCCCATCACCACGGTATAGGGCAGCGCCATCCACACCATCCGCCCATACGACAGCCGGATCAGCGGCGCAATGGCCGAGGTCAGCAGGAACAGGAACGCCGCCTGCCCGTTCGGCGTCGCCACGCTTGGCAGGTTGGTGCCGGTGTTGATCGCCACCGCCAGTGTTTCGAAATGCTCGCGGCTCATGCTGCCGTTGAGAAATGCCTGCTTCACTTCGGTGATGTAGATGGTGGCAACGAACACATTGTCGCTGATCGCCGACAGCAAACCGTTGGCCAGATACAGCATGCCCGGTTGCTGTTCGGCCGGCAGCGTCAGCACCCAGCTGATCAATGGGCTGAACAATTGTTGCTGATGAATCACCGCGACCACGGCAAAGAACACCACCAGCAGCGAAGTGAATGGCATGGCGTCCTGGAAGGCACGGCCCAGGCGGTGCTCGTCGGTGATGCCGGTGAAGGCCGTGATCAGTACGATCACCATCAGGCCGATCAGGCCGACCTCGGCCACATGCAGCCCCAGGCAGATGATCAGGATCAGGGCAGCAAGCCCTTGTACCCACAGCGCGATGCGCTGGGCCTGGGTACGTGCGGCATCGTCCTCGGCGGCATAGGCAGCCAGTACCTGGCGCACTGTCTCAGGCATCAGCGTGCCGTAGCCGAACAGGCGCAGCTTCTCCAGCAACACGCAGGTCAGCAGGCCGGCACCCAGCACCGGTATCGACACGGGCGCCACCTTGAGGAAGAAGTCAGCGAAGTGCCAGCCCATCTCGTGGCCGATCAGCAGGTTCTGCGGCTCGCCCACCAGCGTGCACACGCCACCCAGGGCGGTACCCACTGCGCCGTGCATCAGCAAGCTGCGCAGGAACGCGCGGAACTGGTTCAGGTCGTCACGGTGTAACTGCGCCACTTGCTGGTCGCTGTCCAGTGCGCTGTCTTCACGCGGGTTGGCGCCGGACGCCACGCGATGGTAGACCGCATAAAAGCCGACCGCGGCGCTGATGATCACGGCCGTCACCGTCAGCGCATCGAGAAACGCCGAAAGGAATGCCGACAGTACGCAGAACAGTAGCGACAGCATGGCTTTCGAGCGCACACCCAGCAGAATGCGCGAGAACAGGAACAGCAGCAGTTCCTTCATGAAATGGATACCGGCGACCATGAACATCAGCAGCAGGATTACCGGGAAGTTGTGCTGCAGTTCTTCGTACAGTGCCTGCGGCGTGGTCATCTGCAACAGCAGGGCTTCGATCAGCAACAATCCCCCGGGCATCAGCGGGTAGCACTTCAGCGCCATGCCCAGGGTGAAGATGAACTCGATTACCAGCGCCCACCCGGCTGCAGCCGGGCCAATGGTTGCCAGTAGAAGCGGATTGAGCACCAGGAACAGGCAGATGACCGCTTTGTACCAAAGCGGCGACTGGCCCAGGAAACCGTGAGCGAGGGCGCCGGTCAGGGAGCGCGACATGAATATGTATCCTTATGATTCAGCGATGGCGCACGGTGCCGGATCATTGCGCCTTAGGCAAGGCATACAGTCCCGTTTTTGGCACAAGTACGGTCATCGGCATGAGTTAACATCCGGACCATGAACTTTTCGCCCGCAGGAGTGCCGCCCGTGACCGAGTACAGTGCATTAAAGGTCGAACTGACCGACAGCGTCGCCCATGTTCAGATCAATCGCCCAGAGAAGGTCAACGCAATGAATGCGGCCTTCTGGGAGGAAATCGTCGACATCTTCCAGTGGATCGATGATACCGATGCCGTGCGCGTGGTGGTGGTCAGTGGCGCTGGCAAGCACTTTTCCGCCGGTATCGACCTGATGATGCTGGCCTCGATGGCTGGGCAGATGGGCAAGGACGTGGGCCGCAATGCACGCTTCCTGCGCAAGACCATCCAGCGGCTGCAGGCCTCGTTCACCGCTGTGGACACGTGCCGCAAACCCGTACTGGCGGCCGTGCAAGGCTACTGCATCGGCGGCGCCATCGACCTCATCTCGGCGTGCGACATGCGCTACTGCAGCAGTGACGCGCAGTTCTCGATCAAGGAAATCGACATGGGTATGGCGGCCGATGTTGGCACATTGCAACGTTTGCCACGCATCATTGGCGACGGCATCATGCGGGAGCTGGCGTTTACCGGGCGCAATGTCGAGGCCGACGAGGCGCTGCGCATCGGCCTGGTCAACCGAGTCTATGATGATCAGGCCGCACTGATGGACGGCGTCTTTGCCATCGCCCGCGAGATTGCCGCAAAATCGCCGATCGCTGTGGCCGGCACCAAGGAAATGCTCAGCTACATGCGTGACCATCGCATCGACGATGGCCTGGACTACATTGCCACCTGGAACGCCGCAATGCTGCAGTCCGAAGACCTGCGCGTGGCGGTGGCGGCGCACATGAGCAAACAGAAACCGACGTTCGCCGACTGATCGGGCCGGGGGACGCGCAGTAAAGGAACCCCCGACATGTCAGCACGCTGGACTACTGCAGTACTCGACCCACAGATGACCGGGGGGCTGGCCGTGGCCCGCAGCCCTGAAGGGTTTCTGGTGGACGCCAACGGCGCGCTGTTCCCCCGCGACTGGCTCAAGCGCCAGGACCTCGACGTGCTGTGCGAGCACGGCATCGGTCACTTTGACGGCCAGCCGGTGTTCCTGCTGGAACTGCGCAGCGCCACTGATGTGCCTGGCTGCAGCTGGCGCGGCCTTCGTGCGTTCATGCTCGAAGGCGACTTCGACACCTACAAGGTGCTGGGCTATGCCGCACAAATCGGTACCTGGGCGCGCGAGCATCGCTTCTGCGGCAGTTGCGGCCAGGCGATGACGCAAATTCGCTGGGAGCGGGCGATGTACTGCCAGCCCTGCGACCTGCGCAGCTATCCGCGCATTTCACCCAGCATGATCGTGCTGGTGACCCGCGGTGATGAAATCCTGCTGGCGCGTTCGCCACGCTTCGTTACCGGGGTGTATAGCACCTTGGCAGGTTTTGCCGAGCCGGGTGAATCGGCCGAAGACTGCCTGGTGCGCGAAGTGCGCGAAGAAGTGGCGGTGGAGGTGCGGAACATCCAGTACGTCGGCAGCCAGTGCTGGCCGTTCCCGCATTCGATGATGCTGGGTTTCCATGCCGAGTATGCCGGGGGCGAGATTGTCATGCAGCCGGACGAGATCGAGGACGCCAAGTGGTTCAGCGTCCACGACTTGCCGCCGCTGCCGGCCGGGCGGTCCATTGCCCGTTACCTGATCGATCTGTATGTTGCGCGGCGGCTGGGCTGTGATATCCCTGCTTTCCCGTCCTAGCTGCAGTGAACAATGTGCTCCGACTAGGCGCAGGGCGCAGGCAATGGTCATTCCATTGCCAAAGCCCCTCAGGCCTGCCCGAACCAGTGTTGCCACGCTAAGCGCACGGTCAACGCCAGCACCACGGTGATGAACACCGGGCGGATGAACTTGCTGCCGCCGCTGATCGCCGTGCGTGCGCCGAAAAAGGCGCCGACCATCACCGACAGGCCCATGCACAGGCCGACGATATAGTCCACCTGCCCGGAAATGATGAACACCGTCAGCGCCGCGATGTTGCTGACGAAGTTCATGCTGCGCGCCACGCCGCTGGCGCGTACCAGGTCGATGGGGTACAGCAGCAGGGTACTGACCGTCCAGAACGCCCCGGTACCCGGGCCGGCTACGCCGTCGTAGAAGCCCAGGGTGAAGCCTTGCGGGACTTGCCACTTTTTCTTGATCGGAGCATCGGCATCCAGCGGCGCCTTGGGCGTGCCGCCGAACAACAGGTAGATGCCACAGGCGAAGACGATCACTGGCAGCATCTTGTTCAGCCATTCGGCTGGCATGTAGTGGGCGATGACGGCGCCGAGCAACGCCCCGGTCAGGGTGGCGAACAACGCCGGGCGCCACTGCGCCGGATGGAACAGTTTGCGTTTGTAGTAAGTGAAACCTGCAGTGGCCGAGCCGAAGGTGGAACTGAGCTTGTTGGTGCCCAGTACCAGGTGCGGTGGCATGCCGGCGGTGAGCAGGGCCGGGGTGGTGAGCAGGCCCCCGCCACCGGCGATGGCGTCGATGAATCCGGCGACGAAGGCGACCAGCGCCAGGATGAGTAGGGTTAGGGGTTCTACAGTGAGTTCGAAGGGCATGGGTTTTTGGCAGGCGGGGAGGCAAGGAGGCGGCAAAGTGCTGCACTAGAAGGGACACATGGTAATCCTGGGGAAGGTGTGTTGCCAGTGCCGGCCCTTTCGCGGGCAAGCCCGCTCCTACGAAGAGGGCGTAACCCCGTAGGCGCGGGTTTACCCGCGAAAGGGCCGGTACAGGCTATCGCATCAGCTACGGATAAACGCCAGCAAATCCGCATTGATCACATCGGCATGGGTGGTTGGCATGCCATGCGGGTAGCCTTTGTAGGTTTTCAGCGTGCCATTGGGCAACAGCCTGGCCGACAGTACCCCGGAATTTTCGTATGGCACGATCTGGTCATCGTCGCCGTGCATCACCAGCACCGGCTGCTGGATGCCCTTCAGGTCCTCGGTGAAATCGGTCTGGGAAAACGCCACGATGCCATCGTAATGGGCCTTTGCACTGCCGATCATGCCTTGGCGCCACCAGTTGCCGATGATGCCTTCGCTGGCTTCGACCCCAGGGCGGTTGTAGCCGTAGAACGGCCCTGTTGGCACATCCCGGTAGAACTGCGCCCGGTTGCTGGCAACCTGGGCCTGGAAACCGTCGAATACCGACTTGGGCAGGCCACCGGGGTTGCCGGGGGTTTGTACCATCAAGGGGGGGACGGCCGCGATCAGCACGGCCTTGGCCACCTTGTCTTCAGGGTACCGGGCCATGTAGCGCACCACTTCGCCGCCGCCGGTCGAGTGGCCGACATGCACGGCGCCCTGGGTGCCCAGGTGGGCGACCACGGCGGCTACGTCGTCGGCATAGTGGTCCATGTCGTGGCCGTCCCATACCTGGCTGGAGCGGCCATGGCCCCGCCGGTCGTGGGCGACCACGCGGTAGCCTTCAGCGAGGAAGAACAGCATCTGCGCGTCCCAGTCATCGGCACTGAGCGGCCAGCCGTGGTGGAAGTGGATCACCGGCGCATCGCGCGGGCCCCAGTCCTTGTAGAAGATCTGTACGCCGTCCTTCGTGGTTACATAGCTCATGGTCGTGTCTCCTGGGTGCAGGAAGCGAAGGGAGCTATTGAGAATAGGAGGAATTTTGGCGGGTATCAGGAAGTTGTGTTGTGTGTGCGGGCCTCTTCGCGGGTGAACCCGCTCCTACAGGGATCTCATGGATTTTGAATGCGCAGGAGCGGGTTCACCCGCGAAGAGGCCCACACTCATGCCCTTCAGACGCGGTCGCGCATGCGGTACCAGGCCTTTGCCGCAGCTTCCAATGGTGCAGCCAACAGGTCGCCACCGGGGAAGCGGCCGTTGTCGATGCCTTGGTACAGCGCCAACAGGTCTTCATCGCCGAGAATGGCATCGCTGACCGCACGCGCCGCCGCCAGGGTCGGCAGAACGCCATGGCCGGAGAAACCCTGCAGCCAGTAGCGCTGGCCCTCGCGGCCGACGTCCGGGGTGCGTTGCATGCTGCAATCAATATGGCCGCCCCAGGCATAGTCGATGGCTACCCCGGCCAGTTGCGGGAATACCCGCTCCAGGTACGGGCGGGTGGCGCTGGCGACGTCCTTGGGAATGCCGCCCAGGTAAGTGCAGCCGCCACCGAACAGCAGGCGGTGGTCCGGGGTGAGGCGAAAGTAGTCGGGTACGAACTGGTTGTCGATCACACAACTGTTGCGAGGTAGTAACGAATGGGCGAAGTCGGCATCCAGAGGCGCAGTGGCGACCTGGTAGGAACCGACTGGTAACAGGCGACGCGAAAGGCTGCGGTCAAGGCGGTCGATGTAGGCGTTGCAGGCCAGCACCAATACCTGGCAGCGAACTTCGCCACGGTCGGTACGGGCGACATAGCCGTCGCGAGCCTGCTGGTAGCTGAGCACCTGGCTCTGTTCGTAGATTTGCCCGCCGGCAGCCTCGATGGTATTGGCCAGGCCCTGTGCCAGTTTCAGCGGGTTGAGGTGGGCACCTTTGGCGTCGTACAGCGCGGCCTGGTAGCGCGGGCTGTCGATCCATTGCGGCAACTCGTCACGGCCAATCAGGCGCAGGGCGTCGTAACCCCATTTATGCTCGGCATCATGCAGGGCCTCTTCGAGCATTTTCACCCGGCGTGGCAATACCGCAGTCCACAGGCTGCCCTGCCGGTAGTCGATGTCGAAACCGTGGCGTTGGGGCAATTCGCGCATCTCGTCGGCGGCCCAGCACATGCTGGCCCATAGCCGTTGGGTGCGTTCGATGCCAAGGGCCTGCTCCAGCGGCGGCATGTCGCACGACCAGCCCAACAGGGCCTGGCCACCGTTGCGTCCGGAGGCCGCCCAGGCAACCCGGCTGGCTTCCAGCAGCGTTACGCGCTTGCCGGCCTGGGTCAGCCGCAGGGCAGTGTGCAGGCCGCTGAAACCGGCGCCGATGATCAGCACATCGGTGTCCTGAGTGCCTTGCAGGGTAGGGCGTAATGGGATGTTGGCGGGGTAGGTCTGGGCGTAGTAACTGGCGACGTGCTGGGCGGATTGTTTGAACATGCGGGATTTCCGTGAAAATTATTATGTTTATTTTCATGAAAAGTTAGCAGTTAAATTTCACGCTGCCAATGTGTTGGTCGGGGTTTGTGGTTTGCCTGTGGTTAATGTGTTGCCTGGGCTGGCCTCTTCGCGGGTGAACCCGCTCCTACAGGGGGCACGCGCAGAGAGACCGACGTGAGAAGGCGGAATTTTCAGGACGTTGCCTTTTTCCGCGGCTGCCGTGGCTTGCTCGGAGTTGCCTTGTTTCCGGCCGCTTTGCTTTTCCCACCTCCACCGCGACGTTTCTTCTTCCAGGGCGGGGCCGCCCCGGCCGCTGGCCCGCTGATGGTCATGCGCATGCCGCTGCAACGCTCGACCAGCTTGCCCATCCACGCTGATTGCCGGGCGACGAACTCTTCCAGGGGCATCTCGCCGCTTTGCACCATGTCCAGCGCCTGCTCCCAGATCGCCGTGGTGCCGGGGTCGGCAATGGCGCGGGGAACGGCGTCGATCAGGCTGAAGGCCGCAGGTGTGGCCGACAGTGCCTTGCCGTTCTTTACCAGGTAACCGCGGTCGAGCAGACCCTGGATAATGCTGGCGCGGGTGGCCTCGGTGCCGATGCCGGTGGTTTCCTTGAGTTTCTGCTTCAGCCGAGGGTCATCCACCAGCTTGGCCACGTTTTTCATCGCCTTGATCAGGTCGCCTTCGGTAAACGGTTTGGGTGGCTGGGTCCACAGGTCTTTCAGTTGCAGGCCGTTTACGTTGCAGTCCTGGCCTTCGCGAAGCGCCGGCAGCACCTGGGCCGGTGGTGCCTCGCGGCCTTTGGCCGGGGTGAGCGCCTCGGGCAAGGCGCGACGCCAGCCCGGCTCGACGATCTGCTTGCCCACAGCACGCAGCGCATGACCGGCGCAGTCGAAGTCGGCCTGGGTGCGGTCGTACTCATGGTTGGGCAGGAACTGCGCCAGATAGCGGGCGCGGATCAGGGTATACACGGCCTTGTGCTTGGCCGGCAGGCGCGAGGGGTCACTGGCGGCGGCGGTGGGGATGATGCCATGGTGAGCGCTGACTTTGGCGTCGTTCCACGCCCGCGAGCGGCGTTGCGGCTCCAGGTAGGGCTGCAGCGGTGCCAGGCTGGCATCGGCCCGTTGCAGGGCGGCGAGGATGGCGGGTGCCTCGGCGTGCTGGCTTTGTGGCAAATAGCCGCAATCGCTGCGCGGGTAGGTGATCAGCTTGTGTGTTTCGTACAGTGCCTGGGCAATGTCGAGGGTTTCCTGGGCGCCGAGGCCGAACTTTTTCGAGCACAGCTCCTGCAGGGTGCCAAGGTCGAAGGGCAGCGGTGCTGCTTCGCGCACACGCTCGGTCGCTACCTTTACCGCTCGGGCAGTGCCGGCATGGCCGATGTCGGTGGAGGCCCGCTGTGCCAGGTCTTGCTTCAGGCAGCGGCCTTGGTCATCGCAGACGTCTTCGGGGGCGCGCCATTGGGCATTGAAGCGTTGGCCGGCGTGTTCCAGCTGTACGTCGATGGCCCAGAACGGCACTGGCACGAAGTTGGCGATGCTGCGGTCGCGGTCGACCACCAGGCGCAAGGTCGGCGTTTGCACGCGGCCTACCGGCAGCACACCCTGGTAGCCGGATTGGCGGCCCAGCAAGGTGAACAGCCGGCTCATGTTCATGCCGATCAGCCAGTCGGCGCGCGAGCGGCCCAGCGCCGAGTGGTACAGGTTGAACGTCTCGTGGCCTGGCAGCAGGCGCGCCAGGGCCTTGCGGATGGAGGCGTCATCCAGCGCCGACAGCCACAGGCGCTGCACCGGGCCTCGGTAGCGGCAGTGCTCGACCAGTTCGCGGGCAATCATTTCGCCTTCGCGGTCCGCGTCGGTGGCAATCACCAGCTCCCGCGCTTCACCGAGCAGACGTTTGACCGCCTTGAACTGGCTGGCGGTCTTGGGCTTTACCAGCATCTTCCACTTGTCTGGAATGATCGGCAGGTCGGCCAGGTTCCAGCGCTTGTAACGTTCGTCATAGCTGTCGGGCGGGGCGGTTTCCAGCAGGTGGCCAATGCACCAGGTGACGCAGATATCGGTGCCTTGCCAGCAGCCGTCGCCTTTGCGGTGGGCGCCGAGCACTTTGGCAATGTCTTTTGCCTGGGAGGGTTTTTCACAGAGGAACAGGCGCATGGCCGGGACGCTTCATCGGGGTGGTGGGCCATAGGATGCGCAAGCGGGGGCGCAGAGGCAAGTTTTATCTGGATGGATGTACAGGTTTTTTGTCAGCGGGGATGTATATGGCCTGTGCCGGCCTCTTCGCGGGTAAACCCGCTCCTACAGGGACGCGTGGTGCTTGTAGGAGCGGGTTTACCCGCGAAGAGGCCGGCACTGGTGATGGATCAGGCGCGCGAGTCGCGCACCATGTCGACATGCGGGATGCCAGCTTCGAGGAATTCCTCGCTGACTACGCGAAAGCCCAGCCGCTCATAGAACGGCGTGGCGTGTACCTGGGCGCTGAGCATCTGCTGTTTCAGGTCGCGGTTCTGCGCTTCGACGATGACCGCATTGACCAACGCATCGCCCACCTTCAGGCCGCGCCAGTCCTTGAGCACCGAGATGCGCCCGATGGTGCCGTCGGCCAGCAGGCGCGCAGTACCGATCGGATAGTCGCCTTCCAGGGCCAGGAAGTGCAGGGCATCCTGGTCTTCAGAATCGAACTCCAGCTCTGGCGGAATGTGCTGCTCGGCGACGAACACGGCTTCACGGATTCGGCGGATGTCGGCGTTGTCTTTGTGCCAATCGGCGAGGCGAACGCTGATCTTATTCATTGGCGAATCCCAGGCTCCCTTGTTTGACCAGCTGCTGTACCAGCATAAGGCCATCTTCGTCCTGCAGCCACTCGGCCAGGTTGTCGATGTGCAAGGCGTCGGCCGCACATACCAGCTTCAGCAGCTCTCGCAGTTTGCCGGGCAGTGGGCAACTACGGCCGCTGGCGAACAGCAGCAGGTCGTCTTCGAATTCCGACCAGGCCAGGCGTGCGCTGGGGTTGCGGATCAGGATGGCGCCCTGCTCAAGGGCGTCGATCAGCTCTTCCTCGCTCAGCTCTTCGCCAACGATCTGCTCGGGGTAGCGCGGCTCGGTCATGAACTGGCCGAACCAGGTCAGCAGCAGGTCCTTGTCGCCCATGTGCTTGTCGAGCAGCGCCTTGAGGCGGTCGAGGGCATCGTGCTGGATCTGGTGCGGGTCGCTGACCGGCTGGGCGTCGGCGTCGCTGTAGCGCTCTTCGTCGGGCAGGAACTGGCCGAGGAAGTCGGTGAAGTGGGTCAGCACTTCGGCAGCGCTCGGTGCGCGGAAGCCGACCGAGTAGGTCAGGCAGTCATCCACGGCTACGCCGTAGTGAGCCAGGCGCGGTGGCAGGTAGAGCATGTCGCCGGGCTCCAGGGTCCACTCTTCACTCTGCTCGAACTCGGCCAGGATACGCAGGTCGGCGTGCTCCAGCAGCGGGCTGTCACTGCTGCACATCTGGCCGATCTTCCAGTTGCGCTGGCCGTGGCCCTGCAGCAGGAACACGTCGTAGTTGTCGAAGTGCGGGCCGACGCTGCCACCCGGGGCGGCGAAGCTGATCATCACGTCATCGATACGCCAGCTGGGCAGGAAGCGGAAGTTTTCCAGCAGTTCGGCCACTTCCGGAACGAACTGGTCAACGGCCTGTACCAGCAGGGTCCAGTCTTTTTCCGGCAGTTCGGCGAAGGTGTCTTCGCTGAACGGGCCGCGGCGCAGTTCCCACGGGTGCGCGCCGTGCTCCAGCACGATACGTGACTCGACCTCGTCTTCCAGGGCCAGGCCGGCGAGCTCGTCGGGGTCGATCGGGCTGATGAAGTCCGGGAAGGCCTGGCGTACCAGCAGCGGCTTCTTCTGCCAGTAGTCGCGCATGAATTCGCGGGCCGAGATGCCGCCGAGCAGCTGCAGTGGAGTATCAGGATTCATGTTCAACCTATTGAAAAAACGTAATTTTCGTACGGGAATAAAAACGCCCGGCCAGGCCGGGCGTTGTACGCGACGCTCAGCTTAGATGCGTTTGGCCTGGGCCGCCGCGTTACCGATGTAGGTAGCGGGGGTCAGCTGCTTGAGCTCGGCCTTGGCTTCGGCTGGCATGTCCAGGCCGTCGATGAAGGTCAGCAGCGCTTCTGGGGTGATGCCCTTGCCACGGGTCAGCTCTTTGAGCTTCTCGTAGGGGTTTTCGATGTTGAAGCGGCGCATCACGGTCTGGATCGGCTCGGCCAGCACTTCCCAGCAAGCGTCCAGGTCGGCGGCGATGCGAGCTTCGTTGACTTCCAGCTTGCCGATGCCTTTCAGGCTGGCCTCGAAGGCGATCACGCTGTGGGCAAAGCCCACGCCCAGGTTGCGCAGCACGGTGGAGTCGGTCAGATCACGCTGCCAGCGCGAGATCGGCAGCTTGCTGGCCAGGTGCTGGAACAGCGCGTTGGCGATGCCCAGGTTGCCTTCGGAGTTTTCGAAGTCGATCGGGTTGACCTTGTGCGGCATGGTCGACGAACCGATTTCGCCGGCAACGGTCTTCTGCTTGAAGTAACCCAGCGAAATGTAGCCCCACACATCACGGTCGAAGTCGATCAGGATGGTGTTGAAGCGGGCGATGGCGTCGAACAGCTCGGCGATGTAGTCGTGCGGCTCGATCTGGGTGGTGTACGGGTTGAACTGCAGGCCCAGTTCGTCTTCGATGAAGGCGCGGGCGTTCTCTTCCCAGTCGATCTGCGAGTAGGCCGACAGGTGGGCGTTGTAGTTGCCCACGGCGCCGTTGATCTTGCCCAGCAGTGGCACGGCGGCAACCTGGGCGATCTGGCGCTCCAGGCGATACACGACGTTGGCCAGTTCTTTACCCAGGGTGGTCGGCGAAGCCGGCTGACCATGGGTACGCGACAGCATTGGCACTTCGGCGTGGGCGTGGGCCAGGGCGCGGATGGCGTCGGCGACCTGGCGCATCAGCGGCAACAGCACTTCGTCACGGCCAGCGCGCAGCATCAGGGCGTGGGACAGGTTGTTGATGTCCTCGCTGGTGCAGGCGAAGTGGATGAACTCGCTGACCTTGGCCAGCTCAGGCAGCTTGGCGGCCTGCTCCTTGAGGAGGTATTCAATGGCCTTGACGTCGTGGTTGGTGGTGCGCTCGATTTCCTTGACGCGCTCGGCGTGCTCCAGCTTGAAATCGTTGGCCAGGCTGTCCAGCAGGGCGTTGGCTTCGGCGGAGAACGCCGGCACTTCGCCGATTTGCGGGTGGGCGGCCAGGCGCTGCAGCCAGCGCACTTCGACCAGGGCGCGGAAACGGATCAGGCCGAATTCGCTGAAAATGGGGCGCAAGGCCTGGGTTTTGCCGGCATAACGGCCGTCTACAGGGGAAACCGCAGTGAGCGAAGAAAGCTGCATGGGGTGTTCTCGGACAGTCAGGCTTTTGGAAGGGCGCATATCATACATGAAAATTGCGCCTGGGTCGGGTGGCTGACCAAAGGTCGGCCCAATTTGGATCTGGTGGCAGCCCCTGTTGGAGCAGGCGTGCCCGCGAACACCGGCGTAGCCGGTGCCATACACCGCGTCGCCTGCTTCGCGGGCACGCCCGCTCCTACAAAGGGCAGCCCAGCCCGTCAGGTGGGGCTGCGCATCATGTCGTACAGTTCGTTCAGCAACTTGCGCCGGCTAAACACCAGCTGCCAGCGGTGCCCGCCCAGCTGCCGCCACAGTCGCGCGGTGCGGATACCGGCCAGCAGCAAGGCGCGGATCTTCGAGGCGTTGTTGGGCTGCTGCAGGAAGCGCATGTCGCCGTGCACCTGAATGCGCTGGCGCAAGGTGCTCAGGGTGTCTTGATACAAGGCTCCACTGGAAGCGATGACGTTTTCGTGAACCAGGCCGAAATGCTCGGCCTGCGACTGGATTTGCGGCAGGCGGTTGCCGATGGTGTCCAGCAGGTCACCACGCTTGTTCAGCTGGCGTTCCAGGCCCAGCATCGACAGGGCGTAGCGCAGTGGCTCGCGCTGCAGGCTGTTGGGGTCGCGCTCGAGGGCGCCGATCAGCGCTCGGTAGCCGTCGCGCAGGTTCAGGTCGTCACCGCCGAACACCTCCAGGGTGTCCTTGGGGTCACGCACCAGCAGGCTGCCCAGCATGCAGCCGATATTGGCTTCACTGGCTTGGCCGGTGCGGGCGATACGGTCGACAAGCACGGCGGCCTGGAACACACCGCCCAATGCGATCAGCTGCTCCTGCAGGTTGCTCATGCGCGCGGGCTCCACGGCTCGGCAGCCTCGATCACGCCACCGCCCAGGCACACTTCGCCGTCATAGAACACCACCGACTGGCCCGGCGTCACGGCGCGCTGAGGCTCGTCGAACACGGCGCGGTAGCCGCTGGCGGTGCGCTCCAGGGTGCATCGCTGGTCGCTCTGGCGGTAGCGCACCTTGGCAGTCAACTGGCGTGGGCTGCCGAGGTCGACCGGGTTGACCCAGAAAATGTCCGAGGCCAGCAGGGCGCGGGAGAACAGCCATGGGTGCTCGTTGCCCTGGCCGACCACCAGCACGTTGCGGGCCAGGTCCTTGTGCAGCACGTACCACGGCTCGTCACTGGCATCTTTCAGGCCGCCAATGCCCAGGCCCTGGCGCTGGCCGATGGTGTGGTACATCAGGCCATGGTGGCGGCCGATCACTTCACCTTCGGTGGTTTCAATGTCGCCCGGCTGGGCCGGCAGGTACTGCTTGAGGAAGTCGCTGAAGCGGCGCTCGCCAATGAAACAGATGCCGGTGGAATCTTTCTTCTTGGCGGTGGCCAGGCCGTGTTTTTCGGCGATGGCGCGTACTTCGGGCTTTTCCAGTTCGCCGACCGGGAACAGTGTGCGGGCGATTTCCTGGCCGCCGACGGCGTGCAGGAAGTAGCTCTGGTCCTTGTTCGGGTCCAGGCCCTTGAGCAGTTCGGTGAGCGCGCCAGTATCGCGGCGGCGCACATAGTGGCCGGTGGCGATCAGGTCGGCACCCAGCGACAGGGCGTAGTCGAGGAACGCCTTGAACTTGATTTCGCGGTTGCAGAGGATGTCGGGGTTGGGTGTGCGGCCGGCCTTGTATTCTTCAAGGAAGTGCTCGAACACGTTGTCCCAGTATTCGGCGGCGAAGTTGGCGGTGTGCAGCTTGATGCCGATACGGTCGCACACGGCCTGGGCGTCGGCCAGGTCTTCACGGGCGGTGCAGTATTCGGTGCCGTCGTCCTCTTCCCAGTTCTTCATGAACAGCCCTTCCACCTGGTAGCCCTGCTCGATGAGCAGAAGGGCTGAGACGGAAGAGTCCACGCCGCCGGACATGCCGACGATGACGCGGGTCTTGGCGGGGTCTTTAAGTGCTGGGCTGGTCATGGGTACCGGTGTGTATCAAGGGGGAAAAACGCCGATTCTATCAAAACCGCGGCGCTGCGTCAGTCGCGTAGCAGGTCGAGGCTGTGCAGCGGGCCTTTGAGGTAGTCATCCAGGCAGCGCGGTACCAGCTCGCTGCGCCAGCGAGTGGGGTCGGCCAGCAGTTCGTCGCGGGTCAGCCACACGGCGCGGACGATGTCACTGTCCAGTGCCAGGTCGGCGTGATGGCGCACGGGGCGGGCGGCGAAGCAGATGCGCTGGTAGGTCACGCCGTTGCTGGGGGCGGTGTACAGGTAGATGCCGACCACGCCGGTCAGCTCGACTTCCCAGGCGGTTTCCTCCAGGGTTTCGCGCAGGGCGGCCTGGGGCAGGGTCTCGTTGGGCTCGAGGTGGCCGGCCGGCTGATTGAAGACGTGCTGGTTGGCTTTGAATTCCTCGACGAAGAGGAACTTGCCTTCGTGCTCGACGATGGTCGCTACGGTGATGTGGGGTTGCCAGGTCATTTGCCATGTCCTTTCAGATTGCCGGGACCGCCTTGCGGTCCTTCGCGGGCAAGCCCGCTCCCACAAGGTGCAGCGCAGGTCTCACAAACTGCACCTCTCCTGTAGGAGCGGGCTTGCCCGCGAAGGGCCGCAGAGCGGCCCCATTTTCCCAGAAAGCACAAACCCCGGTGCGTGGCCGGGGTTTGTGCTGTTACTTCAAGCGAACCTTACAGGGCAGCGATGGCGCTGTTCAGGGTCTGGCTTGGGCGCATCACCTTGGCGGTCAGCTCGGCATCCGGGGCGTAGTAGCCGCCGATGTCGGCTGGCTTGCCCTGAACGGCGTTGAGCTCGGCGACGATGGTCGCTTCGTTCTCGGCCAGGGTTTTTGCCAGTGGTGCGAAGCGTGCCTGCAGGGCAGCGTCGTCCGTCTGAGCGGCCAGGGCCTCGGCCCAGTACAGGGTCAGGTAGAAGTGGCTGCCGCGGTTGTCGATACCGCCGACTTTGCGCGACGGCGATTTGTTGGTGTCGAGGAACTTGCCGGTAGCCTGGTCCAGGGTGTTGGCCAGAACCTTGGCGCGCGGGTTGTCGTAGGTGTTGCCCAGGTGCTCCAGGGAAGCGGCCAGGGCCAGGAATTCACCCAGCGAATCCCAACGCAGGAAGTTCTCTTCAACCAGCTGCTGCACGTGCTTCGGAGCCGAACCGCCGGCGCCGGTTTCGAACAGGCCGCCGCCGCTCATCAGCGGTACGATCGACAGCATTTTGGCGCTGGTGCCCAGCTCCATGATCGGGAACAGGTCGGTCAGGTAGTCACGCAGCACGTTGCCGGTCACCGAGATGGTGTCCTTGCCTTCGCGGATGCGGGCCAGGGAGAACTTGATGGCGTCGACCGGAGCCAGGATGCGGATGTCCAGGCCGGTGGTGTCGTGATCTTTCAGGTACTTCTGCACCTTCTCGATCATGACGCCGTCGTGGGCGCGAGCCGGGTCCAGCCAGAACACCGCCGGGGTGTTGCTCAGGCGGGCACGGTTGACGGCCAGCTTGACCCAGTCCTGGATCGGCGCGTCCTTGGTCTGGCACATACGGAAGATGTCACCGGCTTCGACGTTCTGCTCCAGCACCACGTTGCCCTTGCCATCGACTACACGAACCACGCCGTCAGCCTTGACCTGGAAGGTCTTGTCGTGGGAGCCATACTCTTCGGCCTTTTGCGCCATCAGGCCAACGTTCGGCACGCTGCCCATGGTGGTCGGGTCGAAGGCACCGTTGACCTTGCAGTCTTCGATGGTGGCCTGGTAGATGCCGGCGTAGCAGCGGTCCGGGATCACGGCCTTGGCGTCTTGCAGTTCGCCTGCGGTGTTCCACATCTTGCCCGAGTCACGGATCATGGCCGGCATCGAGGCGTCGACGATCACGTCGCTCGGCACGTGCAGGTTGGTGATGCCTTTGTCGGAGTTGACCATGGCCAGGGCTGGGCGCTCGGCGTACAGGGCCTGGATGTCGGCTTCGATCTCGGCCTGCTTGTCAGCTGGCAGGTCCTTGATGCGGGCGTACAGGTCGCCGATACCGTTGTTGGCGTTGAAGCCTACTTCGGCCAGGGCAGCGGCGTGCTTGGTCAGCACGTCGTTGTAGAACTCTTCGACGATGACGCCGAACATGATCGGGTCGGAGACCTTCATCATGGTGGCTTTCAGGTGCACCGACAGCAGCACGCCGGCGGCCTTGGCATCGGCGATCTGCTCGGCGATGAAGGCTTTCAGGGCCTTGCGGCTCATGGTGGCGCAGTCGATGACTTCAGCGGCTTTGACGGCGGTTTTTTCTTTCAGCACGGTGGTGCTGCCGTCTTTGGCGACCAGCTCGATGCGCAGGCTGTCGTCAGCTTCGATCAGCGCGGCCTTTTCGCTGCCGTAGAAGTCGCCTTGAGTCATGTGGGCAACGTGCGACTTGGAGTCGGCGGCCCAGGCACCCATCTTGTGTGGGTGCTTGCGGGCGTAGTTCTTGACCGACAGCGGCGCGCGGCGGTCGGAGTTGCCTTCGCGCAGCACCGGGTTCACGGCGGAACCTTTGATGCGGTCGTAGCGGGCACGGGATTCTTTTTCTTCCGCGGTGGCCGGCTCGTCGGCGTAGTCAGGGATGTTGAAGCCCTTGCCTTGCAGTTCCTTGATCGCGGCTTTGAGCTGCGGTACCGAGGCGCTGATGTTCGGCAGCTTGATGATGTTGGCTTCAGGGGTGGTAGCCAGCTGGCCCAGTTCCGCCAGGTGATCGCCTACTTGCTTCTCTGCGCCCAGTTGCTCCGGGAAGGCGGCAAGGATACGGCCAGCCAGGGAGATGTCGCGAGTTTCGACAGCGATGTCAGCCGAAGCGGTGAACGCTTCGATGATCGGCAGCAGCGAGTAAGTGGCGAGGGCGGGGGCTTCGTCGGTGAAGGTATAGATGATCTTGGAACGGGTGGGCATGCGGGTTAACTCTCTGTGTGCTGAGCGTGCTCGAGTCTCGTGGTGCGCAGGGTAGGCGCATCGCCCTGGCAGCGCCATGAGCGGAAAGTCGAGAGGCTGCGAGCGGTGATGGTGGATGCATCAGTCGAGCGTCAAGTGCTGAGCTGCGGTAACAACCCAGGCTTTATGGCCATTCATGGCCTAGGGCGGTCCGCATTTTCCTGGGATTCGCCCCGATGACCCTTCGGTCGCGGCGGAGTATACCAAACCATTCGGGCTAATCAGCAAGGCCAAGTGATATCGGCCCATTTATAAGACCAAAGACTAAGCGGCAATGCGGCGGGTTGTCGCATGCCTTGCAGGTCGGCAGATGTGGTTTAGGCTCAGTGGATCGCACGATGTCCAAACCACACCCGACAGCGGAGTAGTGCAAGCATGGGATACCAGAAAATCAAGGTTCCGACCGACGGCACCAAAATTACCGTCAATGCAGACCATTCGCTTAACGTGCCTGATCATCCGATCATTCCTTACATCGAAGGCGACGGGATCGGCGTTGATGTCTCGCCGGTGATGATCAAGGTGGTCGATGCCGCCGTGGAGAAGGCCTACGGCGGCAAGCGCAAGATTGCCTGGATGGAGGTGTACGCTGGCGAGAAAGCCACCCAGGTGTATGACCAGGATACTTGGCTGCCGCAGGAAACCCTCGATGCCGTGCGTGATTACGTGGTATCGATCAAGGGCCCGCTGACCACACCGGTCGGTGGCGGCATCCGCTCGCTCAACGTAGCCCTGCGCCAGCAACTGGACCTGTATGTGTGCCTGCGGCCGGTGCTGTGGTTCCAGGGTGTGCCGAGCCCGGTGAAAAAGCCTGGCGACGTCGACATGGTGATCTTCCGCGAGAACTCCGAAGACATCTATGCCGGCATCGAGTGGAAGGCCGGCTCGCCCGAGGCGAACAAGGTGATCAAGTTTCTCAAGGAGGAAATGGGGGTCACCAAGATCCGCTTCGACCAGGATTGCGGCATCGGCGTCAAACCGGTGTCGAAGGAAGGTACCAAGCGTCTGGTGCGCAAGGCCCTGCAATATGTGGTGGATAACGACCGCGAATCACTGACCCTGGTGCACAAGGGCAACATCATGAAATTCACCGAGGGTGCCTTCAAGGACTGGGGATACGAGGTGGCGCGTGACGAGTTCGGCGCTGAACTGCTCGATGGTGGCCCGTGGATGAAGTTCAAGAACCCCAAGACCGGTCGCGAGGTCATCGTCAAGGACGCCATTGCCGACGCCATGCTGCAGCAGATCCTGCTACGCCCGGCCGAGTACGACGTGATCGCCACCCTCAACCTCAATGGTGACTACCTGTCCGATGCCCTGGCGGCGGAAGTGGGCGGTATCGGCATTGCGCCGGGCGCCAACCTGTCCGACACCGTGGCCATGTTCGAGGCCACTCACGGCACGGCGCCCAAGTATGCCGGGCAGGACAAGGTCAACCCGGGCTCGGTGATCCTCTCGGCAGAGATGATGCTGCGCCACATGGGTTGGACCGAGGCCGCCGACCTGATCATCAAGGGCACCAATGGTGCCATTGCGGCCAAGACCGTGACCTACGATTTCGAGCGGTTGATGGAAGGCGCCAAGCTGGTAAGCAGCTCAGGCTTTGGCGATGAAATGATCAAACACATGTAAGGCAACAGAAAACCGGCCGCCTCCTGTAAAGAAGCGGCCGGTTTCTTCGTCTATCGGCACAGCGCAGGCAGTCAGGCTTTTGCAGTTTCGCTTTGCGGCTCACCCACGGGTCTGGCAGCCTCTGCCGCGGCGGCCGCAGCATCTTTGATTTCAACGGCGTGCAAGCCTTTGGGGCCCTGGACGATGTCGAATACCACGGCCTGGCCAGCCTTCAGGGTCTTGTATCCGTCCATTCGGATGGCGGAATAATGGGCGAACAGGTCATCGGATTTACCTTCCTCATTGATGAATCCATAGCCCTTGGCATTGTTGAACCACTTGACTTTACCGCTTGCCATCCCTATGTCCCTCTGCAAAGGACTCCATCACTGGAGTATCATCCACTTCATCCGCATACGAACCTTGCGAAAAATCTGGTTGACTGCGCGGATCTTTATCGACCACGGTGGGTTCTTATTGGTTGTAACACCGTTTTGCCGATAGTCAAGGTCACGCGGCGCCTGCGCTGGCGGTGGCCTGTGCAGTCAACCCGCAACCTTAACCTGACGCTCATGATGAAATTCTTTCCATGCATGCACCTAGTGAGATTCGACTAACATTCAATCAGGATCGCCCGCAATCGAATGAGGACGACGGCTCAGGTCTTGCAGTTCAGGAAGCCAAGCCGATCCTGCAGGCGCCACCGATGTACAAGGTGGTTTTGTTCAACGATGACTACACACCAATGGATTTCGTCGTCGAAGTGCTCGAGACGTTCTTCAGTCTGAACCGCGAGCTGGCGACCAAGATCATGCTGACCGTCCATACCGAGGGGCGGGCAGTGTGCGGATTGTTTACCCGTGACATCGCCGAAACAAAGGCCATGCAGGTCAACCAATACGCCAGGGAAAGCCAGCATCCGCTACTCTGTGAAATCGAGAAGGACGGTTAATCGCCGACCACTTGGGTATGAGGTGAAGCTATGTTAAACCGCGAGCTCGAAGTCACCCTCAATCTTGCCTTCAAGGAGGCTCGTTCGAAGCGTCATGAGTTCATGACCGTCGAGCATCTGCTGCTGGCACTCCTTGACAATGAGGCTGCCGCGACCGTTCTGCGCGCCTGTGGCGCCAATCTCGACAAGCTCAAGCATGACCTGCAAGAGTTCATCGACTCCACCACGCCGTTGATCCCTGTCAACGACGAAGACCGTGAAACCCAGCCGACCCTGGGCTTCCAGCGCGTGCTGCAGCGTGCCGTGTTCCACGTGCAAAGCTCTGGCAAGCGGGAAGTGACCGGCGCCAACGTGCTGGTGGCGATCTTCAGCGAACAGGAAAGCCAGGCCGTGTTCCTGCTCAAGCAGCAGAGCGTGGCCCGTATCGACGTGGTCAACTACATCGCCCATGGCATCTCCAAGGTGCCAGGGCATGGTGCGCAGTCTGAAAGCGAGCAGGACATGCAGGACGAAGAGGGCGGCGAAACCTCCTCTTCGAGCAACCCGCTGGACGCCTACGCCAGCAATTTGAACGAGCTGGCCCGTGCCGGCCGTATCGACCCGCTGGTCGGTCGCGAGCAGGAAGTGGAACGCGTGGCGCAAATCCTGGCCCGTCGGCGCAAGAACAACCCGCTGCTGGTGGGTGAGGCTGGCGTGGGCAAGACGGCCATCGCCGAAGGTCTGGCCAAGCGCATCGTCGATGGTCAGGTGCCTGACCTGCTGGCGCAGAGCGTGGTGTACTCTCTCGATCTGGGCGCTTTGCTGGCCGGTACCAAATACCGTGGTGACTTCGAGAAGCGCTTCAAGGCGCTGCTCGGTGAGCTGCGCAAGCGTCCGCAGGCCATCCTGTTCATCGACGAAATTCACACCATCATCGGTGCCGGTGCGGCGTCGGGCGGGGTGATGGATGCCTCCAACCTGCTCAAGCCGCTGCTGTCGTCGGGTGAAATCCGCTGCATCGGTTCGACCACGTTCCAGGAGTTTCGCGGCATCTTCGAGAAGGATCGTGCCCTGGCGCGTCGCTTCCAGAAGGTGGACGTCAGCGAGCCATCGGTCGAAGACACCGTGGGCATTCTGCGCGGCCTGAAAGGGCGTTTCGAAAGCCACCACAACATCGAGTACAGCGACGAAGCCTTGCGCGCCGCCGCCGAACTGGCTTCGCGCTACATCAACGACCGGCACATGCCTGACAAGGCCATTGATGTGATCGACGAGGCTGGGGCCTACCAGCGCCTGCAGCCAGAGGCCAATCGCGTCAAGCGCATCGATGTGCCGCAAGTGGAGGACATCGTCGCCAAGATTGCGCGAATTCCGCCGAAGCACGTCACCAGTTCCGACAAGGAGCTGCTGCGTAACCTTGAGCGCGACCTGAAACTGACCGTGTTTGGCCAGGACCAGGCAATCGACTCGCTGGCCACCGCGATCAAGCTGTCCCGTGCCGGCCTCAAGTCGCCAGACAAGCCGGTGGGTTCGTTCCTGTTCGCTGGCCCTACCGGCGTCGGCAAGACCGAAGCGGCGCGGCAGCTGGCCAAGGCGCTGGGTGTGGAGTTGGTGCGTTTCGACATGTCTGAGTACATGGAGCGTCACACCGTGTCGCGTTTGATTGGTGCGCCGCCGGGTTATGTTGGTTTTGACCAGGGTGGCTTGTTGACCGAGGCGATCACCAAACAGCCGCACTGCGTATTGTTGCTCGATGAAATCGAGAAGGCCCACCCGGAAGTCTTCAATCTACTGCTGCAGGTGATGGACCACGGTACCTTGACCGACAACAACGGGCGCAAGGCCGACTTCCGTAACGTGATCCTGATCATGACCACCAACGCCGGTGCAGAAACCGCGGCGCGGGCGTCGATCGGCTTCACTCATCAGGACCACGCGTCCGATGCCATGGAAGTGATCCGCAAGAGCTTCACGCCAGAGTTCCGCAACCGTCTGGATACCATCATCCAGTTTGGCCGCCTGAGCACGGAGACGATCAAAAGCATCGTCGACAAGTTCCTTATCGAATTGCAGGCGCAACTGGAAGACAAGCGTGTGCTGCTGGAAGTCAGCGATGAAGCGCGCGGTTGGCTGGCGGTTTCGGGCTATGACGTGCAGATGGGCGCGCGGCCAATGGCGCGGCTGATCCAGGACAAGATCAAGCGGCCGCTGGCCGAGGAGATCCTGTTTGGCGAGCTGGCCGAGCATGGTGGCGTGGTGCATGTCGACCTGCGCGATGGCGAACTGGTGTTCGACTTCGAAACCACCGCTGAGGTCGCGTGATGTGCAGGGGCTGCCTTGCAGCCCCTGCAGTTTCAAAAGGCACAAAAAAGCCCGGCACCTGGCCGGGCTTTTTCATGGCTTGAGTTTAGCGCGCACGGTAGGTGATGCGGCCCTTGCTCAGGTCGTACGGCGTCAGCTCGACGCGGACCTTGTCGCCAGTGAGAATACGGATGTAGTTCTTGCGCATCTTTCCGGAGATGTGCGCGGTTACGACGTGCCCGTTTTCCAACTCCACGCGGAACATGGTGTTGGGCAGGGTGTCGACGACAGTACCTTCCATTTCGAAGCTGTCTTCTTTCGACATGCAGTTGAGCCCTCGGATCCAGTGTTAGCCCGACGCATATCCGCACCGGGCAAAAAAGTGGCGTGGATTATGCCGGAAAACTGCGTGTCAAGCCAATGCTTTCAGTTGAGGGTGACCCAGCGCTGGTTTATCAGCAGCTCGATAGGTCGGTACTGCGTCTTGTAGTTCATCTTCTTGCAGTTCTTGATCCAGTAGCCCAGATAAACCGCCTCCAGGTTCTGGCGCAGCGCTTCGGTGATCTGCCAGAGAATGGCGAAACGGCCAAGGCTGCGGCGGTCCTCGTCCGGCTCGTAGAAGGTGTATACCGCTGACAGGCCATTGGGCAGCAGGTCGCACACTGCCACCGCCATCAACCGGCCTTCCAGGCGAAATTCGTAGAACCAGCAGAACGGCAGGTCGCGTACCAGGAAGGTGGAAAACTGATCGCGGCTGGGCGGGTACATGTCGCCATCGGCGTGGCGCGTTTCGATATAGCGCCGGTACAGCTCGAAGTACTCTTCCTTGAACGCCGGGCGCGCTGCGGTTACGGTCAGGTCGGCGTTACGTTTGAGTATGCGACGCTGCTGGCGGTTGGGGATGAAACGCGCCGCCGGGATGCGCGCCGGCACGCAGGCGTTGCAGTTCTGGCAGTGTGGGCGGTACAGGTGGTCGCCACTGCGGCGAAAGCCCATTTCCGACAAATCGGCGTACACGTGCACGTCCATCGGCTGGCTGGGGTCGAGGAACAGCGTGGTCGCCTGCTCCTCCGGCAGGTAGCTGCAGGAGTGGGGCTGAGTGGCATAGAACTTCAACCGCGCCAACTCTGTCATGATCAACCCCTTCGGTGAGACTTTGTTTTAAGTGTAAGCCAGCTACGGGAACTCGCCTAGGCAACCCATGAAGCACTGTTGGGTTGGTCAAGGTGGCGTGCCAGGTAGCTGGCGAACTCGGCACGGCTGATGGCGTGGGCGCCCAGGCTGTGCAGGTGGTTGGTCGGCATCTGGCAGTCGATAAGCACGAAGCCGGCGTCTCTCAGGTGGTTGACCAAGGTCACGAAGCCGACCTTGGAGGCGTTGTCGGCGCGGCTGAACATCGATTCGCCAAAGAACAGCTGGCCCATGGCGAGGCCGTACAGGCCCCCGACCAGTTCGCCGTCCTGGCGAACTTCGACCGAATGGGCGATGCCACGGCGGTGCAGCTCGCAGTAGGCGTTGCGCATGGTGTCGGTGATCCAGGTGCCGTCAGCGTAGTCGCGAGGCGCGGCGCAGGCGGCGATCACGGCCGGGAAGTCGGTGTCGAAGCTGACCTGGTAGCGGCCTTGGCGCATCAGCTTGGCCAGCGAGCGTGACACATGCAACTGGTCAGGCAACAACACCGTGCGCGGGTCGGGTGACCACCACAGGATCGGTTGGCCGTCCTGGTACCACGGGAAGCAGCCATGGCGATACGCCTGCACCAGGCGCTCGGGGCTCAGGTCACCGCCGGCGGCCAGTAGGCCGTTGGGGTCGTGCAGCGCCTTTTCCAGGGGCGGGAAGGTCAGCGAGTCGCGGGTCAGCCAGGTGAGCATGGTCTATCGTGCGGTGGGGGAGGGGAGAGGGCAGCATGGCTTGGGTCAAAAGCGGGGTCAATCTCTTTGGGTGCCTCAAAGCCAGCGCGGTAACCTGCACAAGCTACCCCCTACAGGGAGGTGAGGCAGTTTTGCGGCAATTCAGGGCAATTTCCTACACATTCATCAAACCGCAGGCACCATCCGCTACATTTGCTGTCACACCTGTGCAAAAACACAGCATAAGCCTTTGTCACAAAAGAAAATGCATGCTCAAATTGCAGCTATATGAATTCGCCCCCGGCCAAACCCCCATACGGCGTGCCGCCATGGCGGCTGGCGGGCAGTAATGTTAAAAGTAGTGGTTCGTTGGTCGCGCAGCGGCCGATCACTATTGGACGCGCACCACGCGCAGGAATAGACGCGTTTTGAAGAAATCCACCGCAACTCCAGCTCCATTGCCTGTGCCACTGTGGCGGCAGCAGCTGCATTATCGCCTCAAGGAAGGTGCGTTGATCGCTGTCGGCGCGCTGTGCCTGTACCTGTGGATGGCGCTGCTGACCTACGATACGTCGGACCCGGGCTTCAGCCACACCAGCAACGTCGACCAGGTGCAGAATGCGGCCGGGCGTGCCGGTGCCTACTTCGCCGACATCCTGTTCATGGTGCTGGGTTACTTCGCCTATATTTTCCCGCTGCTGCTGGCGGTCAAGACCTGGCAGATTTTCCGCGAACGCCACCAGCCGTGGGATTGGAGCGGCTGGCTGTTCTCCTGGCGGCTGATTGGCCTGGTGTTCCTGGTGCTGTCGGGGGCAGCGCTGGCGCATATCCACTTCCACCCGCCCGCCAGCCTGCCGTTCTCCGCCGGTGGTGCACTGGGCGAAAGCCTGGGCGACCTGGCGCGCAACCTGCTGAACGTGCAGGGCAGCACGCTGATGTTCATTGCCCTGTTCCTGTTCGGCCTGACCGTCTTCACCGACCTGTCGTGGTTCAAGGTGATGGACCTGACCGGCAAGATCACCCTCGACCTGTTCGAACTGGTGCAGGGGGCTGCCACCCGCTGGTGGGAAGCGCGCAACGAGCGCAAGCGCCTCGAGGCACAGCTGCGCGAGGATGAACCGGTGTTCAAGGCCGCGCCGATGGCTGCCGAGAAGCGCGAGCCGGCCAAACCGTCACTGCGCGAGCGCATCCTCAAGCGTGAAGAGCCACCCGCTCAGCCGGTCGAGCCACGTGAGCCAACCCTTGCACGCGAACCGATTGTGCCGCCACGTGAAGCGGCGCCTGAGGCATTGGCGCCGCGTGAAACCGTGGTGCCCCGCCAGCAGCACGCAGCGCCCACCATTGTGCCGCCGTCAGCCGCCAAGGCGCCGGAGCCGAGCAAGCGGGCGATGAAGGAAAAGCAGGCGCCGCTGTTCGTCGACAGCGCCGTGGAAGGCACCTTGCCCTCGATTTCCATCCTCGACCCGGCCGAACAGAAAAAGATCGAGTATTCGCCAGAATCCCTGGCCGGCGTCGGTCAGCTGCTGGAAATCAAGCTCAAGGAATTCGGTGTGGAAGTGGCGGTGGATTCCATCCACCCCGGCCCGGTGATTACCCGTTATGAAATCCAGCCGGCCGCCGGCGTGAAGGTCAGCCGCATCGCCAACCTGGCCAAGGACCTGGCGCGTTCGCTGGCCGTGACCAGTGTGCGAGTGGTCGAGGTCATCCCTGGCAAGACCACGGTAGGTATCGAGATACCCAACGAAAACCGCCAGATGGTGCGCTTCTCCGAAGTGCTGGCCACGCCGCAGTACGACGAGCAGAAATCGCCCGTCACGCTGGCGCTGGGCCACGACATTGGCGGCAAGCCGGTGATCACCGACCTGGCCAAGATGCCGCACCTGTTGGTGGCCGGTACTACCGGCTCCGGTAAGTCGGTGGGTGTGAATGCGATGATTTTGTCGATCCTGTTCAAGTCCAGCCCGGAAGACGCGCGGCTGATCATGATCGACCCGAAAATGCTTGAACTGTCGATCTACGAAGGCATCCCGCACTTATTGTGCCCGGTGGTCACCGACATGAAGGACGCCGCCAACGCCCTGCGCTGGAGCGTGGCCGAAATGGAGCGGCGCTACAAACTGATGGCGGCCATGGGCGTGCGTAACCTGGCCGGTTTCAACCGCAAGATCAAGGACGCCCAGGAAGCGGGCGAAATCATCCATGACCCGCTGTATCGCCGTGAGAGCATGGACGATGAGCCGCCTGCGCTGAAAACCTTGCCGACCATCGTGGTGGTGGTGGACGAATTCGCCGACATGATGATGATCGTCGGCAAGAAGGTCGAAGAGCTGATCGCCCGTATCGCGCAGAAGGCACGGGCGGCCGGTATTCACCTGATCCTCGCCACCCAGCGCCCGTCGGTGGACGTGATCACCGGCCTGATCAAGGCCAACATCCCGACCCGTATGGCGTTCCAGGTGTCGAGCAAGATCGACTCGCGTACCATCATCGACCAGGGCGGTGCCGAACAGCTGCTGGGCCATGGCGACATGCTGTACATGCCGCCGGGCACCAGCCTGCCGATCCGGGTGCACGGCGCATTCGTGTCCGACGACGAAGTGCACCGCACGGTCGAGGCGTGGAAGCTGCGTGGCGCCCCGGACTACAACGACGACATCCTCAACGGCGTCGAAGAAGCCGGTAGCGGCTTTGATGGCGGCGGCGGCGGTGGCGAGGGTGACGATGCCGAAACCGACGCCCTGTATGATGAGGCGGTGCAATTCGTGCTCGAGAGCCGTCGCGCCTCCATTTCTGCCGTGCAACGCAAGCTGAAGATCGGCTACAACCGTGCCGCGCGCATGATCGAGTCGATGGAGATGGCCGGCGTTGTCACCCCGATGAACAGCAACGGCTCGCGGGAAGTGATAGCCCCGGGCGGCCCGCGCGACTGATGAACACCCTGCCGGGTGCCAACGGTGGCGCCCGGCCTTTTCAACGCTCAATGAGGATTCCCATGCGCGCGATTCGCATGCTGTTGGTTTCTGCCCTTACCCTGGGCTCGGTTACTGCTTATGCCGGTGAGCAAGACGTACAACGCCTGACCCAGTTGCTGGAAAAGTCGCAGACCATCGAGGCCAACTTCTCCCAGCTGACCCTGGGCGCCGATGGCACCAGCCTGCAGGAAACCTCGGGCAAGATGACGGTCAAGCGCCCCGGCCTGTTCTACTGGCACACCGATGCACCGCAGGAGCAGGTGGTGGTGTCGGACGGCAAGAACGTCACCCTGTGGGACCCGGACCTGGAGCAGGCCACCATCAAGAAGCTCGACGTGCGCCTGAACCAGACCCCGGCGCTGCTGCTGTCAGGGGATGTGTCGAAGATCAGCCAGAGCTTCGACATCGCCTCGAAGGAGCAGGGTGAGGTGATGGACTTCACCCTCAAGCCAAAGACCAAGGACACGTTGTTCGACTCGCTGCGCGTGTCGTTCCGCAAAGGCCTGATCAATGACATGCAGCTGATCGACAGCGTCGGCCAGCGCACCAACATCCTGTTCAATGGCGTCAAGGCCAACCAGGCGGTGCCGGACAGCAAGTTCAAGTTCGACATCCCCAAGGGCGCGGACGTGATCAAGGAGTAACCAGAGCTCGCCATGGACCTGTTTCGAAGCGAACCTGTCGCCCAGCCCCTGGCCGCCCGTCTGCGTCCGTCCAGCCTGGATGAGTACGTCGGCCAGGAGCACCTGCTGGCGCGCGGTAAACCGCTGCGCGAAGCGCTGGAACAAGGTGCGCTGCACTCGATGATCTTCTGGGGGCCGCCTGGGGTCGGCAAGACCACGCTGGCGCGGTTGCTGGCGCAGTTCTGCGATGCGCACTTCGAAACGGTGTCGGCGGTGCTGGCCGGGGTGAAAGAGATCCGCCAGGCGGTGGAGGTGGCCAAACAGCAGGCTGGCCAATATGGCCGTCGCACCATCCTGTTCGTTGACGAGGTGCACCGCTTCAACAAGTCGCAGCAGGACGCGTTTTTGCCCTATGTCGAGGACGGCACCCTGCTGTTCATCGGTGCCACCACCGAAAACCCGTCGTTCGAGCTGAACAACGCGCTGCTGTCGCGGGCGCGGGTGTATGTGCTCAAGAGCCTGGACGAAGCGGCCTTGCGCAAGCTGGTCAACCGTGCGCTGACGGAAGCGCGTGGCCTGGGCAAGCGCAACCTGCGGGTGGGCGACGACGCCTTCAAGATGCTGATGGCCGCCGCCGACGGCGATGGCCGGCGCATGCTCAACTTCCTTGAGAACGCCTCGGACCTGGCTGAAGACGGCAGCGAGATCGACGTCGAGATGCTACAGAGCCTGCTGGGTGACAGTCGCCGCCGCTTCGACAAAGGCGGCGAGGCGTTTTACGATCAGATATCCGCACTGCACAAGTCGGTGCGCGGCTCCAACCCCGATGGCGCCCTGTACTGGTTTGCACGCATGCTCGACGGCGGCTGCGATCCGTTGTACATCGCCCGCCGCGTGGTGCGCATGGCCAGCGAGGACATCGGCAACGCCGACCCGCGTGCGCTGAGCCTGTGCCTGGCAGCCTGGGATGTGCAGGAGCGCCTTGGCAGCCCCGAGGGCGAGTTGGCGGTGGCACAGGCCATCACCTACCTGGCCTGTGCACCCAAGAGCAACGCGGTGTACGTGGGGTTCAAGACCGCCCTGCGCGAAGCGGCCGAGCATGGTTCGCTGGAGGTGCCGTTGCACCTGCGCAATGCCCCGACCAAGCTGATGAAGCAGTTGGGCTATGGCGACGAGTACCGCTATGCACACGATGAACCTGACGCCTACGCCGCTGGTGAGGATTACTTCCCCGACGAGCTGGAGCCGCGCCAGTACTATCAGCCGGTGCCCCGTGGCCTGGAACTGAAAATTGGCGAGAAGCTGCGCCATCTGGCCGACCTCGACCGCAACAGCCCCCGCCAGCGGAGAAAACCGTGATTGCACTCATCGCCGCGGTCAGCGCGGGTGGTATTGCTGGCACCTTGTTGCGCTTTGCTACCACCAACTGGGTAGCGGCCCACTGGCCACGGCACTTCTATGCCGGTACGCTGGCGGTCAACCTGGTTGGCTGTCTGCTGATCGGCTTGCTCTATGGCTTGTTCTTGCACAAGCCGCTGGCGCCGGTCGAACTGCGCGCCGGCCTGATTGTCGGCTTCCTCGGTGGCCTGACGACCTTTTCCTCCTTCTCGCTCGATACCGTGCGCCTGATGGAAAGCGGGCAAGTGCCCCTTGCCTTGGGCTATACCAGTATCAGCGTGGTGGGCGGGCTGCTCGCAACCTGGGCTGGCCTGTCCCTGACCCGATTCTGAACCAACACCTACACATAACGAGAGAACGATATGCTCGATTCCAAACTGTTACGCGGCCAACTTCAGGAAGTGGCGGATCGCCTGGCCTCCCGTGGCTTCAGCCTGGATGTCGCGCGCATCGAATCACTGGAAGAGCGCCGCAAGGCGGTGCAGACCCGCACCGAACAGCTGCAGGCTGAGCGTAACGCCCGTTCCAAGTCCATCGGCCAGGCCAAGGCCAAGGGCGAAGACATCGCCCCGCTGATGGCGGACGTCGAGCGCATGGCCAACGAACTGGCTGCCGGCAAGGCTGAGCTGGACGCCATTCAGGCCGAGCTGGATAGCATCTTGCTGACCATTCCCAACCTGCCGGACGCCAGCGTGCCGGTCGGCGCCAGTGAAGACGACAACGTCGAAGTGCGCCGTTGGGGCACGCCGAAGGCGTTCGACTTCGAAATCAAGGACCATGTGGCCCTTGGTGAAATCAGCGGTGGCCTGGACTTCGAAGCGGCTGCCAAGCTGTCCGGTGCCCGTTTTGCTGTGCTGCGTGGTCCGGTTGCTCGTCTGCACCGCGCCCTGGCGCAGTTCATGATCAACCTGCACACCGGCGAACATGGCTACGAGGAACACTACACCCCGTACATGGTGCAGGCGCCCGCGCTGCAGGGCACTGGCCAGTTGCCGAAGTTCGAGGAAGACCTGTTCAAGATCACCCGCGAAGGCGAGGCTGACTTCTACCTGATCCCGACCGCCGAAGTGTCGCTGACCAACCTGGTGGCGGGTGAAATTCTCGACGCCAAGCAGCTGCCGCTCAAACTGGTTGCCCACACCCCTTGCTTCCGCAGCGAAGCCGGCGCTTCTGGCCGTGACACCCGCGGCATGATCCGCCAGCACCAGTTCGACAAAGTCGAGATGGTGCAGGTGGTAGAGCCGTCCAAGTCGATGGAAGCCCTGGAAGGCCTGACCGCCAACGCCGAGCGCGTGCTGCAGTTGCTTGAGTTGCCATACCGCGTGCTGGCCCTGTGCACTGGCGACATGGGCTTTGGTGCGGTGAAAACCTACGACCTGGAAGTGTGGGTGCCAAGCCAGGACAAGTACCGCGAAATCAGCTCGTGCTCCAACTGTGGTGACTTCCAGGCGCGCCGCATGCAGGCTCGCTGGCGTAACCCGGAAACCGGCAAGCCAGAGCTGGTACACACGCTCAACGGCTCCGGTCTGGCCGTAGGCCGTACCCTGGTGGCTGTGCTGGAAAACTACCAGCAGGCCGACGGCTCAATCCTGGTGCCGGAAGTGCTGAAGCCTTACATGGGCGGCGTCGAGGTCATCCGCTAAATGGATTACCTGCCGCTGTTCCACAAGCTGCAGGGCGGCCGCGTGCTGGTCGTCGGTGGCGGTGAGATCGCCTTGCGCAAGGCGCGCCTGCTGGCCGATGCCGGCGGCGTGCTGCGCGTGGTGGCGCCGGACGTCGACGGCCAGTTGGCCGCGTTGGCCCGGGAAGGTAGCGGTGAGGTGCTGGTGCGTGGCTATCAGGCAGCCGACCTGGTCGGTTGCCGGCTGGTGATCGCGGCGACCGACGACCCTGGGCTGAATGCCCAGGTGTCGGCTGATGCGCAGGCCCTTAGCGTGCCGGTCAATGTGGTGGATGCGCCGGCCCTGTGTACGGTGATCTTCCCGGCGATCGTAGACCGCTCGCCGCTGGTTATTGCTGTTTCCAGCGGCGGTGACGCCCCGGTACTGGCACGCCTGATTCGCGCCAAGCTCGAGGCATGGATCCCTTCGGCCTATGGTGAACTGGCCGGGCTGGCGGCACGCTTCCGGCACAAGGTCAAATCCCTGTACCCGGACGTCAACCAGCGTCGTGGCTTCTGGGAAACCGTGTTCCAGGGGCCGATCGCCGAGCGTCAGCTGGCCGGGCAGGGCGCGGAAGCCGAACGTCTGTTGCAGGCGATGGTAGACGGCGCACCGGTGCAGCAGGGCGGTGAGGTGTACTTGGTTGGTGCCGGCCCGGGTGATCCGGACTTGCTGACCTTCCGGGCCTTGCGCCTGATGCAGCAGGCCGACGTGGTGCTGTACGACCGCCTGGTCGCACCCGCCATCATCGATATGTGTCGTCGTGATGCCGAGCGTATCTACGTAGGCAAGCGTCGCGCTGATCATTCAGTGCCGCAGGACCAGATCAACCGCCTGTTGGTCGATCTGGCTCGGCAGGGTAAGCGGGTGCTGCGCCTGAAGGGTGGCGACCCGTTCATCTTCGGCCGGGGCGGCGAAGAGATCGAAGAGCTGGCCGAGCATGGCATTCCGTTCCAGGTGGTGCCAGGCATTACGGCGGCCAGCGGCTGCTCGGCGTATGGCGGCATTCCGCTGACTCACCGCGACTATGCCCAGTCGGTGCGCTTCGTCACCGGGCACCTCAAGGATGGCACCAGCAACCTGCCTTGGAATGACCTGGTGGCGCCGGCGCAGACCTTGGTGTTCTACATGGGGTTGGTGGGCTTACCGACCATCTGTGCCGAGCTGATTCGCCACGGGCGTGCCGCGAGTACCCCGGCGGCGTTGGTGCAGCAGGGGACCACGCGTAATCAGCGCGTGTTCACCGGCACCTTGGCGGACTTGCCAGACCTGGTGGCCCAGCACGAGGTGCATGCGCCGACCCTGGTGATTGTGGGGGAGGTGGTGCAGTTGCGTGACAAGCTGGCCTGGTTCGAAGGTTCGCAGAACAGCTGAAATCGTGGGGGCCGCTTTGTGGCCCATCGCACATGCCCCAGGCATTGCAAGGCCCTTGTGGGAGCAACTGTCTTGCTCAATTTCTAAAAGCTGGCGCGATCCGTGTGGGAGCGGCCTTGCGTCGCGAAAGGGCTGCACAGCAGCCCCGGGATTTCAGCGTCGATGCAAATAATGCCGGGGCCGCTTCGCGGCCCTTTCGCGACACAAGGCCGCTCCCACAGGCCGGTGTTCAGCCTCAGCCCAGCGCGGTATCGAGAAACATCATCACCGCAAACCCGCCCATCAACCCTGGGTAATGGAGCTGGGTGCAGCGCTGGGCATCAAGGTCTAGCCGGCGCTGGAAGCCCTGAAGGTCGCCGTACACATCTGAAGCCTGGCGCAGTCCTTGTGTGTGGCCTTGTGTCGCGATGGGCTGCAAAGCAGCCCCGGCTTTCTCAAGCCTGCCAAATCCCTTTGCCCACCAACCGCTCTCGATCATGCGGCAAGCCAAAGTCCTGCAAAGGCCCTTTAGGCACAATCCCGTTCGGGTTGATGGTCTTGTGGCTCATGTAATAGTGCTTCTGGATATGCTCCATGTTCACCGTGCCCGCCACCCCAGGCCACTGGTACAGCTCACGCAGCCAGTTCGACAGGTTGTGGTAGTCGCTCAGGCGGCGCAGGTTGCACTTGAAGTGCCCGTGGTATACCGCATCGAAGCGCACCAGTGTAGTGAACAGGCGTACATCAGCCTCGGTCAGGTACTCACCCGCCAGGTAGCGATTGCGGCCTAGCAAGGCTTCCAGGTAATCCAGCTCGTTGAACACATCGTCGAAGGCAGCCTCGTAAGCGTCTTGCGTGGTAGCAAAGCCTGCGCGGTACACACCGTTGTTCACCGCCGGGTAGATACGTGCGTTCAGTGCTTCGATGGTCGGGCGCAGCGATGCGGGGTAAAGGTCCAGGGTATTGCCGGTCAGCTCGTTGAACGCGCTGTTGAAAATGCGGATGATTTCTGCCGACTCATTGTTGACGATGCGCTTCTCTTTCTTGTCCCACAGTACAGGCACCGTCACGCGCCCAGTGTAGTGCGGGTCATCCTGGGTGTAGCGCTGGTGCAGGTACTGCAGGGCGTCGAGGTGGTCCCCGCTGGAGCCTTGCTGCTGATCGAAGGTCCAGCCATGGTCCTGCATTAGCCAGCTGACCACCGACACGTCGATCAACGGCTCCAGGCCTTTCAGTGCGCGAAAGATCAGGGTGCGGTGGGCCCACGGGCAGGCCAGCGACACGTACAGGTGGTAGCGGCCGGCCTCGGGGGCGGGCAGCTGATTACGGCGCTGGGCATTCTCCCGCTTGAACGTGCCGTCCTTGCCGTTTTCATACCACTGGTCGTGCCAGCGGCCGTCGATCAATAGGCCCATTGTGAGCTCCTGAAACAAAGTTGTTTGTCGTTGGAGCCCAGTCTAGGGCAAATCGTTCGAAGAAATAGCGCAAAGATCGGGGATCTATTATCGGCTAAATCGATCTATTTCGAGTGTCCCAGTAGCCTTGCGCTGTGACGAACGCCTGCTCGCGGTGCTGTCCCAAACCACGCAGGGCCAGCGCCATGGTCGCAATCAGGGCCTTCTCGCCATAACTGTCTTCCACTTCGCCACGCCAGAACGCCAGCAAGTGTTCTGCCTGCAGGCTGGGCGGCTTGACATGGCGACGTTCGCTCAGCGCTGGCCACTCTTCATCCCACGCCTCACCCGCCGTGGTGCCGTAGAGATGGCTGATGACATCGGGATTGACCTCGATTTCGCCGCCATCACCCTTGATCACCACGGCATGGTCGCCCAGCAAGCGGCTGGCCTCGCGGTGCACGGCCTGGTAACCGGGGTGAAAGATGCTCTGCAATCCACAGCGAGCGCCCAGCGGGTTGAGCACTCGCGCCAGCGAGTGGATGGGCGAGCGCAGGCCCAGGGTGTTGCGCAGGTCGATCATGCGTTGCAGCTGCGGCGCCCAGTCGTGCAGCGGGAAGAATGCCAGCTGGTGCTGGTCCAGCGCGTTGCCGACGGCGGCCCAGTCGCGGCACAGGGGAATCTGCAGCAGGTCGAGCAGTTGCTCTGTATACATACGCCCGGCAGTGTGTGCGCCGCCGCCGTGCATCAGGATGCGCACGCCATTGTTGGCCAGGCACTTGGCGGCCAGCAGGTACCAGGGCAGGTGACGCTTCTTGCCGGCGTACGTGGGCCAGTCCAGGTCAACGGCGATGCACGGCGCCTGTAAGTGGGCGCGCAAGGCCTCGGTGAAGCCAGCCAGCTCTTCAGCGCTTTCTTCCTTGTGCCGAAGCAGCATTAGGAAGGCACCGAGCTGGGTGTCTTCAACCTTGCCTTCCAGCAGCAGGGTCATGGCTGCACGGGCCTCCTCGCGGGTCAGGCCACGCGCGCCGCGCTTGCCTTTGCCGAGAATACGCACGAATTCGGCGAACGGGTGTTCGGCGGGGGTTTCCAGAGTGAGCGGACGAGGTTCGGTCATATGCAGTTGGTCGGCTTGGGCAGGCCCGCCAGCTTGGCGGCAAGTTTGGCGGGGGTGCCGTTGAACAGGCGGTTAAGGTGCGGGCTGTTGCCCTTTTCAGGGCCCAGCTTGAGGGCTGTGTACTTGATCAGCGGGCGGGTGGCCGGAGACAGCTGGTATTCCTGGTAGAACTGACGGAGCAGTTCGAGGATCTCCCAGTGGTCCGCCGTCAACGGGATACCCTCGCGCTTGGCCAAAGCCTCGGCGGCGTCGTGGGACCAGTCTTGCAGGTCGACCAGGAAGCCATCCTTGTCCAGGGCGATCGCCTGATCGCCAACGGTGAGCGTATTCATAGCCAGCTGTTGACCTTATCGTATTGCAGCGACAGTTCGACGAACCCGGCGTAGTCCACGGCTTTTGCCAGGTCGTTGCCGACCGCGCGGGCCTGTACATCCTCGTCCAGGGCGAACAGGCGCTGGGCCAGGCCGGCGGCTTGCAAATGGCCGTGCGGCTCGCTGCCGGTGCGCAGGGCATACACGGCATCACCGCACAGCAGCAGGGCATCTTCGGCACCGAGCAGGCGCAGGCAACTGGCCAGGCGCTCGTCGCCAAACGGGGAATGGGCAATTACATGCAGGGTCTTCATCAGAGCGTTATCACCTGGTCGAAACGGGCTATCAGGGCGGTCAGCGCTGCGTCATCGAGCACTTGCACCGGCAGCGCCAGTGTCTCGGCTGCCAGGCCACGGCGGGCCAGGCTGTGGTTGCAGGCGAACAGTTCTTCGACACCGAACATCGGCAGCGCCTGCAGGTTGGCGGCCAGGTTCTTCTGTTGCACGGCGGCGGGTTGCTGGTCCGGCGCGAGCTGGAACACACCATCGTCGAGGAACAGCATGCCCAACGGCAGGTCGAACGCGCCGCCGGCCAGGGCGATGTCCAGCGCCTCGCGGGCAGAGGGGCCATTCCACGGTGCCTGACGGCTGATGATCAACAAAGACTTGGCCATATCAGTCGCCTCCGAAGCAGACAAGGCGATCGGCCACTTGCGCGGCCTCGTGCAGCTGGCCCAGCCCCGACAGTTCCCAGGGCTTGGGCAGGTTCACGGCCGGGCGCTGGTAGCGGTTGGCCTCGGCTTCGTCGAGCACGCCACGGCGCAGGGCGGCGGCGATACACACCACGGCGTCCAGCTGATGGGTCTGTATGAACGTGCGCCACTGGCCAGCCACGTCCAGTTCGTCCTGGGGGGCGACGACGTTGGCCGAGGCACTGTGCACCCCGTCCTGATAGAAGAACAGTCGGGCAATCTCATGCCCGCCGGCCAGCACCGCCTCGGCGAAGCGCAGGGCGCGTCGCGAAGAGGGCGCATGGGCCGGGGAGAACACCGCGATAGCGAATTTCATGGCTAACTCATGCAAAGGAATGGTGCCATGATAAAGCAAAAAAGCCCGCACCCGCTTGTGCAAGCGGGCGCGGGCTTTTTATTCAAACGCCAGGTTCAAGCCTGCTCCTTGCCCTCCGGCAAGAACCAGTTCAGCACCAGTGCACAAATCCCCCCGGTAGCCACACCCGACTCCAGCACGTTGCGAATCGCCGCCGGCATGTGCGCCAGGAATTCCGGCACCTGCGCCACGCCAAGCCCCAGCGCCAACGACACCGCAATAATCAGCAGCGCCCGACGGTCCAGCCGGGTGCTGGCCAGAATATTGATCCCCGACGCCGCAACCGCGCCAAACATGACCATCGCCGCGCCGCCCAGCACCGGCTCCGGCACGGCCTGAATCACCCCGGCAACACTCGGGAACAGACCCAGCAACACCAGCATCACGGCAATCCACATACCGATATGACGGCTGGCAATACCGGTCAGCTGAATCACCCCGTTGTTCTGGGCAAAGATCGAGCTAGGGAAGGTGTTGAACAGGCCGGCCAGCAGCGAGTTGGCGCCGTTGACCAGCACGCCCCCCTTGATCCGCTGCATCCACACTGGCCCTTCGACCGGCTGGCGCGACACCTTGCTGGTGGCGGTAACGTCACCGATGGCTTCCAGCGAGGTGACCAGGTAAATCACCAGCATCGGAATGAACAGCGCCCACGAGAAGCCCAGGCCAAAATGCAGTGGTGTCGGCACCTGGAACAGCGCGGCCTCGTGCATGCCGGTAAAGTCCAGGCGGCCCAGGAAACCGGCCAGCGCATAGCCGACCGCGAGGGCGATGACGATGGCGCAGCTGCGCATCCACACCACCGGGATACGGTTGAGAACGACGATGATCGCCAATACCACGCCCGACATCAGCAGGTTTTCGCCATTGGCAAAGGTGCCATTGGCCATGGCACCAAAGCCACCGCCCATGCTGATCAGGCCGACCTTGATCAGCGTCAGGCCGATCATCAACACCACGATGCCAGTCACCAGCGGGGTGATCAGGCGTTTGACGAAGGGCAGGATGCGCGACACGCCCATCTCGACGAACGAGCCTGCGATTACCACACCAAAAATGGCCGCCATTACGCCCTCGACCGGCGTACCTTGCTTGACCATCAGCGCACCGCCGGCAATCAGCGGGCCGACGAAGTTGAAGCTGGTGCCCTGAACGATCAGCAGCCCCGCGCCAAATGGGCCGAAGCGTTTGCACTGGACGAAGGTGGCGATACCCGAGATCACCAGCGACATCGAAACGATCAAATTGGTATCACGTGCAGATACGCCCAGCGCCTGGCAGATCAGCAGGCCAGGGGTGACGATAGGTACGATGATCGCCAGCAGGTGCTGCAGGGCTGCCAACAGGCCGATCAACAGCCGTGGCTTGTCCTCCAGACCAAGCACCAGTTCATTGGCAGGCGCCGCTGCGCCTGGGCTGTGTTCGTGTGAGCTCATTGCTGAAAGCCGCCCCGGAAGAAAAAAGGAGCGCATTCTACGGGGTGATGAAAGATAGCGGTAGAGAAAAGCAGGATGGCGGCATGATCGGCGACCATTTGCCTTGTTATCTGACTTTTTGGTCAGTTATTGCGGTTGCCGGCATAATTGGCTCGAAACTGATGTAGGAGCGAACTTGCTCGCGATGCGCTGCGCGGGCGCCGCTCGATCTATCAGGCGCTGAACCTCTTCCAACGAACAACCCGCAGCCCGACCCATTTCCAGCGCCTACAAAAAAGCCCGCCGAAGCGGGCTTGTTGCGGCACAGCAATCAATCAGTCATCACGACCCATGATGCCAAACAACTGCAGCAGGCTGACAAACAGGTTGTAGATCGACACATACAGGCTGATGGTCGCCATGATGTAGTTACGCTCGCCGCCATGAATGATCGCGCTGGTCTGGAACAGGATGCAGACCGACGAGAACAGCACGAAGCCAGCGCTGATTGCCAGTTGCAGGCCGCTGATCTGGAAGAAGAAGCTGGCAACGACAGCACCCAGCAAAACGAAGAAGCCAGCAGTGATGAAGCCGCTGAGGAAGCTCATGTCCTTGCGGGTGATCAGCACGTAGGCCGACAGACCACCAAACACCAGCGCAGTCATGGCGAACGCGGAGCTCACTACCTCGGCGCCACCGGCCATGCCCAGGTAACGGTTGAGGATCGGGCCGAGGATGAAGCCCATGAAACCGGTGAGCGCGAAGGTGGACACCAGGCCCCAGGCCGAATCACGCAGTTTGTTGGTAAGGAAGAACAGCCCGTAGAAGCCGATCAGCACCACGAACACGTTCGGGTAGCCGACGCGCATCTGCTGGGCAACGAAAGCCATGACACCGCTGAAGGCGAGAGTAAGCGCCAGCAGGCTGTACGTGTTGCGCAGGACCTTGCTGATCTCCTGCTGCTCGACCTGCTGGCCGTGGTGGACGGCGTAATCCTGTTCGCGCATGGCGACACTCCTTGGTAAACCTGTGGTTTCGGACGTTCAGATGCTAGGAGTCTATCAGAGCTCCTGCAACCCGCGACACAGAGAGTTTGACAGCGTGTTTCATTAAGGTATTATGGCGGCCGCAAAACAAGCTGGAAGCGTGGCCGAGTGGTTTAAGGCAACGGTCTTGAAAACCGTCGATGGGCAACTATCCTAGAGTTCGAATCTCTACGCTTCCGCCATATTCAAAGCCCTGATTATTCAGGGCTTTTTGCGTTTTTGAGCCATAGAAAATCTACCCATGGGACACGCTTGGGGATGGCTTATTTCGGAAACGCTTCCGATACTTCCTTACTTGGCAGGTTTTGCCAAGGCCCCAACTCGGTGATAAACCCGCCCGGTTATGTCGCCCTTGGTGTGGCCTAGCAACAGGCTGGCGTGGTCGACATCGACGATCTTGGACGCAGCTTTTGGGCGAATGTCGCGGAACTGGAACTGGCTGATCCGGCTGGCCAGCACCTGGTCGTCGGCGGCAACTGCTTCCTTCACTGCTTCCTCTCTGGCGTCATCCCGGCGATGGCGCAGCATGGGTGCCGTCACCCGTTTGCCGTTATCGGTCATCAGCAGGTATGGCGATCCATGTGGAGCGTTGCGCTCCTGAATCTTCCTGATGAGGGTGCCCAGGCTTCTCTCCACGTCATTGACCTCAAGCAGGGTCCGCAGCGTCTTGTGGACCTCTTCTGCTTCACGCCGAGTGCCTTGGCGATCTCGCGGTTCGCCCTGATGTCGCGATACTTCGCCATGTGTGCAGGGGTAATCCCGTCGTTTGGCGCTTTGTTGAAGTAGTTGCGCAGCTGCCGGAACTCGGCCAAGTTGTCCCTCTGGGTGCGAGGCGCTTTGTCGAGATGATGTCGCGTTCGTACCGGTCGAAGATCGCTCCCTGCGTGATCAGATCCTTGGGTTTCTCTTTCGCTTCCAGTTCTGCCCACTTCAGCCTCGCCAAGCTTAAGTCGGTGCCAAGTGGCAATCCCCGGCATGATAATCAACTGAAGCTGCCCTCATCGCGGATGCGACTGCTAGCGCAAAGCTTAGAGAAGCTAGGTGGGAAGCCATCATGCCAGGGTGGATTTGCTCCCAGGCCGCTTTTGTTCAGGCAAGTCTTTCCAGGTAGCTAGGTGCATCAGGCTCTGGAAGGACTGAAAGCACCTTGAGTCGCTGGAGCGTGCGCTCGCGGGCTTTGGATAGATGATCGCGCAGGCATGAACAGGCAGATTCAACCGTTCCATACAACAATGCTTCGAAGATCAAGCGATGTTCCATCAGCATGGCTTCGTCGTTGCTGGACTGCAGTGCTTCATGCAGTACGCGTCCGACATTCATCGGGATCTGACATTGGCGAATCACTGCTGCCATACGGGTATTACTCACCCCGGCTATGCAGGTGACGTGCAGATCCTGCTCAAGCTGTTCGATGTCTGCGCGCTGAACCAGGCGACCGGCTTCCTGGGCTTTGACGATGCGGCTCAACATTGCTTCAAGATCGCTCCGAGGCATCTGATCGACACCTTGGCGCAGAGCATCGGGCTCCAGGAGCATCCGTAGCTCGTAGTCATGCTTCACGGCCTGGGCTGTTAATGGCCCGGCCAACCAATGTGAGTACGGTTCTTTTTCTACTAGCCCTTTGTCCCGCAGTCGCATCAATGCCTCTCTGACTACGTTCCGGCTTACGTTCAATTCTTCGGCTGCGCTCTGTTCATCGATCCGGTAGTGGCCGAAGACCATGAAACGTATGACCGCCTGGGCAAGGTGGTCGTAAATGCGCTCACCCAGCGGACGGTAATCGATAAGGTCTTCTTGCGGCTCGATTCCCAAGAGCTTGCGAGTCAGGGGGACTCGGAGCGGTGTTTCGGTGGTGCCTTCAGGGTCGATCAGAAAACCCCGTCCATCAAAACGCCGTATCAGTCCTTCCTCATGGAGAAGATTGAGGGCCTGACGAACCGGCACGCGGCTTGTGCCGAAGAGCTCCGCTAACGGCCCCTCTACCAACACGAGTCCAGGAACCGTCTGCCCGCCGAGGATCGCATCGCGCAGCGTATTGCGGATTGTCTCGTAGCGAGAGGCTGGACGGTCTTCCGTTGGCTGTGTGGCAGACATCAAAGGGTTCTCATGAAGCGTGGAGGGTAAGTTTCTCACAAGCGAAGCGAGATGTGATCGAACACCGGTAACACTTCTATGAACGATTTTGGGGCAGGCTGTTACCGAAAAACCCAAAATGGATCATTTATTAAAACATACATTTTCTGGGCCGGCCTGACGTGTGGGTCCTCTCACCCGTCTCCCTCAAGGCCCAGAGCTTTCAGGAGTTCGTAGAATACTCGCTACGAAAACTTGGCACGTTCGATGCTTTGTGAAATGTATGTATTATTAAAATGTACATTTTAGAGGTGTGCCATGCTTGCCGATGCCCATTCCTTAGCTCAGCAATTCGCCGACGGAACGACCGACCCTGTCGCCGCCCTTGAAAATGCGCTTCTAAGGGCGGAGCGGGTGCCCGAAGCATTTATCACCTTATGCGAGGAGCGAGCGCTACGCGAAGCGGCTGCGGCTAAGGCGCGCTGGCAAGCAGGTCAACCCTTGTCACCTTTTGATGGCGTACCAGTAGCGTGGAAAGACCTCTACGACCTGGCCGGCTGTGTAACAACGGCTGGTGCGAAAGTACGTTTGCACGACCAACCGGCATCACGCGATTGCTCACTGGCGACAATGCTCAGCCGGGCGGGCATGGTGAGCATCGGAAAGACCAACCTCAGCGAACTGGCATACTCGGGGCTGGGCCTTAATCCCCATTTCGGAACGCCAGCCAACATTAGCTTTGTCGGCGAAGTACGTGCACCGGGAGGGTCGTCCTCCGGTTCGGCTATAGCCGTTGCGCAGGGGTGCGCGCCTATCGGTATGTCGACTGATACCGCTGGCTCCATTCGAGTGCCAGCAGCTTTCAATGGACTTGTGGGTTACCGCAGCAGTGCAAAGCGTTACTCGTTCGAAGGTGTCACGCCCCTTGCAAGTTCTCTTGATTCGCTTGGGCCGATCACCCATAGCGTTCGTGATGCCATCGTTGTCGATAACCTCCTGTTAGGTGATCAGAATGGTATGCCGCTGGACACCTCAGGCCTTCCCGCTGCAGGGCTAAAGCTGTGCGTAGATATTGATCTGCTTGATGACTCGCGCATTCAGCCTGAAGTACGCGCAAACCTTCTCGCGGCGCTCGATCGATTGGCTGCGGCGGGAGCAGTGGTCGAGCGAAAAAAAGTTAAAGCATTTGAACAAGCGCTGGACGTCATCGAACAGATCGGATGGCCTGGGAGTGCGGAGGCTTTTGCCTACTACCAAGCGCTTCTCGATAGCACGGATGCTGAGCAGCTAGACCCGCGTGTTCGCAAGCGGCTTGAGGCCGCGCGAGCGTTTCCAGCCAGTAAGCAGATTCGCTTGTACCAAGCTGCCGACGCACTGAAAGCACAGATTGCGCGTGAGTTAGATGGCGCATTCCTGGTGACCCCGACAGTAGGTCACGTAGCTCCGCTTCTGGCACCGCTTGAAGAAGACGCCAACCTTTTCGTTGCTACTAACCTGGCAACGCTGAGGCTGACAATGCCTGGCAGCATGCTGGACATGCCTGGCATTGCGTTACCAAGTGGAACAGGGGAGGCAGGGCTTCCCACGAGTCTCCTTCTTTCAAGTGTGAGTGGAAATGATAAGGAACTGCTCCGAGCAGGCCTGGCAATCGAGCCTTATGTTAGAGGCGTGAATTAACAGGTCAACCGGAGTGCGGGCAGTGTTTGCCTATGAATAGTTGAATAACAAAGAGGTATTGACCATGAAGAAAGAAATTTTTGTATCAATTGGCGTTGATGTCGATGCGGTAGCCGGTTGGCTCGGCTCCTATGGGGGGGAGGATTCGCCTGACGATATCTCTCGCGGTCTTTTTGCTGGCGAAGTTGGCGCCCCCCGCCTTCTGAAGCTTTTTGAAAAATATGACCTGCGCACAACGTGGTTCATCCCTGGCCACTCGGTAGAGACTTTTCCCGAGCAAATGAAAGCTGTGGTTCAGGCAGGCCATGAAATTGGCATTCATGGTTACAGCCATGAGAACCCGATCGCGATGACGCCTGAGCAAGAAGAAATCGTCCTGGACAAATCGATTGAAGTCATCACCCAGCTTTCAGGCAAACGGCCGACCGGCTACGTGGCACCTTGGTGGGAATTCAGCAATGTCACCAATGAGCTGCTTCTGAAGAAGGGTATCAAGTACGACCACAGCTTGATGCACAACGACTTCCACCCTTACTACGTCAGGGTGAAGGACAGCTGGAGCAAGATTGACTACAGCCAACATCCCGATACATGGATGAAACCGTTAGTTCGTGGCGAAGAAACCGATTTGGTTGAGATTCCAGCCAACTGGTACCTAGATGATCTTCCGCCGATGATGTTTATCAAGAAGTCGCCTAATAGCCACGGCTTTGTCAATCCTCGCCACTTGGAAGAAATGTGGCGCGATCAATTTGACTGGGTTTACCGCGAACATGACTACGCAGTGTTCCCAATCACGATTCACCCTGATGTTTCCGGTCGGCCTCAAGTACTACTTATGCTTGAGCGCTTTATCGAGCATATGAAGAGTCATGAAGGTGTGAACTTCGTCACGATGGACGAAATCGCTGACGACTTTATCCGGCGTCAACCGCGTAAGGGTTGATTAAATACTTCGGTTCGCACGTTTATAAGCGGATCAACAACAAGAGAAATGCCGATATGACCACGACGCCAGCCACCACCACGACGCCAGTTACCGAGTCTGGTACATGGAAGCCGGTACAACTGGAATCCAAAGATGTCAAATATGCGACTTGGATTGCCTTCTTTGCTTGGGTTTTTGCAGTTTACGACTTCATCTTGTTTGGCACCCTGCTGCCGGTCATGGGCGGGCATTTCACGTGGAGCGAAACTGAACAGGCGGAAATCGCCACGTGGGTAGCGGTTGGCGGTGCTGTCGTTGCGTTCGTCGTCGGCCCTCTCGTAGATAAGATCGGTCGACGTGGCGGGATCATCTTCACAATCGGCGGTACAGCGCTCTGCTCGGCGCTCACCGCTGTGTGTGCCGGTATGGGGAAGGGGCCGTTGATAGCTGTTCGCTCGGTCGCAGGCCTCGGTTATGCCGAGGAAGGGGTCAACGCGACGTACCTTACTGAGGTGTATGCCGCCTCGACCGATCCAAAGCTGATCAAGCGCCGGGGGTTTGTCTACAGCTTGGTGCAAAGTGGTTGGCCGGTAGGGGCTTTGATTGCTGCAGGCCTTACTGCACTGCTGCTGCCCCACATTGGTTGGCAGGGTTGTTTCATTTTTGCTGCGGTGCCTGCGCTGGTTGTGGCGATTCTGGCTCGAAAACTCAAAGAAAGCCCTCAGTTCCAGGTGCATCAGCGGATCAACCAATTGCGTAAGGCGGGAGATGATTCCGCCGCACGCAGCCTGGCTCGTGAATACCACGTTGACTATGACGAGCATGCCAAGGCAGGCGTTGCAGCAGCATTTCGTGGTGCAGCACTGCGGCCTACATTGGTTCTGAGCTTGGCGATTCTCCTCAACTGGTCGGCCATTCAAGTCTTCAGCGTTCTGGGCACGTCAGTCATCGTGAGCGTTCACAAGTTGTCGTTCGAGAACTCGTTGTGGATCCTTGTTCTCTCCAACCTGGTTGGGTTCATCGGTTACCTGGTTCACGGTTGGCTGGGCGATCGGATTGGACGCCGCAACACAGTGGCTCTCGGTTGGATGTGTGGTGGATTGGCATTCTTCGCCATGATTCAAGCGCCAAGTGATCTGATCACGGTTGTTGCCTTGTACAGTTTGGGCCTGTTCTTCCTGACCGGCCCGTATTCCGCGATGTTGTTCTTCATGGGCGAAAGCTTCCCCACCAGTATCCGTGCAACAGGGGGCGCAATTGTCCATGCCATGGGCCCTATCGGCGCCATTGTTGCTGGTCTGGGAATCACCAGCGTGCTGTCCGCCGGTGGTGAATGGCACAGTGCTGCCCTTTGGTTTGGAGCGCTGCCTTGCTTCCTTTCGGGCTTGATTATGTTCGCCGCCCGGCACGTCGAACCCCATTCAGTCAAATAACAGGGATTTGTAACTATGTCTCAACCCGTAGCGTTGGTTACCGGGGCTGCCAGTGGCATTGGCCAGGCGGTTGCAATTGCGTACGCGAAGAAAGGTGTGCGCGTGATTGGTGGCTATTTGGCAGGTGACCCACATGACCCCTCTCAGACTCAGCGACTCGTAGAGGAGGCAGGTGGCGAGTGTTTAATGGTGGCGATGGACGTGACCAGCAGCGCCTCGATGGACGCCATCGCCGCAGTGGCAGTCGAACACTTCGGTCGGCTCGACTATGCCGTCGCGAACGCTGGGCTTTTGCGCAAAGCTCCGCTACTTGAGATGTCGGATGAGCAGTGGAATGAAATGCTCAACGTCGACCTTACGGGCGTGATGCGCACTTTCCGAAGCGCGAGCCGTTACATCAGTGAAGGCGGAGCCATGGTTGCCATTTCGTCGATTGCTGGTGGTGTATACGGATGGCAAGACCATTCTCATTACGCAGCTGCCAAGGCCGGCCTTCCAGGGCTCTGCCGCTCTCTTGCGGTGGAATTTGCGCCGAAAGGAATTCGCTGCAACACCATCATTCCCGGTTTGATTGAGACACCTCAATCGCTGGACAGCAAGAATTCGCTAGGGGCTGACGGTCTGGCCAAGGCGGGCAAAGCGATTCCTCTGGGACGGGTAGGGCGAGCAAGTGAAGTGGCTGACCTGGTTTGCTACTTGACCGGTCGTGAGTCGAGCTACATCACGGGACAGAGCATCATCATCGATGGCGGTCTGACCGTACGCTGGCCTGAGTAAAAAATAACAACACCGCAAGGTTTCCTTGTGGCTGTGAGGAGAAATGACAATGAAGCCATTGCAAAACCGACGTGCCGTCATTACCGGTGCAGCTAGCGGTATCGGTGCGGCGATCGCCTATGCGTATGCCGATGCAGGCGCCAAGCTTGTGTTGTGTGATCGAGACGCCGAGCGCTTGGCTGTCGTTGCCAACCACTGTCGTGACCGTGGCGTCTTGGTGATCGAGTGTGTTGCTGATGTCGGTAGCAGGGAAGGGGCTCAAGCTGGCGTAGATGCCTGCGTAGATGCGCTCGGTGGCATCGATGTTCTGGTGAATAATGCCGGTATGCTGACTCAGGCTTCCTGTGTGGATCTCACTCAGGAAATGTGGGATGAGATGCTGCGGGTCGATCTGACCAGCGTATTCGTCGCAAGCCAGCGTGCTCTACCTCATATGCTGGAACAGAAATGGGGCCGCATCATAAACATCGCCTCTCAGCTCGGCATCAAAGGTGGCGCTCAACTGACTCACTATGCTGCCGCGAAAGCAGGTGTAATCGGATTCACCAAGTCCCTGGCTTTGGAAGTGAGCAAAGACAACGTCTTGGTCAATTCTGTTGCTCCTGGGCCGATTGAAACCCCGCTCGTTGAAGGGATCAGTCAGGAGTGGAAGGCTGCGAAGGCCAGAGAGTTGCCATTGGGTCGGTTCGGTAAGGTTGAAGAGGTGGCACCGATCGCGGTGCTGCTTGCCTCTGAGCCTGGCGGAAACTTGTTCGTCGGCCAAACCCTTAACCCGAATGCCGGCGACGTAATGCCTTGAGGTGAGCTATGTGTGGACTTTGTGGCCTGATCGGTGAGGATGTTCACTGGAGCGATCCTATAGACACAAGCCTTCCCGGTCGCCGCGAGCGCTTACGTCGAATTGCCTCAATTAACCAGGTGATAGCCCCCTTCAGGCTCAAAGTCAGTGACGTCCAGGGCGCTTCTTATCTGGTCCAGGGCCCCACGGGAAAGCAAGGTATTGCCTCCGGTTTGGAGCAGCTCTGGCAAACAGCCGAGGAGATTCTGGGGCGCAAGCTTGACCCCCTTGATCCAAGAATTCTCGATCACTTGGAGATGCAGGCATGAGCCTTCAGATCAATGTCCTGACCGGTTTTCTGGGCAGTGGGAAAACTACTTTGTTGCAGCGGGTGCTGGCCAATGAAGAGATGGGCGAGACGGCTCTGCTCATCAATGAATTCGGCGAGGTTGGCATCGATAATCTTCTCGTGCAGGAAATCGCTCCCAACACGGTGCTGCTGCCAAGTGGGTGCGTCTGTTGTTCGGTGCGTGGGGATCTGAAACAAGCGCTCATCGATCTGCATGACAAGCGAAATCGTGGGGAGATCCCTGCTTTCCGTCGAGTGCTTTTGGAAACGACTGGCCTTGCGGATCCTGCACCGATTCTTGCGACTTTGCAGCGGGATCCACAACTTCGAGGTCGATACCATGTTGGGCTTATGGTGACCGTTGTCGACGCCCTGCACGCCGCTCTTCAGGAACGAATCCACCCCGAGTGGCTGGGCCAGGTAACAGCTGCTGATCGCCTTTTAGTGAGTAAGGGAGATCTGGTTAGTTCAGAGATTCTTGATCTGCTAGTGGATCACCTGAAAACCCTTAACCCGTCTGCCTCGGTCGCGCTGGCAAGTGCCATTGGGGAAGGCGATGAGCAGATGCTTGGCAAAGGGCTCAGAAGCTTGGAGCCTGATGATGAGGTTGCGGTGTGGCAGCTCTTTGCACCCACGAAGCAACCTCGGCACGGGGGCGCACAAGTTTGCGTGCTTGAGTATGAAACGCCGCTGGATTGGCTTGCCTTCGGGGTTTGGCTTTCGATGCTGTTAAGATGCCACGGAGAACGTATTCTTCGGGTCAAAGGTATCTTGAGCGTGATCGACTCTGAGCAACCTATCGTGATTCACGGTGTGCAACACTGCCTTCATTCACCGGTGCATCTTGCCAATTGGCCTGATGGGCAGCGGCGATCACGTCTGGTGATTATCGTGCGCGATTTGGACACCAAGCTTCTAAGTAGATCGTTCGAAGCCTTCTTGAACCGTCTGGGGCGTGCTGTATGAGCGGCCCTGTCACGTTGAGAGTACTGGGTACCTCTGTGACCTTGCTCGAGTCTATTCGCTTGCGCGCGGAGCGAGAGTTGGGCATTCGAATTGAGTACCAAGTCCATGACGTTCAAACGGTTCAGCGCATTGCGTTGATGCACCCCGAGAGCTATGACCTTTACGATCAATGGTTCCATAGCATGGATTTTGTCTGGCCCGCAGGCGCAATCCAGCCCATTGATATCAGGCGCGTTGCTTTGTGGGATGAGATCAATGACCTGGCCAAGCGCGGCCGACTTCACGCTGGCGATGAGCTAGCGGGCGGTAGCCTGCCTTGCGACCGTTTGTATGTTCAGCATGATCGTAGCTTGGCCAATCACCCAACTGACTCAATCAGTATGTTGCCGCTCACGCACAATGCGGACAGCTTTGCCTACAGGCCAGACCTGCTTCCCCCTGGGTTTGGTATCGAAAACGAAAGTTGGTCCTGGCTTGTTGATCCTGGCTGGTGCGGTCATGTGGCTTTGCAGAGCGATGCAGCTATCGGGGCGCTGGACGCGGCGCTGGCAGTGCAGGCTAAGGGCCTGGCCAAGTTCGACGTAATTGGCAACCTTCGGCTGGATGAGATCGATGAGCTCGCGGATGTGCTCATCAAGCTCCAACGCCAGGGGCATTTTGCGGCTTTCTGGTCGGATGATCGTGATGCCAGTAAGCTAATGCTTGGCCCAAACGTTCACATTGAGAGTGTCTGGTCTCCAGCGCTGATGCAGCTGCATCGCGAAGGCATTCAGTATCGCCAGGCAGTTCCTAAAGAAGGCTACCGGGGCTGGTTCGGCGGCTTATCGTTGTCTCGGGCTGTTGATGGGGCAGTGAAAGATGTGGCTTACGCCTATCTGAACTGGTGGTTGGCAGGTTGGCCAGGCGCGATGATGGCGCGACAGGGCTTCTACATTTCCAATCCACTGCGAGCTCGAGATCACCTGTCGGCTGCGGAATGGGATTACTGGTACGAAGGCAAGCCAGCCAGCCAACAGTTGCTTGGGAGTGATGGTGAACCACTCATTGGGCCTGGAGAAATAAGGGAAGGGGGCTCCTACGCCGAGCGAGTGAGCCGAATCAGCGTCTGGAACTCGGTGATGGATGAGCATAACTACCTTGTCCGCAAATGGGCTGCATTTCTTAGGGCGGGCCGCTCGAAGGAGCTGTCATCCACAGCTGGAAGCTTGGGCATTCCATAGCTCCTGTTTCGTGTAAGACAAGCAAAGTGTCGACCTGAGGAATTTCTACGCAGACTGTTCTGATGCAAACACGTTATAAGGGTGACCGACTGTGATCTGCACGACCAGTCATCGATCTTCAACGTATCCAAGGTCGGCGCTAATCTTTGTGCTGCACTCCCGCAGCAGCGCCTCAAACTTCTCCGTAGCACCCTCGGGATCCATCACGGCATCCGGGCCTGACAGATTGATTGCAGCCGTCACTTCTCCCCTGTGGTCTTTGATAGCCATCGCAATCGCAGTGGAGTAATCCGAACGATGCAGCACCCATCCTCGCGCTCTGTCACCCTCGATCATATCTTGCAGCTCGAGCTGAGTCCGTGGGGCAGGGGCTGGGTAATCGTCTAAACGGATGTGTTGGTAAAGTGCGGCAAGTTCTACCTGGTCAAGGCCGGTGAGTAGCATGCGGCCAATCGCCGTGCAGTGGCATGCGATGCGGGTGCCAACCGGAATGTTGACGGACAGCCGCTGAGCCGCAAACGCTCGGTAGACATACAGGCTTTCCGTATTCTCCCGCACGGCTAAATGGCAGGAGAGAGAAGTGCGATCTCGCAATAGATTCAGGTGAGGCATGGCGACATCGACAATGTCGCGGCTGGCAAGGTAACTGAAGCCATCGCTGATGACTCGGGGTCCGAGCTCGTACTGACTGTTGTGTTTGTTCAAGTAACCCATATCGGTCAACGTGAACACTATCCGGTACAGCGCCGAGGTGCTGACGTTCAATCGCTCGGCGATCTCCTGCATGCTCAGACTACGCGTTCGAGCGTTGAACAGGCCAAGCACCGCGAGCCCTCGGGCTAGGGCAGGTACGCTGTAGTCGGCATCCTTAACGGGGGCGTCGATCATCGTTCGTTGCTCATCCGGGATCTGGGAAGCGATATCATGTGTGCCGGCCACGACAGCAGTGGACATGGTCTGCTTCAGCTCGTAGTCAGCACAGCATGATCTGTATCACTTAATACAGCGCGTCGATCTGTAGGACTCGTCCATCAAACTCGGCCATCGCATCCATTAGTGCGCCCTTGAAATACTCGAGCGAAGCGCGATCACACAGGATGTGAAAGATCGGCTGCGATTCAGCACTGATGTTGATGACGATCACGTTGATCCTTGCAGCCGATGTTTGTGCAACGGCGCCATGCGCAAATGCAGCGCTGCGTAGATCAACCCCACACAGTTTGGCCATGACTTCAGCCGCGTGAGCGCCGCTCAGCTGCATCCACGCATGGCTGTCTTCGCGAGGCAAAAGGTAGTTGGCCAAATGATCCATCTCCCAGCGAGCTTCTTCATCGGCGATGCGCTCACCTCTGTCTCGCAGGCTGCCCAGGAGCAAATACTCTGTCTGCGACAGACGCGCCACGTGGCTACCGTCCGGTTGGGTAATGGCCTGGTTTGGCTTATCAGGAAGGCTGAAGCCGCGGGACTGAAGATATTCGCCACTCTGAGCGCCGCGAAAACCAACCCTTGGAAGCCCCGTCAGGTCGACCACCGCACATTGCTGAAGTGGGCCCGGCCCGATTTCATTGAGATTGGACATGTCAGAGCTCCTGGCGCTGGTTGTCTGGATCGAAGAAGGGGAGCTTTACGACGGTTGCCTGGACGACCACACCATCTTCAACTCGGATCGGAATCTGCTGCCCCGGAGTGCTCTGATCAAAGGCGGCGTAGGCCAGGCCGATGATCTGATCAAGGCTTTGCGAATACTCACAGGACGTCACATTACCGCTGATGTCCGGCCCCTTGAGAACCAGATGGCCCTCGAGCGGTTGCGGGCTGGTCTTTGGCAGCGTGAAGCCCACCAGCTTGCGTTTCTGTGGCTGCGCTTCAAGGATGTCGACGGAGCGACGACCGACAAAGAACGGCTTGTTACGGCTGACCGCCCACCCCATGTCGATTTCGCCAGGATGGGTCATGCCGTCGGTGTCCTGGCTGATGATCACATGGCCTTTTTCCAGGCGCAGCAGGCGCTGGGTCTCGACACCAAACGGGCGAATGTCGAATTCCTTGCCGGCCTCTATCAGTGCATCCCAAAGCTTCAACGCATAACGTGCAGGTACGTGGATTTCGTAACCCAATTCCCCTACGAAGCCTACGCGCAGGAGCCGTGCCTTGATCCCGGCCACGGTGCCCAGGCGAACGCCCAGGTATGGGAATCCTTCAGCGGACAGATCAAGATCCGAGCACACCTTCTCCAGCACCTTGCGTGAGTCGGGCCCCGCTACGTTGACTGCCGAGATCGCGGCAGTGACGTTAGCGATGTCGACGTTCAGGCGCCATTGCGCGTTCCACTTGAGCATCTGCTGATAGATTCGATCCACGCCGCTGGTGGTGGCAGTGACGTAGAAGTGGTTTTCGGCAAAGCGCGCGCAGACGCCATCGTCAATCACCACGCCATGTTCGTTGGTCATCAGCGCGTAGCGTGAGCGACCCACGGGCTGCTTGAGAAATGCGAAGGTGTACATGCGGTTGAGAAGTTCGGCAGCGTCAGGGCCGCGCACGTCCAGACCGCCCAGCGTCGAAACGTCGATGATGCCGACCTTCCGGCGCACGTGCAGCGCCTCGGCCTGCATGCATTTATCCCGCTCGCTCGGTTTGCCGTAGTAGGCAGGGCGCTGCCAGATACCGGCAGGCATCATTTTTGCGCCGGCTTCCAGATGACGGCGGTGCATGGGTGTCTGGCGGTACGGATCAAACGCTCGACCCGCGACATGGGCCAGCTTTTCCGCCTCAAAGGGAGGGCGCGCTGTGGTTACGCCTGTTTCGCTGACACTGCGCTGAGTGGACGCGGCCACCAGTCGAGCTGTTGGCAGGGCTGAGTGGCGCCCTTGAGAAGGCCCCATGCCCACGGTGGAGTAGCGCTTGACCAGTTGCACATCTCGATAGCCGATCTTCGTGGCGTTAATGATATCGCGCACCTGCAAATCTTCGTCTAAGTCGACAAAGTCCTTGCCTTTGGGGTGCGGGAAAATCGGCCATGGGAAATTGACCTGCGCTTCTGGGCGCAGCGGCAAGGGCTTGACGTTGATGACCAGGCCTAGCGCTGTAATGATTTCGGTGGCTGTGCGAGTGGCATCAGCGAGCACGTTGTCCAGTGCGTGGAAGCCATGGGCGGAACCCGCAACGCTGAGATTCTTCGGCAGGCCGCTAAGGGTGAACTCAGCCAGTTGATCGTCATAAGACAGCTTGCCGCCAGCTTGGCACAGCAACTGATAGACCGGCATGTAGCCGCCGGACATGCAGAGCAAATCGCAATCCAGGTGCAAGCTGCTATTCGCGACCTGGCCGAGGCCGGTGATTTTTCGGATGTCGACGCCGCTGACATGGCGCATGCCTTTTTCATGCAGCGCTTCAAACACCGTGCTGTTCAGATGACAGGGGATTCCGCGCTTTTCCAGCGCGATCAGCAACGCGCGATCAGCGGGATTGGTACGCATGTCCACCAGCGCTGCAACCTGAACACCTTGCTCGTGCAGATCGAGCGCTGCGTAGTAACCGTCGTCGTTCCCCGTGAGTACCACTGCGCGTTTGCCAGGCTTTACGGCGTAGAGTTTCATCAGGCGTTGGGCTGCGCTGCTAAGCATCACCCCGGGCAAATCGTTGTTGCGGAAAATCACTGGCTGATCAAACGAGCCGCTGGCGATCAGGCATTGGGTGGCGCGCACTTTGTACATGCGTTTACCCTGAATCACCGGCAGATAGTTATCGGTGAACCATGCATTGCACGTAGCTTTCTTCAGCACTTGAATGTTGGCGTGGCCTTCAACAGCGTTGATCAGCTCGCGGCGTAGGCTATCGGCACGATTGTTTTCGACATCGAAACGGGCATAGGTCAGTGAGCCGCCCAGAATGGGTTGTTGCTCAATCAACAACACCTGTGCGCCTGCATTGGCCGCAGTCAGTGCCGCCTGCAGTCCAGCAGGGCCAGCGCCGACAACCGCGAGGTCAGCGAACAGGTAGGCCTTGTCGTAGTACTCGGGCTGGAATTTGAGATCCAAGACGCCGAGTCCGGCCTTTTTGCGAATGATGGGCTCCCATAGTTTCCATGCACCCTTAGGCTTGTAGAAAGAGCGGTAGTAGAAACCGACCGGCATGAATTTGGAGAACTTGCCAAGATAGGCGTCTTTGTCGTTGTCCAGAGAGCCGTTGAAGTTTTGCCCGGTCACCTGCGCACCACTTTCCAGCAGGTGAGTGTCCGCCAGGACGTTGGGCTCGCTCGGCAGCTGTACCAGGGTATTGGCGTCTTGACCTGCCATGGTCAGCGGGCCGCGCGGGCGGTGATACTTGAACGAGCGGGAGAGCAGGAAGCGACCATTGGCGAGCAGGGCACTTGCGATGCTGTCACCTGCAAACCCTTGATACGCTTTGCCATCAAAGCTGAAATGAAGAGGCTGATTGCGGTCGATCAACAAGCCCATGGGAGCGGGTAGGCGGCTCATTGCGCGGTCTCCTTGGCGGTCGTGAATTCAACACGGGTGGTGAACAGCTCTTTGGGATCGAAGGTGCGCAGAATCTCATCGCTGCCAGTGTGGCGTTCGGCCAGGAACCAATAGCTGGAGGGGTTGTGCATCCACCACTCGCAAACCACGCCCAACGTGTCATCGCTGTTGAACACGTAGTCGGCCCATTCGGCATCGGTACACGTCTGCGGATCGGGCATCTGCTTGAACTCACCGCCATAGGTGAACTCACTGATGTTGCGCGGCCCGTTGAGTGGGCAATTCATCACTTTCATGTCTTGCTCCTCAGTGGCTGGCCGCTGTCGCGCCCATCTCGTTGACTTGCTTGAAGGTTGAGAAACGCTCGAGGCCGAACGGCTTGATCAATTCAGGTACCTTGCCCCCGCTGGCGACGAGTTCGGCCATGGTCTTGCCGCAAATGGGCGTAGCCTTGAAGCCCCACGTGCCCCAGCCGGCATCCAGGTAATAGTTCTTCACCGGGGACAACCCCATGATCGGGCTGTAATCCGGAGTCATGTCGGTGATCCCGGCCCACTGACGCATCAGCTTGGCATTGGCCAAGAACGGGAACATCTCGATCGCGTGTGCCAGCAGGCTTTCTTTCAGATCCAAAGTTGAGCGGGTGTTGAACAGCGGGTACGGATCCGAGCCACCGCCAAACACCACTTCGCCACGGCTGGTCTGTTGCACGTAGCAGTGCAGGGCAGAGGAGCTCACCAACGGGTCGAGGAACGGCTTGAACGGCTGGGTCACCATGGCTTGCAGAGGGAATGTCTGGATCGGCGAGCGGATACCTGCTTTCTTCATCAACTGCGAACTCATGCCCGCCACTGCCTGCACCGCGCAGCCGCACTGGATGGTGCCGCGATTGGTTTTCACCGCCTTGATGGTGCCGTTCTCGATCACCAGCTCTTGGACTTCAGTGAGCTGATGGATTTCCACGCCACGCTTAGCCGCCTGTTTGGCGTAACCCCAAGCCACTGCGTCATGCCGGGCAGTCGCGCCGTCTATGTGCCAGAGACCTGCGATCACCGGGAGATGCCCAGGGTCGAGGTTGAGTGTCGGCACGAGCTCACGAATCTGCTGACGGTCAAGCATTTCGGTGCGCCCGCCGAAGTGTTTGTTGACCTCTGCACGCTGACGGAACGAGCGCACAGTGGCGTCGGTGTGGGCGAGCGTCAGTTGGCCACGATGGGAATACATGATGTTGAAGTCGAATTCATTGGACAGCCCTTCAAACATCCGTACTGACTCGGCGTAAAAGCGCACCCCCTCGCTGGTGAGGTAATTGGAGCGGATGACCGCTGTGTTGCGCGCCGTGTTGCCGCCGCCCAGATACCCCTTCTCCAGCACCGCGATATTGGTGATGCCGTGGTACTTGGACAGATAGTAGGCGGTTGCCAGGCCATGGCCACCGCCGCCGATGATTACCACATCGTAGGAAGGTTTGAGCGCCTTGGGAGCAGGCAAATCCACTTCGACCGGGTATTCAGAGCTGAGCCCGTATTTCAGGAGATTGAAAGGCATGCGGCCTCCGAGGAAACGCGTTGTGCATGAGCCTGCTGAACCGCAGCGGTAACGGTGTTCTTCATCAGAAAGGCAATGGTCATCGGCCCAACACCACCAGGAACTGGTGTGATAGCTGAAACTTGGGGCAGGGCGCTGTTGAAGTCGACATCCCCAACAAGCTTGCTGCGGCCATCCTCTTCAATGCGATTAATGCCGACGTCGATGACCACCGCTCCTGGCTTGAGCCAACTTGCATCGATCATCCGTGGTCGTCCGACGGCGGCAACGACAATGTCTGCCTGCCGGCACAGGGCCTTGGCATCGACGCTGCGCGAATGCACCACAGTGACCGAGCAATGCGCCCGCAGCAGCAGAGCGGCCATGGGTTTGCCGACGATGTTGGATCGCCCGATGACAACGGCGTGCTTGCCGCTCAGGTCGCCACAAGCCTCTTCAAGCAGTTGCATGCAGCCGCTGGGAGTGCACGGCGTTAGCACATCGCGACCCTGGCTTAAGCCGCCGACATTTTCACTGTGAAACCCATCGACGTCTTTGCCCGGGGCAATGGCCTGTAACGCACGCGGTTCCTCGATGTGCTCAGGCAATGGGAGCTGCAGCAGAATGCCGTTCACGGCGTTGTCTGCATTCAAGTCTGCGATCAGCTTGAGCAGTTCACCCTGCGAGGTTTCCGCACTCAGGCGGTACTCGAGCGATTTGATTCCCGCTTCTTCTGCACGGAGGATCTTGTTGCGCACATAGACCTGGCTGGCGGGATCTTGCCCGACGAGTATTACAGCGAGCGCAGGGAAGATGCCGTCGGCGCTCAGTCGGGCGACCTCGTCTCGAACCTGCTTCATCACACGGGCTGATGCCGTTTTGCCGTCAATCAGTTTGGAAGTACTCATCGGAAGATCACCGTTCTGTCTTCGTTGAGGAATACCCGATGCTCCAGGTGATATTTGACCGCTTTGGAAAGCGCCACGGTTTCAGTGTCGCGTCCGATGGCAACCAGGTCGTCTGGCAGATAGGCATGATCGACGCGCTGGACTTCCTGCTCGATGATCGGGCCCTCGTCCAGATCGCTGGTGACGTAGTGAGCCGTCGCCCCAATCAGTTTCACGCCGCGCGCATAGGCCTGGTGATAAGGCTTGGCGCCCTTGAACCCTGGCAGGAATGAGTGATGAATATTGATCGCACGGCCCGATATCTGCTTGCAGAGATCATCAGAAAGGATCTGCATGTAGCGGGCGAGGACGACGAGGTCAGTCCCGGTCTCATCCACAACCTTCATCAGCGCTGCTTCCTGCTGAGCTTTGGTCTCCTTGGTCACCGGCAAGTAGATAAAACGAATGCCTTCGCGCTCGGCCATTGGACGTAGATCAAGGTGGTTGGACACGATGGCCGTGATGGTCATGTCCATTTCGCCCTTGTGGTAGCGATAGAGCAGGTCGGTGAGGCAGTGGTCGAATTTGCTGACCATCAGCAGTACGCGCATCGGCTGGCGAGTATCGTAAAGCTCCCACTGCATGCCGAAAGCTTGAGCGACGTCTTCGAAGCCGGCTTTCAGCTGAGCGATGTCGCCTTCGTGGCCATCGTTGAAACGAAACACCGCCCGCATGAAAAATTTGCCGCTCAACTCATCGTCGAACTGCGCCATCTCACCGATGTAGCAAGCGTTGCCTGCGAGGTAGGAGGTCACTGCCGCAACGATGCCGGAAGTCGCAGGACAGCTGATTTTGAGAATGAAATGGTTTTTTTCATGTTGCATGGTCAGTCCTCAGAGGTGCGCGGCGTGATTTCCGGCAGGTGATTCATCGGTGAAATGCAGATTCGCCCGTGAATAAATATTCTCTTAGGGAATTAAATATTCCGGATGGCGAATTTATAGGCGAATTCAGCCGACACGTCTACACGTATGAGAAAGATTTTTTACTGACAGGAAATGTTGGGCGTGGGCGTGGGGAGGAGGGGAAGGCGAGTCCAGGTTCAGCCTGGACTCGTGGCAATCTGAGTGGTCAGGCTTCTGCGGGGGCGTAGTTCATGATCGACAGGAGGCGGATCGGGACGCTTATCAGTTTTTCCGGGCCGTGGGGAATGTCAGCATCGAATGTCAGGCTGTCACCTGCTTCCAGGTGATAGAGCTGGTTCCCGTGGCGGTAGACCATCTCGCCCTCCAGCAAGTGAAGGAACTCAGTGCCTGGGTGGGAGAAGGTCGGAAATTCCTCGCTAGCGTCATCCATGCTCACCATGTAAGCCTCAAAGCTTTTCTTGGGCCCACGGGTGTGGTTCAGCAGGTGGTAGGTATGGCCTTTTTCCGTGCCACGGCGAACGACTTCCAGCCCTTCATCGCGTTTGACCAGAATCGCGCTGCTGCCTTGCTGGTCATACTGGCTGAACAGTTTTGACATCGGCATGCCGAGCACATCGCAAAGACGGCTCAGGTTTTCAAGGCTGGTCGACACCTGAGCGTTTTCAATCTTGCTAAGCATGCCCTGACTGATTCCAGCTATGCGCGCCACGTCCGCAAGCTTCAGATCCTGCGCTTGGCGCTGACGTTTTATCTGGATGCCCAGGTACTGCTCAAGCTTGAGCTTGGGTTGGCTTTCGTGTGTGTTCATGGCTTGCACTAATTCCGCACAGTAAATTTATTTTCGCACTGAGAATGTGCAAATGTGGCCGCGCCGGATAGGGTCGCTTGGTGTTATTCATCACGGGAAAAATATTTTCCCATAAACAAAGCAGAAAGGCTCCCCTCGAATCGAGTTTTTCCGCGACAGCAGCGAGTTGGCAAGCTCATTGCATTCCTGATGGGAAATTAAGTTTCCTGTTCGTAATAATCAGATCGGGCGACTAATCGATCTCCCCACCACGAATTGCTACAGCCAGGAGTCATGTCCATGTTGCCACAAGAAACACAGCGCCTGATCGAGACACACGGGATCAAGTATGTCCTGGCCCAGTTCGTAGATATCCATGGTTCGGCCAAGACCAAATCGGTACCCGTATCGGGTCTCGAGATGGTTGCCGAAGCCGGGGCGGGGTTCGCAGGGTTCGCGATCTGCGGTATGGGCATGGAACCGCATGGCCCCGATTTCATGGCCAAGGGTGACCTGGCTTCACTCACGCCAGTGCCATGGCAGCCAGGTTACGGCCGCGTGGTATGCATTGGTCATGTTGAGAACAAGCCTTGGCCATACGACAGCCGCTACGTCCTGCAGAAGCAGGTGGAGCGATTGAGCGATCGTGGCTGGACGCTGAATACCGGACTGGAGCCAGAATTTAGCCTGTTCAAGCGCGACGGACAGGGCAAGCTGCAGATGGTCGACGCCAGCGATGATCTGGACAAGCCGTGCTACGACTACAAAGGCCTGTCCCGCTCGCGTGAGTTTCTTGAGCGGCTGACCGAAGCCTTGCAGCCAGTGGGTTTCGACATTTACCAGATCGATCACGAAGACGCCAACGGCCAGTTCGAGATCAATTACACCTACAGCAATGCCATGGAATCAGCTGATCGGTTCACCTTTTTCCGCATGGCTGCCGGTGAGATTGCCAACGACATGGGCATCATTTGCTCATTCATGCCAAAGCCTGATCCCAAGCGAGCGGGCAACGGCATGCACTTTCACCTGTCGATCAGCAGCGCGACCAACAAAAACTTGTTCCACGATGCGAGCGATCCGAGCGGCATGGGCCTGTCGAAAATGGCCTACCACTTCGCCGCAGGCCTTCTGGCGCATGGCCCAGCCTTGTGCGCCTTCGCAGCGCCGACGGTCAACTCCTACAAGCGCCTTGTTGTGGGCAATTCCTTGTCCGGGGCGACCTGGGCACCAGCCTTTATCGCTTTTGGCGCCAATAACCGCTCGGCCATGGTTCGTGTTCCGTATGGCCGCCTGGAGTTCCGCCTGCCGGATGCTGGCTGCAACCCCTACCTGGTCAGCGCAGCAATCATCGCGGCGGGACTGGACGGCATCGACCGCAAGCTGGAAATCGACCAAGTGTGCAACGAGAACCTCTACAAGTTGAGTCTTGAAGAAATCGCCGCGCGCGGCATCAAGACCTTACCTCAGTCGCTCAAGGAAGCCTGTGATGCCCTTGAGGCTGACCCACTGTTCGCCGAGGTACTTGGCAGCGAAATCGTGGGTGAGTTCATCAAGCTCAAGCGCATGGAGTGGGTGGAGTACAGCCGTCACGTCTCGGACTGGGAAGTGAAGCGCTACACCGAGTTCTTCTGATCTAGCCAGTTTAAACAACCCTTTCTGACACCCTGCCAATGGGTAGGGGGTCTTCTGCCCAGGAGTTAACGATATGTGTGGAATTGTGGGGCTATACCTGAAAAATCCGGCGCTGGAGCCCCAGCTCGGCAAACTCTTCGAACCCATGCTGAAAGCCATGACGGATCGCGGCCCTGACAGTGCCGGCTTTGCCATTTACGGCGACGAAGTCGCTGATGGCTGGGTGAAGTTGACCTTGCAAGCAGCAAGCGATGACTACGACTTCAAAGTGCTGGTGGGCGCACTGGAAGGCAAGCTCGCGGCGTCTTTGGACTGGTTCCAAAATGCGAGCGCCATCGTGTTGAAGATCAAGGCTGAGGAAGCTGCCGTACGTTCTGCTTTGTCGGAACTGGCCCCGGACGTGCGCATCATGAGCGCCGGCAAAAGCATCGAAATCCTCAAGGGCATGGGCTTGCCAAAAGAGATCTCCGAGCGCTTCGGCTTGGGTTCGATGAAAGGCAGCCACATCATCGGCCATACCCGCATGGCGACTGAAAGCGCCGTAACCATGGAAGGCAGCCACCCGTTCTCTACCGGCGCCGACTTGTGCCTGGTTCACAACGGCTCGCTGTCCAACCACTTCCGTCTGCGTCAGGAACTGCGCCGCGAAGGCATCCAGTTCGACACCGAGAATGACACTGAAGTCGCGGCCGGTTACCTGGCCTGGCGTCTGCAGCAAGGCGACAGTCTGAAGACCGCCTTGGACAGTTCGCTCGAAGCACTGGACGGCTTTTTCACCTTCGCAATCGGCACCCGCAATGGATTCGCCGTGATCCGAGATCCGATTGCGTGCAAGCCGGCAATTCTTGCCGAAACCGACGACTACGTTGCAATGGCTTCGGAGTATCAGGCGCTGTCGAGCCTGCCGGGCATCGAGAAAGCCAAGGTCTGGGAACCTGTTCCGGCCACCATGTACATCTGGGAACGCGAGTCGGCTTAAGGAGCACGCACATGAAAACTATTGATCTTGGCAACATCACCGTGCGTGACCTTAACCAGGCGCTGCACGATCAAGCAAAGACGCTTGAGGAAAGAGAATGGGTCGTCACTCACCCTGACGGCGCGCACAACATCGCGGTCGGCGTAAACGAAGCGGTGTCCGTGGATGTCCAGGGGCATGCCGGCTACTACTGCGCCGGTATGAACCAGAAGGCTTCCATCACTGTGCACGGGAACGTCGGCGTTGGTTGCGCTGAGAACATGATGTCTGGCTACGTCCGAGTAAAAGGCAGCGCTTCCCAAGCAGCGGGCGCTACGGCGCATGGCGGTCTGCTGGTGATCGAAGGCGACGCCGGCGCCCGTTGCGGGATCTCGATGAAAGGGATCGACATCGTGGTCGGCGGCAGCATCGGCCACATGAGCTGCTTCATGGGGCAGGCGGGACGCCTTGTGGTATGCGGTGACGCCGGCGATGCGCTGGGTGACTCCCTGTACGAGACGAAGATTTTCGTCAAAGGAAAGGTCGAGTCGCTGGGTTCTGACTGCATCGAAAAAGAGATGCGCCCGGAGCACATTGAAGAGTTGCAAGCGCTTCTGAACAAAGCCGGCTTCAACGAGAAAGCCAGTGACTTCAAGCGCTACGGCTCGGCTCGCCAGCTGTACAACTTCAAAGACGACAACGCCTCCGCGTACTGATTCAGGAGCAAGAAAATGAGCGAAAAAACCCCTCCAATCCTGCGCGAGTCGGCCACCTTTGATCGTCTGACTATCCAGGAAATCCAGCGTGCCGCCGAGACCGGCATCTATGACATTCGCGGCGGTGGTACCAAGCGCAAGCTGCCGCACTTCGACGACCTGCTGCTGCTCGGTGCAAGCGTCTCGCGCTACCCGCTGGAAGGCTACCGTGAGAAATGCGGAACGGATGTAATCCTCGGTAACCGGTTCGCCAAGAAGCCGATCCACCTGAAAATTCCGGTGACAATCGCCGGCATGAGCTTCGGTGCATTGTCGGCCAATGCGAAAGAAGCCCTGGGGCGCGGCGCCACTATTGCAGGCACCAGTACCACCACGGGCGACGGTGGCATGACGCCGGAAGAACGCGGCCAATCCCAGCACCTGGTTTACCAGTACCTGCCTTCGCGTTATGGCATGAACCCTGATGACCTGCGCAAGGCCGATGCCATCGAAATCGTCTTGGGGCAGGGCGCCAAGCCCGGTGGCGGCGGTATGCTGCTGGGCATGAAGGTGACCGAGCGTGTTGCCGGTATGCGTACCTTGCCCATCGGCGTTGACCAGCGCTCGGCATGCCGTCATCCGGACTGGACTGGGCCTGACGACTTGGCGATCAAGATTGCCGAGATCCGTGAGATCACCGATTGGGAAAAACCGATTTACGTGAAAATCGGTGCCAGCCGTCCTTACTACGACGTCAAGCTGGCAGTGAAGGCCGGCGCCGATGTGATCGTGCTTGATGGCATGCAAGGCGGTACCGCTGCGACTCAGGAAGTGTTCATCGAGCACGTCGGTATCCCCATCCTGCCAGCCATTCCACAGGCGGTTCAGGCGTTGCAGGAGATGGGCATGCACCGCAAGGTGCAGCTGATTGTCTCCGGCGGCATCCGTAACGGTGCAGACGTTGCCAAAGCAATGGCGCTGGGTGCCGATGCCGTAGCCATCGGTACGGCCGCATTGATTGCTCTGGGTGACAACCATCCACGCCTGGACGATGAGCTCAAGAAGATCGGCTCTGCGGCTGGCTTCTACGATGATTGGCAGAACGGTCGTGACCCGGCAGGTATCACCACGCAGGATCCGGAGCTGTCAAAACGTCTTGATCCGATCGAAGGCGGGCGCAGGTTGGCCAACTATTTGCGTGTTCTGGTGCTGGAGGCGCAAACCATGGCTCGAGCCTGCGGCAAATCCCACCTGCACAACCTCGACCCTGAGGATCTGGTGGCCTTGACCGTAGAATCCGCCGCGATGGCTCGCGTGCCATTGGCAGGGACTTCGTGGATTCCAGGCAGCCAGTACTAAGCATTACCTGATGCAGGAGCGCGTGTGCCCGTGGCGGCGATCGGTCTGCAACTGAATTGTTGTCTGACACGCCGCCGCCAAGGGCAAGTGCGCTCTTGCGTTCAGGCCATTCTTGATTTGACCCATCCAAGAGGCCTCAACGGCCCAGCGCTTCACCGCCTCGCTTTCTGCCAGACACTTTTCCATTCATCGCAGGAGCTTCCACAATGGTTAATCGTCTACCCGGCAAATCACTTCTTGCGTTGCTCGCGCTCAATGCATGTATACCGCTGGCACAGGCGGCTGATGCCCCAACATTGAACACCGGCAGCACCGCCTGGATGGTAACGGCGGCGGTTCTGGTGCTGTTCATGTGTCTGCCAGGACTTGCGCTGTTTTACGGCGGTCTCGTGCGAGCCAAGAACATGCTGTCACTGTTCACCCAATGTTTTGGTATCGCCGGACTGGTGGGGGTGCTGTGGGTGGTTTATGGCTACAGCATGGTGGTCGATACCACCAACATGGTTGAGGGCGAGGTTAGCTTCAATAGCTTTGTCGGCGGCCTGAACCGCGCATTTTTGGCAGGCATGACGTCTGAAAGCCTGGTTGGCGACATTCCTGAAGGGGTGTTTGTTACCTTCCAAATGACCTTTGCCATCATCACTCCGGCGCTCATTGCCGGGGCTTTTGCCGAACGTATGAAGTTCTCGTCGGCGCTACTGTTCATGGCCATCTGGTTCACCCTTGTCTACGCGCCAGTGGCCCACATGGTATGGGGTGGAGCAGGGGCTTTGATGCACAACTGGGGCGTGCTGGATTTCGCTGGTGGTACTGCAGTTCACATCAACGCCGGTGTAGCAGCGCTTGCCGCCTGTTTGCTGCTTGGCAAGCGTAAGGGTTACGAAAACGCTCCAATGCCTGCACATAACCTGAGCCTCACGATGGTCGGCGCGGCGATGCTCTGGGTCGGCTGGTTTGGATTCAACATCGGCTCCGGCGGCGGCCTCACTGGCCTTTCAGGCATCGTGATGCTCAACACCCAGCTCGGTGCGTGTGCCGGTATTCTGGGCTGGATGTTCACCGAGTGGCTCAGGGTAGGTAAGCCGAGTGCGTTGGGGCTAGCCAGTGGCGCCTTGGCTGGCCTGGTCGGGATTACCCCAGCCTGTGCGTATGTTGGGGTTGGCGGTGCGCTGGCCATCGGCCTGCTTTGTGGCGTGTTCTGTTATCTCGGCGTGACGGTGCTCAAGACGCGCCTGGGCTATGACGACAGCCTGGATGTATTCGGCTTGCACGGTATCGGCGGAATGATTGGCGCCGTGTTGACGGGCGTTTTCTGCGTGCCGTCGTTGGGCGGGTTGGTCGAGAACGTCACCATGGCTGACCAGGTGATCGCGCAGGTCAAAGGGGTGGCATTCACAACGGCCTACTGCTTCATTGCGAGCTGGATCATTCTCAGAGTGTTAAAGGCCGTCGTCGGGTTGCGGGCACATGACGCTGTTGAGGAAATGGGGCTTGACCTCGGTGAGCATAACGAGCGGGCTTACAACCACTAAGTGAGGAGAGCGCCCCGGCAGTTTGCGTCCAGGAGAGTCGACAACTGGGGCCCTGGCATGGGGCGTAGGACGTGTACGATGCCTTGCACCTAATCAGCAGCCTGCTGAGCGGCAAGCAGCATAAGGATCATGCAGGGAGGTGGCGGCAATTACTGGCCGCCACCCAGCTGATTCCACTCGCTGTACGCCGACGTCAGACCTTGGGGAAGCCGAGGCAGATCATGTCTGATCTCACTCAGCGCATTGGGGCTTCGAATCCATTCCGTCAGCCATGCGATCAGCATCGGTCGGGTAGCGTTGCAGGGTGCGACTTGCTGTTCAAGCTCGTCGGCTATTGGTCCCAAAAGCTCCAAATACGCGTCCAAATCGGCAATTTGATTGACCAAGGTATTCTTCCTCTCTCAGATCCGGATGAGTGCTGGCTCTGATGCCCTCAATGCTCAAATTTCAGCAAGTGTGTGCCTTTTTTCTGTGCCTCAGGGCATGGCCCTGGTAAGCCAACGTCAGGCTCCAGTTTCTCAATTCCGAGCGAAGTTCGTCGATGAGCGCAGTTGAGTATTTCCAGGGCTAAACGCCATTTGAAAATCGGAACAGCCGCGTCGGGAGTGGCGATCCGCTTGCCCAGCTGCAAGGGATCGCCAGTCCGGAGTGTAGCTAGGTGGGCGAACCTGCTTTGGTAGCAGACGCTGCGCTACGTAGGCTCCACACCCCCCAGGTCAAACCCAGCACGGCCGCGATCAACGATGCAGATAGCACGCCGAGTTTCGCTGCCCCAAGTGAGCCAGGGTCGACGAACGCGAGGTTGGCGATGAAGATCGACATGGTGAAACCGATGCCGGCCAGCAGCCCGACCAGGATGATGCTACGCCAGTTGACCTCGGCGGGAAGCACGCACCAGCCCAGGCGGACCATCAGCCAACTGACGCTGACGATGCCCAAGGGCTTTCCTGCAACCAGGGCGACAGCGACGGCGATCATGACCCACTGGGGGCCTTCTGCGGACAGGTCGACACCCGAAAGGCTGACCCCGGCGTTGGCCAAGGCAAACACCGGCATGATGCCGAAGGCTACCCAGGGGTGCAGGGTACCTTGCATGCGCACCACCGGCGGCAGCAGTTCGCGCTGGGCCAGGCGCAGCCGTTTCAACGGGTCCATGAGGTCGCTGGCATCTTGCTCAGGCGCCTTGGCGCGCCCCAGCAATTCGCCGGTGAAGCGGGTAATGGCATCCAGTGGGCGCTCACGCATCGGCATCGCGGTCACAGGTGTCATCAGGCCCAGCACAACGCCTGCAAGGGTCGGGTGGGCTCCGGTCAACAAGATGCCCAGCCAGACGATCGCACCGGGAAGGACGTAGGCGTAGGCTGAACCCACACCGATCTTTTGAAGCCCGATCACCATTAGCAGGCCGATCAGTGCAACGCCGAAACCGGTGTAATCAAGGCCGCCTGAGTAGAAGAACGCGATGATCAGGACTGCGATGATGTCATCGATGATTGCCAGGGCGAGGAGGAACACACGTACGTTGGACGGGATCGACTTGCCGAGCAGGGCCAATACGCCCACCGCAAAGGCGATATCCGTTGCCGTTGGCACGGCCCAACCTTGTTGGTCTGCCGGCGCGTGACCAAAACTCAGGTAGAGGAGTGCAGGCACGGCCACGCCGCCGACAGCGGCTGCCATGGGGAGTGTGGCTTGGCGCAGGCTGGACAGTGCACCCTCGTGGATTTCGCGGCGGATCTCCATGCCCACGACCAGGAAAAAGATGGTCATCAGGCCATCATTGATCCAGAAATGCAGGGACTGCGAATAGACATGCGAGCCCACGCCGAACGTCAACGGCGTATGCCAAAGGGCTTCATAACTGTCGGCAGCCGGGGAATTGGCCCAGATCAGGGCAGCGACTGCGGCAATCAACAGAACGATGCCGCTGACCGCTTCAATGTGCAAAAAGCGTTCAAGGTTGGCGAAGGCGCGCTCAGCCAGTTTCTGGGCGCGAGGTAATTCTACTTTATGCATAGGCACAGGTGCTCCCGCATGGCGGCCCGACCTGCGCTGTTCTTTAACCTGCCCCACTGCACCGTGCAGCTGGCACCCGTGCGGTAGTCTACCGAATAACCACTCTCAGATGAACAACAAGCGCCAAACCATTCACTCCCATGGGGCGTCGGTCTGGGATTTTTCCCTGCGGACGTTACGGTTTATGGTGATTACCGAGCACGCGGGGCTTGGCGAACGGCAATTTATCCAACTGATCACCTCCACCTGCACATTGTGAAGACAGTGCGCTCGCCTTGTTTGCTTTCCTGGAGCATTTTCCGTTCTTCAGCATCATTGTCGTTGGGCGCGGTACTTAGGGTGGTCGTGTTCTGTCTCAAGGTGCTGTGCACGCTGCGACTTTGGGGTTCGGTAATGCCTTCGCCCAGCGTTCGACACCGTGCTGCCACGCGAGGGTAAAATCGAGCCGTGGCAGGCTGGCCCAGGCTACACCGCCTAGCCCACCGCAAAGGCGGGGCATGCGGGGAGTCCAGAGGTCTTCTGGCTGATTGGTTGTATGACCTCAGGCCTAGAATCGCCAGAAGGCCGGCGAGACCAGTACCAGTACGGTGAGGATCTCGAGCCGTCCAAGCAGCATGCCAACCGTCAGCAACCATTTCGCTGCGTCCGGCAACGAGGCGAAATTACCTACAGGCCCGATAATCGTCCCCAGGCCTGGGCCGACGTTGCACACGGCGGTGGCCGCCCCGCTCAACGCCGTCATCCAGTCGAGCCCTATCAGAGAGAGGCCAAGGGCGATGACTGCGATGGTGACGGAGAAGAAGAAGGAGAACGTCAGCAGTGACCGTACGATCTCTTCATCGATGGGGTGCCCATTGTATTTCTTCGAGATCGTTGCCCGTGGATGGATCAACTGCTTCAGGCTGCTGACAAGCAAGGCAGCGGCCACCTGGAAACGGAATATTTTCAAACCGCCGGCAGTGGAGCCTGAGCACCCGCCGACGAACGTCAGGTAAAAGAACAGCATGATGGCGAAGCTGCCCCAGAGCGTGTAATCACCCAAGGCAACGCCTGTGGTGGTCACCACCGAGGTCACATTGACCGCAACGATACGAAACGCATCCCACCAAGCCAGGTCGCTGTGCAGGCAGAGCCAGGTTCCGACGGTGAGCCAGACGAAGACGAGAAAACCAATGAAACCGCGAACTTGATGGTCCGTGAGCAGGATGCGTCGATGGCCACGCAGCGTGGCAACATAGAGTGTGAAGGGCAGGCTGCCGAGTATCATGATGACCACAGCTACCCAATGCACCGCAGGCTGTGGCCAATGAGCCAGCGAGGCATCCGAGGTCGAGTAACCACCGGTTGAAATCAGCGACATCGAATGATTGATGGCTTCGAACGGGGTCATGCCGGCAGCCCACAACGCCCCTGTTCCCAATGCTGTCAGGGCCAGGTAGATCAGCAGGATTATCTTGGCTGCCACATGCGAACGAGGCGTCACTTTGTCAGACCAATCCGAAGACTCGGTCTGGAACAGGCGCATGCCACCCACGCGCAGCAGTGGCAGGATCGCCACGGCCATGCCGATAAATCCAATGCCTCCCAGCCAGTGCAGCAGGGAACGCCATATCAGTAGCCCCGGTGATGCACTGTCCAGACCTGTCAGCACGGTCGAGCCGGTGGTGGTGATTCCCGACATGGTCTCGAAGAACGCGTCCGTGTAACTGATGTGTCGAATGAACACCATGGGCAGCGCCGCGAATGCGCACACGATGACCCAGCTTGCCGTCGTAAGGAAATACATGTCCCTGGTCCGCAGTTGCGGTATGTCGGGGACGCCCCGGGCTACCGGGAGCAGGCCGACACACAGAACGATCAGGCTCGACCAGACGAATGCGCCGAGATCGTCGCTGCGGTCGTACCACAGCAACGTCAGCATCGGAATCACCATGCTGACGGCCAATGTGATCAGGAATACACCGATAATGAAGGCAATGAAACGCAATGCAGGAAGCGGCATTGAGGGAGCTCGTTGGGACAGTGCCGGCAGTATTGCTTGCTTTACGGTAATGTCGAGTAAAAAAGGCGTAAAGTCGCGGCCGGGGATTTTGCACGCCGCTGTCTGGCTCTCGCTCGATGGCTCATTGGGCTGATCTCTACGCGTGTTCCCGTCTGTCAGCTCCCAAACGGTTGGAAGAGAGGCCTCAACGCCGCGCACCCCCTTCGCGGGTTGGCGAAAACAGCGCAAGCCTTGTGTCGCGAAAGGGCTGCGGAGCAGCCCCCGGATTTCAGCGTGGATACACGAATTGCCGGGGCTGCCGTGCAGCGCTTGTGCGGCACTGTTGAGAGTGCCGCAGCGGGCATGGAAAGCCCCGCTGGCTTTCTGGATTACTTGATCAGCGGTACGCCACTGAGCTTCTGCAGCTCGTCAAAATCAATGTCCGCGCAGATCTCGACCACTTTCAGCCCTTCAGGTGTCACTTCCAGTACGGCCAGGTCGGTGTAGATGCGGCTGACGCAAGCGATACCGGTCAGCGGGTAGGTGCACTCGGGCACCAGCTTGCTTTCGCCGGTCTTGGTCAGGTGGTCCATCATCACGAACACCTGGCGGGCGCCGGTGGCCAGGTCCATTGCACCGCCTACGGCCGGGATCGAGCCTTCGGCACCGGTGTGCCAGTTGGCGAGGTCGCCCTTGACCGACACCTGGAAGGCGCCCAGTACAGCGATGTCCAGGTGGCCACCACGCATCATCGAGAACGAATCGGCATGGTGGAAGAAGGCACCACCGGTCAGCAGGGTGACGTGCTGCTTGCCGGCGTTGATCAGGTCATCGTCTTCCTCGCCCGGCGCAGGGCTTGGGCCCATGCCCAGCAGGCCGTTCTCGCTGTGCAGGAACACTTCCTTGTCGCCCAGGTAGTTGGCCACCAGGGTTGGTGCGCCGATACCCAGGTTTACATACGCGCCTTCCTGGATGTCTGCGGCCACGCGTTGGGCCATCTCGGTGCGGGAGAGCTTTTTGGTGATGGTCATAGCAGGCCTCAGACAGCTTTGGCAATCGAAGAAGCGGCAGCACCGGTGACGGCGACCACGCGCTGGACGAAGATACCCGGGGTGATGATGTGTTCCGGGTCCAGTTCACCAAGTTCGACGACTTGGTCGACCTGGGCGATGGCGGTCTTGGCAGCCATCGCCATGATCGGGCCGAAGTTGCGGGCGGCCTTGCGGTAGGTCAGGTTGCCCCAACGGTCACCCTTGTGCGCCTTGATCAGTGCGAAGTCGGCGTGCAGCGGCATTTCCAGCACGTACATGCGGCCGTCGATCTCACGGGTTTCCTTGCCCTCGGCCAACAGGGTGCCGTAGCCGGTCGGTGAGAAGAACGCACCAATGCCGGAGCCTGCGGCGCGGATACGCTCGGCCAGGTTGCCCTGCGGGACCACTTCCAGTTCGATCTTGCCGGCGCGGTACAGTTCGTCGAACACGTAGGAGTCGGACTGGCGCGGGAACGAGCAGATCACCTTGCGCACGCTGCCTGCCATGAGCAGGGCGGCCAGGCCGATCTCGCCGTTGCCGGCGTTGTTGCTGATGATGGTCAGGTCGCGGGCACCGGTGGCAATGAGGCCATCGATCAGCTCGGACGGCATGCCAGCCGTGCCGAAGCCACCGACCATGATGGTCGAACCGTCGGTGATCCCTTCCACCGCGCTGGCGATGGACTCGTACGTTTTATTGATCAAGGCGAGCTCCTGGTTGTTCCTGGAGTTGTGGTTGTCGGGCTGGCCGGAGCGCGTGAAGCGATGGGGCCTGTCAGCACTTGAAATGGCTTGCTGACTTTCGCTATAGCGTGCCGCAAGATAGGGCAACAGTAGAGAGGGTTTGGCTGAATTTGTGCGATTATCGAACTGTTGTGCGATCTGCGAGCAGTTCTGGAGGCTATTTGTCTCATTTCAGTTGAGTGCTTAAACCCCTCATTTTTGCCCCTGGCTGGTGCGTTCCGGGGTTTAACTGCCGGCATCCTGCACTGATGAAGTGCATCCACTCCGCGGGATGGCCGATTAATCACGCCTGCCGCCGTTGGCGTGCGACTTGCTATCAGATTGCCATTCGATGTCGCGTATGGTGAAGATAATGTCGCTTTCCAGTGGTTCGATGCAGTTATCGTCGAGTGAAAAGGGTTGGCTGCCGTGGTTTGGCAAAACCGGCAAATTCAGCATGGGCTGGGCGTGCCGCCTTAATCGGGCCAGTTACCCGCAGGTCGAGCAAACGTTCGAAGCCATCGCCCAGACCCGCGTGCAGTTGCTGCATGAGTGGGTGCGCGAGCAGTGGGAACACCTGGCCGACCTGGCCGAGCAGGTGGCACCGAGGCTCGCTCAAGTCGATAGCGCGATGCGCAACACGCTGGCCCAGGCTGAGGACTTTTCCGAACTGTTTGTCGTCGATGCCCACGGCATCGTCATCGCTTCGACCTGGCCCCAGCGTGGCACGCCACGCATCGAGCACTTGGCAGCCCTGGCGCAAGGGCTGAAAGCACCGTTTCTGCACGGGCCCTACAGCGACCCGCTGACCTTGCAGGTCGGCCCGTCTTCCTCGCGCTTCCACGATGAAGTCACGTTGATGTTCTACCAGCCCCTGATGCACGAGAGCAAAGTGCTAGGTTGTTTGTGTGGGCGGGTGCCCAACGATGTGCTGGGTGACCTGATCCAGCGCGAGGCAGGGCACATTTACCCCGAGTCGGGCGACAACTACCTGTTCATGGCGCAATCGCGCTTCGACCCTGGCATACAACCCGGTACCGCGTTGTCCCGCTCGCGCTTCGAGGACGCCACCTTCACCCATGGCGAAAACCTCAAGAACGGTGTGCACACCCCCTGGACCACCGTGCAGGTCCAGCGTCATACCGAGCTGGAGCTTCGTTTCACCGACCCTTCCACGCGGGAACTGCACCCTGGCGTGAGGGAGACGATCAGGCGGGGTGCCAACCTGTTCGTGACCTACCCCGGCTATTCCGACTACCGTCATGTGCCAGTGGTGGGCAAGGGCGTGACCTTCCAGTTGCCAGGCTCACCCGACCGCTGGGGCATGATGTGCGAGGCAGATCTGGAGGAGGTCTATCGCCGGCGTTCGCTGAGCTACGGGTTGATGAAACCCTATGTAGCGATCATGGCGGGGCTGTTCGGCTGCAATTACTGGGTGCAGCACTATGCAGGCCTGCCGCAAGGGCTGACTGACGCGATCGAGGCCTTGAGCATGCTGGGCGCCACCTTGTTGTTCGGCGTGCTCGGGCCCAAGCGCCTGGCCGCCAGGTTGAATGGCATGAGCAGTGTGCTGTGCACCATCGCCGAGGGTGAAGGCAACCTGCGCCAGCGCCTGGATACCAGTACTTTGGCCAATGATGAGAGCGGCGACATGGCGCGCTGGATCAACAGCTTCATCGACCGCCTGGACACGGTGGTCGGGCAGGTGGTCAAGGCCAGTCGCACGGTTGGCAGCACCAACCAGATGATGCTCGGGCGCAGCCAGGAGGCCAGCGTAAGCTCCGCCGACGTGGCCGACGCCGTGCACCAGATGATGATCATCATGGAAGAGCAACTCGGCGAACTGCAGCAGGCCTCGGTCAGCGCCGAGCAGATGAAACAGGCCATGGACGAAGTGGTCAGCCGCGCACGCGCGCAGTACCAGGCGGTGCAGGCGGGCACCCAGTCGATCCGCGATGTGGTGGCGCGCTCATCATCCAGCGTGCAACGGCTCGACAGCCGCATGGTCGAGATCGACAACATCACCGGGTTGATCAGCGAAATCACCAACCAGACCAACCTGCTGGCGCTCAATGCCGCTATCGAGGCGGCGCGGGCCGGGGAGCATGGTCGTGGCTTCGCGGTGGTGGCCGACGAGGTGCGCAGCCTGGCCGCACGCACCTCGCGTGCCGCCGACGACATTCGCCATATGGTCGAGAGCCTGCAGGGCGAAACCCGGCAGGCGGTAAGCTTCATGGAGCAGGGCGTGCAGGATGTCGACAACAGCCTGCGCCTGGCGGAGGACGCGTCTTCCGAAAATGTGCAACTGCACCAGGCGGTGGAGGGCATGTTCGCCATCATCCAGCAGCTCAACCGTCGCAGCGTGGAATACGGCAAGACGATCGAGCAGGTCAACCAGTCCTCCAGCGAGATGCGCCAGACCGCCCTGGTGCTGCAAAGCAGTGCGCAGAAGGTGAAGGTGGATGCTGGCAAGTTGCAGAAGCTGGTGGGGCAGTTCGAAGTCAGCGATGATGGCGAACGAGGCGTCGCTGCTTGAGTAACGCACCTGTCCGGTCATCGCCAGTTGATGATCGCCGTGGGGCTGGTGGCGGTGTTCATCCGTCGCCATGCTCGCCGGGCATACCCGCACGCCGATGCATTTGTGCGTGGCGTTGCTGCTGATCAACGTTGGCTGGGTGCAAGCTCACGCCGCTGATCAGCATCTCGTCGATGGGCGCATTGCCCCTGAAACAGCCGCTGCCTGGCTTCATTCAGCCCTTGGCGATGGGCTCCGGCAAGCCTTTGACGCCTGGGTTCAATGCGAATACGCCACCGGCCAGGGGCTGGTCGCTCAGGTCGATGCCTTGCGGGCGAATCGACGTCACGAACAACGTTTCCAGTTGCGGGCCACCGAATGCGCACATGGTAGGTTTCTTCACCGGTAGCGGCAGGGCGCGGTCCAGCTTCCCGTCGGGAGTAAAGCGCAGTACCTGGCCGGCATCGATCGCACAGATCCAGTAGCAACCTTCGGCATCTACCGCAGCCCCATCCGGCCGGCCGGGGTGCTGGTTCATGTCGACGAAGACCCGGCGGTTGTGCGGGCTGCCGCTATCGATGTCGTAGTCGAAAGCCCAGATCATCTGCACGCTCGGGTGTGAGTCGGAGACGTACATGGTTTTGCCGTCCGGGCTGAACGCCATGCCGTTGGGAACGGACAATGTGCTCAGCCGTGCTTGCAATGGCCCTGCCGTGCCATCTGCCATCGCGTCATACCGGTACAAGGCACCCACCGGTTCGGCGGCCATGCTGGTTTGCATCGTACCGGCCCAGAAGCGCCCCTGGCGGTCACAGCGCCCGTCATTGAAGCGCATGCCGGGCCTGGCGTGTTCGACACTGGCACGCTTGCCGGCCAGCAGACGGCCGTCTGCCTGGGGGGTGAGGTGGAAGATCCCGCTCTCCTGGGCCCCCAGCCAATGGCCTTGGTGGCTGCGGGCAATGCAGCCTAGCATTTCGTCTGCGGTCCAGTGGTGGGTCTGGCCGTCCGGTTGCCAGCGGTGCAGGCGGCCTGCCGGAATGTCCACCCAGTACAAGGCATTTTCCTGCGGGTGCCAGACCGGGCTCTCGCCCGTGACATTGCGTGCATCGATAATCAGTTCGGCTGTCATGGAAGCATTCTGCACTCTATCGGGGGTCAGTCGCCAAAAGGTCCGGCAGCGGTGAAGGCGCCACCTTGCAGATGAGCAGTCGGGTCATTCGCGGCGGGTTTCGGCTGCTGCTCCAGTGCCGGGCGGAAGCGTTCGGCGCTGTCCTTCGGGTTGAAACCCAGGTGCGCGGCGTAGCGGTTGCTCCACCACAGGTCGCGGTTGGCGGAGACGCCATACACAACGGTGTGGCCAACGTTCTCGGCCAGCAATGCGCGCTCCACCAGGTGTGCCAGGTCGCCATAGCTCAGCCAGGTGGACAACATGCGCACATTGCGGGGTTCGGGGAAGGAGGAGCCGATACGCAGGCTGACGGTTTCGATGCCGTAGCGGTGGAAGTAGAACGTTGCCAGGTCTTCGCCGTAGGCCTTCGACAGCCCGTAATAGCAGTCCGGCCGGCGCGGCGAATGCGCATCCACTTGTTCGCCCTGGGGGTAAAAGCCGGTGACGTGGTTGGAACTGGCAAAGACCACGCGTTTGATCCCGTGCTTGCGGGCAGCCTCGTAGATGTGGAAGGTGCCGATGATGTTCGCTTGCAGGATTTCTTCGAACGCGCGTTCGGTAGAGATCCCACCCAGGTGCACGATAGCGTCTACACCGTTGGCCAGGGCCAGTACGCCGGCCTTGTCCGCCAGGTCGCAATGGATAACTTCTTCATGCTCGTCCTCGGCCGGTGTCATTGGGCTGATATCCGATACGCGCACGATGTCGGCGTGTGCTTGCAGTGCTTCGCGAAGCACGTGTCCGAGCCCGCCGGCAGCACCGGTGAGCAGCAGGCGGTTGAAGGGTTTGCGGGTGGTCGTGGTCATTGTGCTGGGGCCTTTTACGGAAATTGCATGAAGGTGCCGTGCAGGAACGACACCGGCATGGGCGGGCGGTAGCCCTTACAGGAAGTTGTACTGGATACCCAGGCGCCAACGGGCCTGGCGATCGTCCGTGTAACTGTTGACCTTGATGTCGCCCACCTCCATGAACGGTGCCCACTGTTTGTTGAGCTTGTACTTGATGATCAGGTTCTGCTCGTAGTCGCGCTTCTTGTTGTCGTAGCGGATGTAGTCGGTGGTGAAGTGGATGTACTGGTATTCGAATGCCCACGGGCCGCTGGGGGTATAGCCGAGCCAGCCTTCAAGGCGGGTGGTGTTCTGGTTGTCCTTGGCGCGGTCCGGCTTGCTGTGGTCAATCTGGTCGCGGTCGAGGTTGCGTGCGTCGTGGCGCACGCGGGTGGCGACGTACCAGGTGTCGCTGAGCTTGTAGTTGTACTTCAAGCCGAACTTGTAGGTGGTCGCATCCTTGGTGCTGTCCATCTGGAAGGCGGGTGTCCAGGTCGACCGGGGGCTCATCTTGTAGTTGTAGTCCACGGTGAACTCATGGCCGTTGTTGACCATGTTGTCGTAGGCGACGTCTTCGCGGTCGCCGGCAGTCTTGTATTTGATTTCTGCGGCAAACCCCAGGCCGCTGTCCTTGCGGTAACTCAGCTTTATCCGGTCGGAATGAATGCTGTCATCTTCGGTGAACGTGTGCCGGTAGTTGATGCTGGCGGAGTCTGCACAGGCGTAGAACGACAGGCCGAGCGTACTGGCGGCGATGAGGCGGCGAAGTGTGATGTTCATGCGATCTCTTTTTTTGTTTTTGTTGAGGACGTGATGAGGCGGGTGAGCAAGGTGGTCGAGGTGGTCAGCGCTCCGTGATTTTTAAAATAAGTTATCGTACGACTGTGGGGCTGTCTACGAATTATTGAAATGTTGTCTGATCACTTTGATTAATGGCTCTATTCGGCGTGTTTCAAGGGTGTGCTTGCTTTTCTATCGGGGTCTCATGATTGCTGAAGGCATCATGAATCGGAGGTTTTATCGGATTTTAACTGGCGCTTTTCAAATGTTGTATGATGACGTAGGATGACCCTGGAGCGTGACTCACTCGCCACAAATCCAATAAGAAGGCTCAGACGTCCATGATCATTACTGCTGTAACCGTCCAGGTATTTTCCTACCCCACGCGCCGCGCCGTAGACAGCGCCGGCCATGCCCACCCAGGTGATGTGACCCAGGCCAGGATGGCCCTGCTGCGCATCAGGACCGAGTGCGGCAGCGAAGGCTATGCGCTGGGCGCACCCGAGCTCATTCGCCCTTATGTGCTGGATAATTTCGTGCGCAAGGTGCTGGTTGGCGCCAATGCCTTTGACCGCGAAAAAATCTGGCACGACCTGGCGCACTGGCAGCGCGGCAGCGCCAGCCAGCTGACCGACCGTGCCCTGGCGCTGGTCGAGCAGGCGCTGTGGGATTGGGCCGGTCGCAAGCTGAACCTGCCGGTGCACAAGCTGATCGGCGGCTACCGCGACAAGGTGCCGGCCTATGGCTCGACCATGTGCGGCGATGAGCTGCCCGGCGGTCTGTCCACTCCGGAAGAGTACGGTCGCTTCGCTGAAACCCTGGTCAACCGTGGCTACAAGGCGATCAAGCTGCACACCTGGATGCCGCCGGTGTCGTTCGCGCCCAGCGTGAGCATGGACATCAAGGCATGCGCCGCCGTGCGCGAGGCCGTGGGGCCGGACATTGCGCTGATGATCGATGGCTATCACTGGTACAGCCGCACCGAGGCCCTCACTATCGGCCGTGCCCTGGAGAAGCTGGACTTTGCCTGGTTCGAAGAGCCGATGATGGAAGACTCCGCCGAGTCCTACGCCTGGCTTTCCGGGCAGCTGGATATCCCGGTGCTAGGCCCGGAAAGCCTCGGCGGCAAGCACCTGAGCCGGGCGAGCTGGGTCAAGAATGATGTGTGCGACATCCTGCGTGCGGGGGTTGCCGGTGTGGGTGGCATTGCACCGTGTCTGAAGGTTGCGCACATGGCCGAATCGTTCGGCATGGATTGCGAGATCCATGGCAACGGCGCCGCCAACCTGGCGGTCGTGGGGGCAATCAAGAACTGCACCTGGTACGAGCGCGGTCTGCTGCACCCCTACCTTGACTACGACGAGGTACCTGCCTATCTCAAACGCCTGGTCGACCCGATGGACGAAGACGGCTATGTGCACCTGTCGAACTTGCCTGGCCTTGGGGAAGATATCGACTTCGACTACGTCGAAACCAATACGCTGCAAAGCTTCTGATTCGTGCATGGCGGCACGCGTCGCTGCGTGCCGCCCGAGCGTCCAATAACTATAAGAAGGCGATCTCACATGAGCGTTATCCCCACACTCTGGGCGGGGGTCTTTGCTGCGTCTCTGGCGCTGACCTCGGTACCTGCTGCTTTAGCGAAAACCCCGGCGGATCAGTTGATCGTCGGTATGAGCATGATCAACCTGCTGTCCCTCGACCCGGCGGCGGCCACCGGGCTGGATGTGTCCGAGGTCAATGCCAACCTCTACGACATGCTGCTGGTGCAGGACGTACGTCAGCCGGACCGGCTGCTACCGGCGCTGGCAGAAAGCTGGCAGGTCAGCGATGACCGCAAGACCCTCACGTTCAACCTGCGCAAGGGCGTAACGTTCCAGTCCGGTAACCCGCTAAGTGCCGAGGATGTCGCTTGGTCGCTGCAGCGCGTACTCAAACTTAACCTGGCCTTGGCGTCGACCTGGAAGGCCTACGGGTTTTCTGCGGGCAATGTCGACCAGCACATGCGCGCTGTTGATGACTCAACCTTCGTCATCGAGCTACCACGGCCGACTGATCCGTTGCTGGTGCTGAATACCCTGGCAACTTCGCCCAGCGCATTCATCCTCGACCGCAAGGTGGTGCAGCAGCACCAGAAGGGCGATGACATGGGCAGTGCCTGGCTGGCCACTCACGCGGCTGGTAGCGGGCCGTTCGTGCTCAAGGAGTGGCGCGCCAACGATGTCATCCTGATGAACCGTTTTGACGGGTACTGGGGTGGCCCAGCCAAGCTCAAGCGCATCGTCATGCGCAACATGACCGAGTCGCAGTCACTGCGGTTGATGGTGGAGCGGGGCGACCTGGACCTGGCCAAGGGCATGTCCGCGCCAGACATCGAGGCGCTGGAGAAGTCTGACAACGTTCGTACCCAGACCGTGCAGCGCGGAACGTTGTACTACGTTGCCCTGAGCGTGAAGAACAAACCCTACGACGATGTGCGCGTACGCCGGGCGGTTCGTTCGCTGATCGACTATCAAGGCATCAACCAGACCGTGATGCCGCACTATGGCCAGCTCAATCAGCGCCCGCTACCGCTTGGCCTGGCAGCAAGGCTGGATGATCCGGGCTATGCCCTGAACGTGGCCGAAGCGAAAAAACTGCTGGCCGAAGCGGGCTACCCCGAGGGCTTCAAGACCACCATCCGCGTGCTCACCGAGCCACCTTTCATCAACATTGCGTCCAGCCTGCAGTCGACCTTGGCCCAGGCCGGTATCAAGGCCACCATCGTCACCGGTACCGGCAACCAGATTTACGGTGCCATGCGTGAGCGCAACTTCGACATCCTGGTCGGGCGCGGCGGCGGTGGTGCTGAACGGCATCCGCATTCAAGCCTGCGCACCCTGGTGTACAACCCGGACAACCGCGACGAAGCCAAGCTGAGCAACTTCCAGGGCTGGCGTACCTCGTTCTACAGCCCCGAGCTGAACAACCTGATCGAGCAGGCGGAAGTCGAGCCCGACAAGGCGCAGCAACTGGCCCAGTACCAGCAAATCCAGAAAACCCTGGACGAGCAGGTGGGGGCCATTCTGCCCGTGTCGCAGATGACCGACACCGTGGTGCTCTACCACGATGTGCAGGACTACCAAGGCCATACCGCGGCCACCACCCGTTACAAAGACGTCTACAAGTCGCGCTGAGGTCAAGCCTGCGTGATTGGTGAATGCTTTTTCAGGAGCCTGTTATGTTTGCTTCGACTGCCTCTGTAATGGGTGCCCGTGTATCGGGTACTGCCCGCCGGGCCAGCACGGTGCTGGTGACCTTGCTTGGCCTGCTGGCGCTGACGTTCTTCATCGGCCGGGTCATGCCGCTGGACCCCGTGCTGGCGGTAGTTGGCCCGGATGCCGACAGCTCCACCTACGACCAGGTATACCGGGCGATGGGCCTGGACAAACCGATCTGGGCCCAGTTCGGGCTGTACTTGAACGACTTGCTGCACGGTGATTTCGGCAATGCACTGCTCACCGGCCACCCAGTACTCGATGACATCAAGCGGGTGTTCCCGGCCACCATCGAGCTGGCAACGCTGGCCATTCTGTTTGGCGTGCTGATCGGTCTGCCACTGGGCGTGGTGGCTGCCAGCAATCAGGGGCGGGTCGGCGACCATGTCGCACGGGTCATTACCTTGTTCGGCTATTCCACGCCTATTTTCTGGGTCGGCATGATGGGTCTGCTGGTGTTCTACGCCTGGCTGGGTTGGGCGGGTGGCGCAGGGCGCATCGACCTGGCGTATGACGGCATGGTCGATGAGGTTACCGGCCTGCTGCTGATCGACACGGCGCTGGCGCGTGACTGGGAGGCCTTCACCAGCGCGTTGCGCCATATCGTTCTGCCGGCGTTGATCCTGGGCCTGAACTCGGTGGCCTACATCAGCCGCATGACCCGTAGCTTCATGCTCGAGCAGCTGTCACAGGAATACATCATCACCGCCAGGGTCAAGGGGTTGTCGCGGCGCCAGGTGGTCTGGAGCCACGCGTTCCGCAATATCCTCGTGCAGTTGCTTACGGTGGTCGCCCTGGCCTATGGCTCGTTGCTGGAGGGGGCGGTGCTGATTGAAACCGTGTTTGCCTGGCCTGGCTTCGGCCAATACCTCACCAGCAGCCTGATGCTCGGTGACATGAACGCGGTGATGGGCTGCGTGTTGATCATCGGCCTGATTTTCGTCGCGCTCAACCTGATAAGCGACGCCCTGTACAAGGTGTTCGATCCAAGGACCCGCTAATTCCCGATCAGCGTGAACACATTGAATAACTATAAAAAAGGATGCGCCATGAAGACTGTATTCCCGCCGCTGCGTATGGCTTTGCTGGGCGCAGCGCTGCTGCTTGGCCCGCTCACTGTGGTGCAGGCGAAAACCCCTGGCGACCAGTTGATCGTCGGCATGAGCATGGTCAACCTGTTCTCCATCGACCCGGCCAACGCGCCCGGCCTGGATGCCTCCGGCATCAATGCCAACCTTTACGACACGCTTATCAAGCGCGACCAGGGCAACCCGGACAAGCACTTGCCACAACTGGCTGAACGCTGGGACGTCAGCGAAGACGGCAAGCAGATCACCTTCCATCTGCGCGGTGATGTCCTGTTCCATTCCGGCAACCCGCTCACTGCCGAGGATGTGGCCTGGTCACTGTACCGGGTGATGAAGCTCAACTATGGCCTGGCTACCACCTGGAAGGCCTACGGCTACAGTGTCGAAAACATTCAAAAGCTGATCCGTGCGACCGATAGCCATACCTTGGTGATCGACCTGCCGCAGCCGACCGACCCGTTGCTGGTGATCGACTCGCTGGCTGTGTCCCCCAGCGCTGTCGTGGTCGACCGCCAGCAAGTGCTCAAGCATGAGAAGAACGGTGACCTGGGCGCGGCCTGGCTGGTCACCCATGAGGCGGGCAGCGGGCCGTTCACCCTGACCAAGTGGAGCGCCAACGATGCGCTGGTGATGACCCGTTTCGACGGGTACTGGGCAGGCCCGGCGAAGATGAAGCGAGTGCTGGTCCGCCACATGACCGAGTCGCAGTCACTGCGCCTGATGCTCGAACGCGGTGACCTGGACCTGGCCTACGGTATGGCTGCGCCGGATATCAAGGCCATCGAGAGTTCCGACACACTCCAGGTGCAAGCGTTGCAGCGCGGCACCCTGTACTACGTGGCGATGAGCATGAAGCAGCCGGAGTTTGCCAACCGCAAAGTCCGCGAAGCGGTGCGTAACCTGATCGACTACCAGGGCCTGGACCAGCAGGTGATGCCGCATTACGGCAAGCTCAACCAGCAGCCGATGCAGCTTGGGCTCGAGGCCCGGTTGCCCGACCCTGGCTACAAGCTGGATGTCGCCAAAGCCAAGGCACTGCTGGCAGAGGCGGGCTACCCACAAGGTTTCAATACAACCATTCGCACGCTGTCCGAACCTCCCTTCATTGATATCGCCGCCCGTATGCAGTCGACCCTGGCTGAAGGTGGCATCAAGGCCACTATCGTCACCGGTACCGGCAACCAGGTGTATGGCGCCATGCGCGCGCGCAACTTTGAGATGATCGTGGCGCGGGGCGCCGAGCGTTATCCGCACCCGTATTTCAGCCTGCGCACCTTCGTCTACAACCCCGACAACAGTGACAGCGCTGGCCTGCCCAACTTCCAGGGCTGGCGAGCGTCGTTCTTCAGCCCCCCGCTGAATGACCTGATCGACCGGGTGGGGGGCGAGCGCGATGCGGCCAAACGCCTGGCCATGTACCAGCAGGCGCAGAAACTGTACGACGACGAGGTGGGGCCGATCATGATGATTTCGCAGATGACCGACACCGCCGTAAGCGCAGCCGACGTCAAGGGTTTCACTGGCGACGACGCCGAAGCCACCCGCTACCTGGGCGTCTACAAGCAACGTTGAGTACCGCCCGGGGGCCCACGGGTACCCCGAGCGGCCATGACTCCACATCGAGAACTTGCCGATGATTGCCAACATATCTTCTACCGAATCTACCGCCAAGCGGCAGGCCGATGCCCCGGCGTCCAGCCTTGAGGCCCTTGGCAAAAGCAGCCTGCGGGTGTTGCGCCTGCTGGTCCGCAACCCTATGACCCTGGCGGGCTTGCTGGTGGCCTTGCTGCTGGTCGTGGTAGCGGCCTTCGCGCCGTGGATCGCCACCCACGACCCGGTCATCCAGAACCTCGCCAACGCCTTGCAGGCACCCAGTGCCGCGCACTGGTTCGGTACCGACGAATACGGCCGGGATATCTTCAGCCGGCTGGTCTATGGCGCGCGTATCACCCTCTACATCATCGCCCTGGTGACGGTCATCGTCGGCCCGATCGGCCTGTTCATCGGCACGGTATCGGGCTACTTCGGCGGCATTGTCGATACCGTGTTCATGCGCGTCACCGACATTTTCATTTCGTTCCCCAGCCTGGTACTGGCGCTGGCCTTCATTGCCGCATTGGGCCCTGGCCTTGAGCATGCGGTGGTGGCTATTGCGTTAACCTCCTGGCCACCGATCGCACGGCTGGCCCGGGCCGAAACCCTGTCGCTGCGCAAGGCCGACTTCGTGGTGGCGGTCGAACTGCAGGGCGCGTCTTCGACACGCATCATCCTGCGCCATATCGTGCCGATGTGCCTGTCGTCGGTGATCATCCGCCTGACCATGAACATGGCCGGCATCATCCTTACCGCGGCGGCGCTGGGCTTCCTCGGGCTAGGGGCGCAGGCGCCATTGCCGGAGTGGGGGGCGATGATCTCCACGGGGAGGCGCTACATGCTCGAGTGCTGGTGGCTGGTAGCCGTACCCGGTGCGGCAATCATGTTGGTGAGCCTGGCGTTCAACCTGCTGGGCGATGGCCTGCGGGACATTCTCGACCCGCGTAGCGAGTAACCGGAGGCTTTATGTCAGCAGTCAAACTCAATGTTGAATCGCTCAATGTGCGCTTCGTCAACGGCAAGAAAGTGATGCACGCGGTGCGTGATGTGTCCTTCACCCTGGGCCGGGAAAAGCTCGCCATCGTGGGTGAGTCCGGTTCGGGCAAGTCCACTGTGGGCCGCAGCTTGCTCAAGCTGCACCCCGGCAGCGCGCAGATCACCGCAAAGGCCCTGCAGTTCGGCGATGTCGACCTGCTCAGTGCCAGCGAAAAGACCATGCAGAAAATTCGCGGCCAGCGCATCTCGATGATCATGCAAGACCCCAAGTATTCGCTCAACCCGGTGGTGCGGGTGGGTGACCAGATTGCCGAGGCGTACCTGGCGCACCACAAGGCCAGCCGCAACGACGCTCGTGAGCGGGTGCTGCAGATGCTCGACAAGGTGCATATCCGCGACCCGAAGCGCGTCTACGATCTTTATCCGCATGAGGTGAGCGGCGGCATGGGCCAGCGCATCATGATCGCGATGATGGTCATCACCAGCCCGGAAGTGATCATCGCTGACGAGCCGACCTCGGCGCTGGATGTTTCGGTGCGCCAGCAGGTGCTCAACGTGCTCGAAGAGCTGGTGGTGGAGCAGCAGATGGGGCTGATCTTCGTTAGCCACGACCTGAACCTGGTGCGCAATTACTGTGACCGGGTGCTGGTGATGTACGCCGGGCGCGTGGTGGAGTCGCTGGCTGCCAGTGACCTGCACCGTGCCGAACACCCCTACACCCGAGGCCTGCTGGCCGCTTTGCCAAGCATGGACAACCGCCGCCCGCGTTTGCCCGTGTTGCAACGCGACCCCCTGTGGCTCTCCTGCTGAGGTAACTGACCATGTCCATGATCCAAGCACACGCATTGAACCTGAGTTTTGGCGTTGGCGCCACGCTCAACCAGGTGCTGAACAATGTCGACCTGAGTGTCGAAGATGGCGAGTCATTTGGCCTGGTGGGGGAGTCTGGTTCTGGCAAGACCACGGTGTTGCGCTGCCTGGCCGGCCAGTACCGGCACTGGAGCGGAGCCCTGAGCATTGACGGCGTGCCGTTGCAACACAAGCTCCCCAAGGAGCACTTTCGCAAGGTGCAGATGGTGTTCCAGGACCCCTATGGTTCGCTGCACCCGCGCCATACCATCGACACTGCACTGCGCGAGCCGCTGGTGATCCACGGCATGGATGAGCGCAACGATCGCATCAACGACATCCTCGTCAAGGTAGGCCTCAACGACAGCTACCGTTACCGCTACCCGCACCAGCTGTCCGGTGGCCAGCGTCAGCGCGTGGCTATCGCCCGGGCGTTGATTCTTGAGCCTAGGGTGCTGTTGCTCGATGAGCCCACGTCGGCGCTGGATGTGTCGGTGCAGGCAGAAATTCTCAACCTGTTGTCCGACCTGCGTCAGCGCGAGAAGCTCACCTACCTGATGGTGACGCACGACCTGGGCGTGGTCAGCCATCTGTGTGACAAGGTCGCGGTGATGCAGCAGGGGCGTATCGTCGAGCAACTGGACTGCCGGGCACTGAGCCAGGACCAGGCCACCCACGATTACACACGAATGCTGGTGCAAGCCAGCCGCGACTTCAGTGCAGATCGTGCCCCGGCCATGTCGGCCTGAACCCGGCAATTACAAGGAAGACAAGAACATGCCGAATGCCAACCTTGCGCCCGCTTCGCTGGTGCGTGCTGCCGTGGTTGCCCTGGCCATGGGCAGCAGCTTGCCGCTGTGGGCCGTAGAGGCCCCTGCAAAGGTCCAGGTGCCGACGCTGGCCTACGACGACCGGCAGATCATCCTGGTGTGGGAAAAGCCCGCCAGCCATGCCGAGATCGTCGACTACCACGTGTACGCCAATGGCCGGTTGCTGGGTGCAAGCAACGCCAACAACGAGCAGGTGTCACCGGCCAAACCGTACATCGACCGGTTCTACGAGCAGGACCTGCACAACTTCCACCACCGCATCGCCATTCACAGCTTCACCGCCCAAGGGCTTGCCCCCGATACCGATTACCACTTCACCGTGCGCTCGGTCGATCGCAATGGCAAGGAGTCTGCTGACAGCCCCGTGGTTGTGCAGCGAACCACGGCCATACCGGCGCTGTTCAACGTGCAGCGCTACGGTGCCAAGGGCGATGGCAAGGCGCTCGACACGGCTGCCATTCAGCGTGCCATCGATGCTTGCAGCAAGGGCTGCAAGGTGTTGCTGCCTGCCGGCACGTACAAGAGCGGGGCGCTCTACCTCAAGAGCGACATGACCCTGGAAATCGCCGAGGGCGCTACCCTGTTAGGTTCCGAGCGTGCCGAGGACTACCCGCGCCAGGGCTATATCCAGTACCCGTATTCCACCACCGTGCGTCCGGCCTCGCTGATCAATGCCTTGCCGCGCGACCCGCGTGCGCATCAGGCCTTCGAGAATATCCGCATCGTCGGCAAGGGCACCATCGACGGCAATGGCTGGAAGCGTAACCCGGATGTGCTCGACGAGCGCGGGCAAGCCTTGCCCTTCTACCTGCCCAGCGACAACAGCCGCTACATGCACGATGGCGTGCTGGCCAAGGCTCAGGTGGAGCGGGCGGTGGCCGAGGGCATGAACGTCAAGGACGCCTACGGTCAGATGCGTTCCTCGCTGATTACCCTGCGCAATGTGAAAAACGTGTTCTATGGTGGCTTTACGGTGGTCAACCCGGCCTACCACGGCATCATGAACCTGGAGACGCAGAATGTGGTGCTGGCTAACACCACGCACCGTACCTACGACGCCAACAACGGCGACGGTATCGAGTTTGCCAACAGCCGCGGCGCCCTGGTGTTCAACAACTTCTTCGACACCGGAGACGACTGCGTCAACTTCGCCGCCGGCACCGGGGCGGATGCGGTTCACCAGAAGGCGCAGGAGGAGGCCTGGATCTTCAACAACTATTTCCGCAAAGGCCATGGCATGGTCGTGGCGGGCAGCCATACCGGCGCGTGGATTCAGCACATCCTGGCCGAGGACAACGTCTCCGATGGCACCGATGCCGGGCTGCGCATGAAAAGCACCAACTTCATGGGCGGTGGCGCACGCCACGTCACTTTCCGTGATTCGGCCATCCGCAATACGGCAAAACAGGCCTTCATCTTCACCCTGGATTACAACGACCCGAATGCCAAGCTCGATTACAAGCGCTCGGCGGTGGCGGGGCAGTTCCGGGATATCACGGTCAGCGACGTAAGCGTGGAAAACGCCCGCACCGCTGCCATCGAGGTGAAGGGCGATAGCAGCCATGGCGCCTGGCATCAGGGCCTGGTGTTTGAACGAGTGCGCTTTCGCGGGCCAGCCCCGGTGAAGATCGATGGCCTGAAGGACTCGCGTTTCGACGGGCTTCGCTTCACTGACACCGGGGGTGCCAACCCTTGGCAGGTGCAGGGCAGCCAAGGGCTTGTCTATACGGACGTAGAGCCCGCGCCGGGGCCTCAGGCCTCGCTGTAGAATGCCTGTAGCCGTTGCGCCTCACGCAGGCGCATACGGCTGTTGCTCAGGTGCAGGTACATGGCGGCGCGCGCCGCATCCACCTGGCGGCTGGCGATGGCGTCGTAGATCTGCTGATGTTCGGCGTTGATACCGGCCAGGTAGGTACTGCGGTTGCTCTGCCCGGTATAGGCAGAGTTCATGCGCGTGCGGGGGATCATCTTGGTGCCCAGGTGCTTCATGATATCGATCAGGTACTGGTTACCCGCGGCCTTGGCAATTTTCAGGTGAAACTGGAAGTCGGCGTTGGTCGTGCTGCCGGATTTTTCCGGGCCTTGCATCAGGGCTTCCAAGGCTTGCTGCAGTTCTTCGAGTGCCTGTGGCGTGGCCCGTTCGGCGGCCATGCCGGCGGCTTGTACTTCAAGGCTTAGGCGGTATTCCAGCAGGTCGAGTACATCGGACAGCAGGCTGATGGTTGCCGGCCCCACGTTGAAGCTCTCCGGTGCCGGCATGTCCAGCACGAAGGTGCCCACGCCGTGGCGGGTCTCGACCAGGCCCGCTGCCTGCATGCGCGACAACGCTTCGCGTACTACCGAGCGGCTGACGCCTTCGGTTTCGATCAGTGTGGCTTCGGTCGGCAGCTTGTCACCACGCTTGAGCGTGCCCTCACGCATGCGTTGGGCGAAGCGCTCGACCAGTGCTTCGGCCAGGCGGCGAGGCTGTTGAGGGGGGCTGGCGGTCGGGTTCGGCATTACTGTGCTCTTGTGTTGGCAGCGGGCAGTATAGTGCGTTTTGGCCCCGGGCAGCGGGTATACTCCGGGATCGTCCGCTTAGCAAAGGTTCGCCCAATGGCTTCTGCCACCCCGGAAAAACGCCTGAATCTCGCCCAGCAACTGGTGCATGACCTGTCGCAGCAGATTCTCTCGGGCGAATTGCCAGCGGGAAGCAAATTGCCCACCGAAGAAGCCGTGACCAAAGCGCGTGGCGTAAGCCGTACCGTGGTGCGCGAAGCCATGTCACGGTTGCAGGCCGAAGGCCTGGTAGAAACCCGCCGTGGTATCGGCACCTTCGTTGTAGACGCCATCCCGGCAGGTGACTTCCAGAGTGCCAACCCTGGAATGGGGGGCGCATACAACGAGGTGGCGATCATCGAGCTGCGGCTTTGCCTTGAAGTCGAGGCGGCTGCCATTGCTGCCCAGCGTGCCACCTCAGAGCAACTGGCTGCCATGCGGGCGGCGCTGGATGGGAGTGTCGCTACGCAGTCTGCACCTTGCATGCGTACCGACTTCGAGTTTCACCTGCAGATAGCCCAATGCACGGGCAACAGCTTTTTCATCGACACCATGACCCATCTTGGGCATACCTTGTTGGCTGCGGCCCAGCAAGCAGTGCCGGGGGGCGATACCGAGCAACGGGCACTGGAGGCGCGGGAGCGTGAGCAAGTGCATGCCGCGATTACCCGCAAGGACGCCGGTGCTGCTCGCGCTGCCATGCGGCTGCACTTGGTCAACTGCCTGACACGCGCCCAGCGAGCGGTCAGCGGGTGTCCGAAATCAGATCGAACATCAATGCCTGAGCCATCGGTTGGCCGGGTCCTTGATGTACCGTCTGTGCCAGAACAGGTTGATCTCGATGTTCGGCAACTCCACGGGTGGCGGCAGTAAGTGATGATTTGCAGGGCGACCTGAACCGGGTCAGTTGTTGGGGGCAGTCGCAGGCTGCTTGATGGCTTGGGGCGGTGGCTGGCCTCACAGCGCATCCCGCGCCTTGCCCCGATACACCCGCAGCACATCCGCCATCACCGCCAGCGCGATCTCCGCTGGCGCCTTGCTGCCCAGGTTCAGCCCAATAGGCATGTGCAGCCGTTCTATCTGCTTGTCGGTCAGCCCGCCAATCCGCTGCAGCCGCTCGGCGCGACGGGCTGACGTGGCCGCCGAACCCATGGCGCCTATATAGAACGCTGGGGTATTCACCGCCTCCATCAATGCCAGGTCATCGATCTTCGGATCATGCGTCAGCGCCACAATGGCGGTAGCCGCATGGCAACCACCCGCAGCAATGAACAGCGAAGGCAGCACCCGATGCATCTGTGCGCCCTCGATTTCGACGTGCGCCATCTCCTCGCGCGGGTCGCAGGCGATGACCTCGCAGCCCAGCGTGCGAGCGATGTCGGCACAGGCTTGAGCGACTGGCGACAGCCCGGCCAGCAGCAACCGCAGGGCAGGGCCAATGCCGATGTAAATTGCGTCGTGGTGCATGCGCACGCCAGCACGGTTGTCGTCATGCACACTGAATTCACCCGCCGGCATACTGACTTTGCGCATGACCCGCTGCTGCCCCAGCAGTGCCCCGTGCAACGCATGCAGGTGCTTCAGCCAAGCGCCATCCGCCTGACGCCGCTCCACCAATACCACCAGCACACCACCGCAAGGCAAGCGCAAGCGCTGGCTCTGTTCCTGGCCGTCTCCGTAACGCACCAACTGCGCCGGTTGGCTGAACGCACCGTGTCCCAGGCTGGCGAGGAACTCCTCTTCCACGCAACCGCCGGATAATGACCCAACCCAATCCTGCGCGCTGCGGCAAGCCAGCATAGCCCCAGGCGAACGGGGTGCCGAGCCGTAGGTGGACAGCACCGTGCACAGCCACACCGTATCCCCGGCCCGGGCCCATTGCAGTGCCTTGTCGATCACCTGTAGGTCGAGATGCTGCATGTTCCGCTCCCTCGCGATTATCGTGTCAGCCCAGTCGAAAAAGCCGCGCAATGGCTCAAGGTCTGTGGCAGTGTTGGCTATCTGGCCAGCCCCACAGGGACCGACATGCAAACTCGCAAAACCGGTGTTCGCGCCCAGCAGGCCGACCGCACCCGGGACAATATTCTCAAGGCCGCAGTGAAGGTCTTCAGCAAGGAAGGCTTCACTGGTGGGCGCATCGAACAGATCTCCACACTGGCCAAGTCCAACGACCGGATGATCTATTACTACTTCGGCAGCAAGGAAAAGCTGTTCATCAGTGTGCTGGAGCACATCTATGCCAGCTTCAACCAGGCCGAAGCGAAGCTGCGCCTCGACCTCGCCGACCCTGAGCAGGCCCTGCGCGAACTGGTGGCATTCATCTGGGACTATTATGTGCGCCACCCCGAATTCGTCACCATCCTCGCCACCGAAAACCTTCACCAGGGCTTGCACGCGCGCAAGTCGCAAAACCTCAGGGCGCTGTCCGGCGAGGCGGTCGGCGTGCTGCGGCCGATCATCGAGGCCGGACAAGTAAAGGGCCTGTTCCGCGACGATATCTGCATTACCCACGCCTACCTGATGATTGCGTCGCTCTGCTACTTCTATAACTCCAACCGCCATACGCTCAGCTCGTTCCTGGCCGTGGACCTGGCCGACAAGCAGGCCAAGGCCGATTGGCTGGCCTTCATCAGTGACCTTGCGCTGCGCGGCTTGCGCCGCTGAGCCTCAGTGGCTGCCAGGGTTGGCGCGTACCTGCGCAGCCTTGGACGCCAGTCCTTGCCAGGCCGGTTTGTCGGCGGCAAAACGATGGCGCAGGTAGGCCGCGAGGTCGGCTACCTGGCGGTCCGACAGGCTGTCCTTGAAACCGGGCATGTAGCCCAGGTCGCGGGTTGCCGGGGTCGGAATGCCGTGCAGCACCACGCGCAGCAGGTTGTCCGGCAGGTCACTATGGACGTTGCTGTTGACCGCCATCGACGGGCTGACGCCAAACAGCTTCGGCCCCAGCCCATCACTGTGGCAGGCCAGGCATGCACCTTTGAATACCCGCTCGCCGTTGCTCAGCGACACTGGCGAGTCCACCTGAGGCGCGGCATTGGCGGCCAGTGCCTGCGGCTCGCCATCCAGGGAGCTGAGGTAGTGGGCGATAGCGCGCACGTCGCTTTTTGGCAGGGTGGCAAGCTCACTGACCACCGGCCCCATGGGGCCGGCCGCCACGCCATGTTTTTCGGAGAAGCCAGTGCTGAAGTAGTTGAACAACTCGTCTTCGCTCCACGGCGTCGATGACTTGCCCAGGGCATTCAAGGCCGGGGCCTCCCAGCCATCGACCATGCCGCCGGCAAGGTAGCTGCTACCGCGTTTTTCTGCGCCCATCAGGTTGCGCGGCGAATGGCAGGCCGTGCAGTGGCCCAGGCCGTCGACCAGGTAGGCACCGCGGTTCCACTGTGCGCTGCGCTGCGGGTCGGGCTGGTATTCGCCGCGTTGCAGAAACAGCGCATTCCAGCCGGCCATCAGCGCCCGCTGGTTGAACGGGAAGCGCATCTGGTTGGCGGGCGCTTCCTGGCGTACCGGGGTCTGCGACATCAGGTAGGCATACAGCGCTTGCATGTCGGCGTCGTTGATGTTGCGAAACGAGGTGTAGGGAAACGCCGGGTACAGGTGCCGGCCATCGCGGCTGATACCTTCGCGCATGGCCCGCTCGAAGGCAGCGAAGGACCAGCGGCCGATGCCGGTTTCCGGGTCGGGGGTGATATTGGTGCTGTACAGCGTGCCGAAAGGCGTGTCCATTGCCAGCCCCCCGGCATTGGCCTTGCCGCCGCCGACCGTATGGCACACGGCGCAGTCGCCGGCCGCCGCCACCTGGCGCCCGCGCTCGAGCATGGCGGCGCTCCAGCTGCCGACACCCGGTGGCGTTACCGGGGCGATTTCGGCGCGCCAGGGCAAGGCGGTGGCAAGCATGCCCAATGCGGCGCCGAACACCCCGGCCAGCGAGCCGAACCACCACTTCGAACGCTTGGTTGGCGGCTGCGCTGGCGCGGGTGCATCTGGCCCTTGGCCTTCGCCACCGAGCGCAGCGCGCACGCGTTCGGCAGTGATCGGCAGCTCGCGAAAACGAATGCCGGTGGCGTCGAAAATGGCATTGGCGATGGCCGCTGCGCTGGGTACCGAGGCTGACTCGCCACTGCCCATTGGCGGCTCGTGCTGGCGCGGCAGCATCATTACGTCGATAGCTGGCACCTCGGGGAAGGTCAGGATCGGGTAGCCGCCCCATTCCTTGCTCGCCACTGTCGACTCTTCGAAGCTGACCTGCTCCTTGAGTACCCGGCTGGTGGACTGGATGACGTTGCCGTGGATCTGGTGACGCACACCTTCGGGGTTGACCATCATCCCGGCATCGTGGCCAATCACCACGCGGGTGACGGCGACTTCGCCTGTGCGCCGGTCCACTGCGACATCAGCCACCCAGGCTGCCCAGGCCGCGCCGAAGCCGGGAAACTTACTGTGGATATAGCGCGCATAGGCAAAACCCCGGCCGCGCAGCACATCACCTTCGGCCTGTGTCTGCATGGGCCGGGTATGTGGCTGCCATTGCGCGCGTTCAGCGGTGGCTTTGACCAGGTCGATGGCGCGCGGGTCGGACAGGTGCTTGAGGCGATATTCGACCGGGTCGACGCCAGCGGCGAAGGCCAGCTCATCAATGTACGACTCGTGGGCGAAGCTGTTGGGCATGGCCGACACACCCCGCATCCATGAGGCGCGCACCAGTGGCGTCATGTCATTGATGGTGACGCGCATGTGTTCGTAATCGTAAGGCGGGATCGACGTGCGATCGCCCATCTCGAACAGCGCCGGCACCGGTTCCACGGCACCGGTCAGCAGCAGGGCCAGGGTGGGCGCGCCATTGGACGGGTAGCTGGTCTGGAAGTCATAGGCGGCCACGCTGCCATCGGCGTTCAGGCCGCCGTCGATTTCCATCAGCTGCGCGGTGCCCTTGGGCTCCCACACGTGTTCCTGTTCGCGGGTCAGCTGCACCCGCACCGGGCGCTGCACCGCACGTGACAGCAGCACCGCGTCGGCGCACACGTCATCGGCGCAGTTGCGGCCATAACAGCCGGCTGCCTCCATGCGAATGATCTCGATGCGTGCTTCGTCGCACGCCAGCAGCCAGGCCAGGTCTGCGCGCAGCAGGTGCGGGTTCTGCGTACCTGACCACACGCGGATCTGCCCTGCGGTGAAGTCGGCCAGCGCACATGATGGGCCGATCGATGCGTGCAGTTGGTACGGCCACAGGTAGCTGCGGCTCAGGCGCTGGCTGGCATTGGCGATGCCGCCGTCGACATCGCCCTGGTCCAGCACGGTGCGCTGCACGCGCGGGTTGTCGCGGATGGCCTGGGCGACATCGCTAAGGTCGGGCAGCTTGCCTGTGAATGGCTTCCAGCTGATTTTCAGCTCATGGGCTGCACGGATGGCTTGCTCTTCGCGCTCTGCCACCACGCCGACGAAGTCGCGGATGACCACCACGGCGACCACGCCGGGTAGATGGGCGATGGAGGATTCATCCACCGCCAGCAGGCTGTTGCCGACAAAGTCGCCGCTGTCATGGCCGGCATAGGGCGGGCGGATGACCCGACCGTGAAGCATGTCGGGCAGGCGCATGTCGTGCACATAGGTCAGCTCGCCGGTGGCCTTGCCTGGGATGTCTACCCGTGCGGCGCTGCGTCCGACCAGGCGGTAGTCCTCGACGGCTTTCAGTGGGGCATCGTCGGCGATGCGCAGTGGCTGGTTATCACCTTGCACCAGTTCGGCGAAGCTCAGGGTGCAGCCGTTGCCGTCGACCACAGTGCCTTCTTCAATGCGCAGGGCCTGGACCTCGCAGCCAAGCCGTTGTGCAGCCTGTTGCAAAAGGTAGCGCCGCGCGGTGGCCGCAGCCTTGCGCAAGGGCACGGCGGAAATCTGCAGGGTGGCGCTGGCAATGGTCGCGCCCTGGTTGGGTGCCCGCTCGGTGTCGCCCAGCACCATGTGCACCTGGTCCATGCGCAGGTCCAGCTCTTCGGCGACGATTTGCGCCAGCGAGGTGCGGATGCCCGTGCCCAGGTCGACATGGCCATTGAAGGCGTAGACCATGCCGTCGTCGCTGACCGCGATGAACAACGCCAGCTCACGTTCCTTGGCTGGCGGTGTCACGCCTTTGGCCACAGGGCCTGAGGGTGGGGTGATCTGGTCGACGATCAGCAACACGCCGGTCTTGGCCAGCAGTTGGTCGCGGCTGGGCACCTGTTGTGAGTGGTTCATGGCTTTCTCCGGGTCTCGGCAGCGCGGCGCACGGCGCGCAGGATTTCGACGTGGGTGCCACAGCGGCACAGGTTGCCGGACAGCTCATTGCGAATCTGTTCGTCGCTGGGCTCGGGAATGCGGTCGAGCAGGGCCTTGACGGTCATGATCATGCCGTTCATGCAGTAACCACACTGGGCCGCTTGCTCGTCGATGAACGCCTGTTGCACCGGGTGCGGCGCGGCCTTGCTGCCTAGCCCTTCGAGGGTGGTGATATCGCGGCCGGCGGCGCCGGCCAAGGGGATGACGCAGGAGCGGGCGGCCACGCCGTCGATGATCACCGTACACGCCCCGCATTCGCCCAGGCCGCAGCCGTACTTGGGGCCGTTCAGGCACAGGTCGTTGCGCAGGATCAGCAGCAGTGGGGTGTCAGGCATGGCGCTGACTTCGACGGGCTGGCCGTTGACCTGCAGGGAGATGGTTGTTTGCATTATTGGCTCATCTCTGGAGGTTGCTTGCGCTACCAAAGGACTCAAATGACGCGAGCGTTTCGGTAAGTACTCACTACATGAAATGAGTGAGCAAGAAGCAGGCCAGAGATGAATTTGCAGAGCGCTGTGGTGGGGGCAGGGAGGAAGATTGTCGGCGTCTGGGAAATCGAGCGCCGCCCGCGCGGCGCATCGCGCTGTGCCGAACCCCCGATGCGTGTGTGTAGGAGCGGGTTTACCCGCGAATACGGTGGCGGCGGCAACGGTGATCGGCGGGTGGAGATTGGCCAGCAGGCCCGGCCCTTTCGCGGGTAAACCCGCTCCTACGACGGCCTGTGCCGAA
>PJTQ01000136.1_pt1 | contig 105426 bp, 106 predicted proteins | sample 1512231 | NCBI WGS metagenome assembly PJTQ01 (sample SAMN08177688, study PRJNA422409) | Soil metagenome, whole genome shotgun sequencing project. | isolation source: Soil (3) enriched on wood chips | place: USA: Madison | collected 2015-01-15 | reverse complement strand
TGGAGGGCGGGGACCACCGAGGACGCAACCACCACGTTATTTTCAAGCGGGCCCCTTTCTTCTTCGACACAAAAAAAACAAAAAGAGGCGGGGGCCCCCTTTTTGGGAGACTTGTTTTGAAAAACCCCCCCCCCCCCCCCCCGCAATTTCATCAATTAAAACAAGATATTAGACGGCAAACCCGCCAATGGGACGCGCTCATGCTCAATGCGCGACGCCAGGCGGAAGCCTATGCGCGTGCGCTTCCGGACAGCCACGAATGGCCGCCTTTCATCATCGTTTGCGACGTCGGGCGCGCTTTTGAAATTTTTGCCGATTTCACGGGCAAGGGTCGCAGCTATACGCAATTTCCTGATCGGCAATCCTTCCGCATAAGTCTTGATGACCTGCGCCGTGAAGACATCAGGGAGCGCCTGCGGCTGATCTGGACCAATCCGCTCGGCCTCGATCCTGCGAAGAAAGCGGCTGAAGTCACCCGCGATATCGCCGGACGGCTCTCGATCATCGCCAAGCGGCTGGAAGGCAGGCACGACCCCAAGGACGTCGCCGAATTCCTGATGCGTTGCCTTTTCACCATGTTCGCCGAGGACGTTGGCCTCTTGCCCGAAAAGCTGATGGTCGAAATGCTCGAAAAGCTGGTCGGCAATCCGTCTGCCTTTCCCCTGGCCCTGGAAAGCCTCTGGCGCACCATGAACACCGGCGGGTTTGACCAGCACTCATTCAAGCCGATCAAGCATTTCAATGGTGGTCTCTTCGCCAATCCTGTCGCCCTGCCGCTTGCGCCCGAAGACATCAACGAATTGCTCATCGCCGCCCGTATGGATTGGCGCGACGTCGAACCCGCCATTTTCGGCACCCTGCTCGAACGCGCCCTCGATCCCCGCGAACGCAGCAAACTTGGTGCCCACTACACCCCTCGCGCCTATGTCGAACGGCTGGTCGTGCCCACGATTATGGAGCCGCTACAGGCCAATTGGGAACGCGCCCAGGCCGAGATCGAAGACGCCCTCCGCTCCGGCAATCCCAAGGCTGCCCTCGCCATTGCCAAAGCGTTCCACCAGGAGCTCTGCGTCATCCGCGTGCTCGATCCCGCCTGCGGAACCGGTAATTTTCTATATGTCGCGCTGGAACTGCTGAAAAAGCTGGAAGGCGAAGTCCTCGACGCCATCGAAGAACTGGGCGACACAGAAATCCGCCTACAGATGCAGGGCGAAACAGTCGGCCCCAACCAATTCTACGGCCTCGAAGTCAACCCGCGCGCCGTCCCCATCGCCGATCTGGTTCTCTGGATCGGTTACCTCAAATGGCAATTGCGCAATTCCGGCCTGAGCTCCATTTCCGAACCTGTCCTGCACCGCTACGGCACCATAATGGAACAGGACGCCATCCTGGCCCATGACGGCCGCGAACTGGCCCGCGACAACAAGGGTGTGCCGATCACCCGTTGGGACGGCGTCACCCGCATGCCACACCCAATCACCGGGGAACCCGTGCCCGATCCCGAGGCCCGCGTCGAACTCTATGCCTACAAAAACCCCCGTCCCGCCGAATGGCCCGAGGTTGAGTTTATCGTCGGTAACCCGCCGTTTATCGGCCGCCGCACAATTAGGAGGAGCCAAGAAGACGGCTACCTTGATGCCCTCACGAAGGCACATCCCTCCGTCCCCGAAAACGTTGATCTAGTAATGTACTGGTGGAAGGTGGCTGCGGACGTTGCCAAGAACAACAAGGTGTTGAGGCGCTTTGGATTTATCACAACAAACTCAATTTCACAGACGTTCAATCGAAAAGTGCTGGAAGCGTCAACAGCGAATAGCGCCTCTCGGGTTTCCATAGTTTTTGCTATTCCGGATCACCCATGGGTGGACGAGACCGACGGAGCCTCAGTTCGTATTGCTATGTCAGTTGCTCAAAGCGGAAACGTTCGCGGAGTGCTTCAGACGGCGGTTGCGATTGGTGATGGTGAAGAGGCACTTGGACAAGAACTCTCTTTTGAGTCCCAAGAGGGGTACATTTCCCCAAGGCTGACCCTAAGCGCAGAGGCCGCAGATCCCACATCTCTGCTTGCTAACGCAATGGTCTCGTCCGTCGGTTATCAGCTAACCGGGGCAGGCTTTCTTGTTGACCCAACTACGCGCCAAAAGCTCATCGCTTATCGGCCTGAAGCTGCGCCATTTGTCCACCCTTGGACAAATGGCGCCTCCATACAGGGCAGACCGCGCGTGCAGTATGCGATTGACGTCAGTCAGCTAAGTGAAAGCGAACTACGCACTGATCTCCCAGAATTGTATGCTCACTTGCGTGATCGCGTCCGGCCTGAGCGAAGGCACAACCGTCGCGCGTCCGTGCGCGACAGGTGGTGGGTCTATGGGGAAGCAAGAAATACATTCCGCCCCGCTCTGCTAGGCATTTCAACGATTGCCATAACCTGCCTGACAGCAACCCATAGAGTATTTGTGTTGGCGCCCGTAGATACCATAGCTGACAGCACAACTGTCGTATTCGCTCTGGAAGACATAGCTCTCCTCACCACCATGCACTCAAGAATACATTCTCTTTGGGCAATACAGAATGGCGCACGCCTCGGTGTCGGCAACGATTTGCGGTACACAAAAAGTGAGTGTTTCGACCCCTTCCCCTTCCCCGACCTTTCCACCAATCCCACCCTGAAATCCCGCCTGTCCGATCTCGGCGAACGCCTCGACGCCTTCCGCAAGGAACGCCTCGCCGCCCACGGCTTCCTCACCATGACCGGCCTCTATAACGTCCTCGAACGTGTCCGCGAACTGGATTGGAAAGCCGGGCCTGGTCGCCACAGCGAAAACGCCACCGACATTGCCCCGCTCTCCGACAAGGAGTGCGACATCTACGACGCGGGCCACATCGCCATCCTCAAGGACATTCACGACGAAATCGACACTCTAGTCCTCGCCGCCTATGGCTGGTCCGATCTTGCCAGTGAACTGGTCGGCAGACCCGGTGCCACCACGCCCAGCCCCTACAAGACCGATGCCCAACTCGCCGCCGAGGAGGATATGCTCACCCGCCTCGTCGCGCTCAATCAGGAACGCGCCGCCGAGGAAGCGCGCGGCCTCGTGCGCTGGCTGCGCCCCGATTATCAAATTCCCAAACTCGGCCACAAGGTCGCTCGTCCCGATGGCACCCAGACCAAGGCCGACCTCGTCATCCAGCCCGGCGCGGACAGGCCGAAATGGCCCAGCGAAAACAGCCAGCAAATCACCATTCTTGTCGATCTTTTGCGAAAAGCGCCGACGCCCGTCCAGCCCGACACGCTCGCAGCCACCTTCGATGGCCGCAACACACCCAAGCGCCGCGAACGCATTGCTTCGCTCCTCGATACACTCACCACCATTGGCCTTGCGCGTTCAGGTCGGATAGAAGGCGAAAACCGCTACTTCATTCCGCGCTGAGCATCCTCCATGATCCCCTGGCAAAAACTTGACGAAACCACCATGCCCGGCGGCGGCAAGCTGACGCTGATGCAGCGCGGCAGCGAATTTTCCATCATGTCCGGCACCATCGGCCTGATGAACAGCCGCATGAGCGGATCTGAGGAACAGCTTGCCACCCTCTCGGCGGAGCGCGTCGGCAAGCGGCCCAAGGCCCGCATCCTCATCGGCGGACTGGGTATGGGCTTCACCCTGCGCGCCGCCCTCGCCGCCTTTGGCCCTGACAGCGAGATCGTCATTGCCGAACTGGTACCCGCCGTCATCGCCTGGGCCCGCGGACCGCTATTCCCCATTCATGGCGACAGCCTTGATGATCCTCGCGTCACCATCCACGAGGGCGATGTGCGCACCGCCATCAGCGACCGCAAACCCTTCGACGCTATCCTGCTCGACGTAGATAACGGTCCCGATGGCCTGTTCCGCCCCGAGAACGACCGTCTTTACAGCGCCAATGGCCTTGGCAATGCCAAGTCCGCCCTCACCCCCGGCGGGCATCTGGCCGTCTGGTCAGCCTATCCCGACGCCGCCTTCACCAGGCGCCTCGGTCAATCCGGCATGGCCATAGAAGAAGTCCGCGTCCGCGAACGCAGCAATGGCAAAGGCGCCAGACACCTCATCTGGTTTGCCACAAAGCCCGGCAAGACCGCCTGAAGTCATCACAAAGCCTTGATCTTTGCGCCAGACTTCGGATTGATTGCCGGACACAGGAATAAAGGAGCATCCCATGGGCTTTCTGGACGATATCAAGAGCAGGATTTTCGGCGCTCCAGCGCCTGCCGCCGCCCCGGCAGCCTCTGCCCGCAGCGCCGAAGTCGCGGTCCAGCAGCGGGCCGCGGTCGAGGCGGGCATGGATGCCGCCAATAAGGTCATCGCCGAAGCTCTCGCCAAAAAGCAGGCCGAGGCGCAGGTCGATGTCGCCGCCGTGCTCGACGCCGCCGTCGCCGCATCCGGCCAGAAGCTCAACTGGAAAACCTCCATCGTCGACTTGATGAAGGCCCTCAATCTCGATTCCTCACTCGACGCGCGCAAGCAGCTTGCCGACGAACTGGGCTATACGGGCGACAAGTCCGACAGCGCCACCATGAATATCTGGCTGCACAAGCAGGTCCTTGCCCAGCTCGCCGCCAATGGCGGCAATGTGCCCGAAACTCTGCTCGCCTGATCTGATCCGCCTGCTGACTCCCGCTGTCAGCAGGCCCCGTTCCCTCTCCGTTCGATAGCCGTTATGCTGGTGGGAACATTGCATTCCCGCGCCTCGTTTCCCATTTGAGTCGCATTCCAGAACATCGGTGTTTTCATGGCCCCCAAGTCCACACGCCCCGGCAAGGCCGAGTTTTCCATTGATGAGTTCTTCGCCGAAATCGAAAAGGCCGAGGACATTCAGGCCAGCAAGCCGCTCTATGCCGAGCGGATGAAGAACAAGCGCGCGCTCGACCGCGCCGACCAGGCAGCGGCCGCTGCGGCTGCACCCAAGACCGCGCTCGAAAAACGCCGCACCACCAAGTCGAGCCACGACACTGCCACAGGCATGGCGAAAAAGACCGGCAAGACCAAGATCAATTCGGTCGACCGCGTCGATTTCGATGGCATGGGAGAGGCCCCGCAGGCCGGTTTCAACCACGTCCCGGCCGCCAAAGCTACGGCCCGCGACATTGCCCGCGTCGCCGCCACCGATCCCGAAGCCATGGCCAAGATGCGCGAAGCCCTCGACGCTTCGGTCAAGAAGAACAAGGCCAAAAAGGGCGAAGACGTTTCAGGCGCCACCACGGTCGGCGTCACCGCCACGGTCAAGGCGCTCGAACAGATCATTCTTCACGGCCGCAAGGAAGTGGAAGGCTCCGCCCCCTGGATGCCGCACCGCCCGGAGCGCCCGGCCAAGCGCGGCGCCTCCAAGCCCTTCCGCCTCGACACCACCTATACTCCCGCCGGCGATCAGCCGACCGCCATTGCCGAGCTGATCGAAGGCGTCGAAAACGGGGAAACCGATCAGGTGCTCCTCGGCGTCACCGGCTCCGGCAAGACTTTCACCGCCGCCCAGGTCATCGCCCGCACCCAGCGCCCGGCGCTGATCCTCGCCCCCAACAAGACCCTCGCCGCCCAGCTCTATTCCGAGTTCAAGGGCTTCTTCCCCGATAACGCCGTCGAGTACTTCGTCTCCTATTACGACTATTACCAGCCCGAGGCCTACGTTCCCCGCACCGATACCTATATCGAGAAGGAATCCACCATCAACGAGCAGATCGACCGCATGCGCCACTCGGCCACGCGCGCGATCCTCGAACGCGACGACGTGATCATCGTCGCCTCGGTCTCCTGCATTTACGGCATCGGCTCGGTGGAAGACTACACCGCCATGACCATCGACGTGCAGAAGGGCGAGAAGATCGATCAGCGCCAGTTGCTCGCCAAGCTCGTCGCCCTGCAATACAAGCGCGGCGATACAGGCTTCGTCCGCGGCACCTTTCGCGTGCGCGGTGACACCGTCGAAATCTTCCCGGCCCACTATGAAGCCGCCGCCTGGCGCGTCACCCTGTTCGGCAACGAAGTCGAGGCGATCACCGAATTCGATCCGCTCACCGGCAAGAAAAGCGCCGACCTCACCTTCATCCGCGTCTATGCCAATTCCCACCACGTGACGCCGCGCACCACGATGAACCAGGCGATCAAGCAGATTCGCGCCGAGCTCGCCGCGCGCCTCCAGGAACTCAACGGCGCCGGCCGCTTTCTCGAAGCTCAGCGCCTCGAACAGCGCTCGCTCTTCGATCTCGAAATGATGGAAGCCACCGGCTCCTGCGCCGGCATTGAAAACTACTCACGCTACTTCTCCGGCCGCAAGCCCGGCGAGCCGCCCCCAACCCTGTTCGAATACTTGCCTGATAACGCGCTGGTCTTCGTCGACGAAAGCCACGTCACCATCGGCCAGCTTGGCGCCATGTATCGCGGCGACCTGCGCCGCAAGGCGACCCTGGCAGAATACGGCTTCCGCCTGCCGAGCTGCATGGACAATCGGCCCCTCCGCTTCGAGGAGTGGAACGCCATGCGCCCGCAATCAGTCTATGTCTCGGCCACGCCCGGCTCCTGGGAAATGGAGCAGACCGGCGGCGTCTTCGCCGAACAGGTCATCCGCCCCACCGGCCTCATCGATCCGCCGGTGGAAATCCGCCCGGCCACCCATCAGGTCGATGACGTCATCGACGAAATCCGCCAGACCATCAAACAGGGCTACCGGACCCTCTGCACCGTCCTCACCAAGAAAATGGCCGAGGACCTCACCGAATATATGCACGAACAGGGCATTCGCGTGCGCTACATGCACTCCGATGTCCACACCATCGAGCGCATCGAAATCATCCGCGACCTGCGCCTCGGCGCCTTCGACGTCCTTGTGGGCATCAACCTGCTCCGCGAAGGCCTCGACATCCCCGAATGCGGCCTCGTCGCCATTCTCGACGCCGACAAGGAAGGCTTCCTCCGCTCCGAAACCTCCCTCATCCAGACCATCGGCCGCGCCGCCCGTAACGTCGACGGCAAGGTGATCCTCTATGCCGACAAGGAAACCGGCTCGATGGAGCGCGCCCTGGCCGAAACCAACCGCCGCCGCGAAAAACAAATCGCCTACAACACCGCCAACAACATCACCCCCCAATCGGTAAAAGCCCGCATCAACGACATCATCGACTCCACCGCCGAACGCGACCACGTCACGATCTCCATCGGCAAGGGCAAGGACGGGAAAGAGAAGGTCGTCACCGGCGACAACCTCGCCACGGTCATCAAAGACATTGAACGCGAGATGCGCGAAGCCGCCACGAACCTTGAGTTTGAAAAGGCGGCAAGACTCCGCGACGAGGTCAAGCGCTTGCGGGAGATGGAATTGGATACGCTGGAGGGGGAACTGTCCTGACACATCTCCCTCTGGGCGGAGAGGTGGCCAGGCAGCGGCAGGTGAGAGGGCCTCTCGACGATCGTCACCCTCGGGCCTGACCCGAGGGTTTTGCACTTAACGCCGACTTGGCTGTATCCAGCGCAGGACGCACTATTCAGTGTGAGAACAATTAACTAACATTACACCCAATCAACGACCCCAATGGGATAATTGAATGCGGCGGTGGCTACCAATTTTACTGTTTTCATTCGTTGGGGCTCTAAGCGGGATCCTGACCGGCGCCACCCTGATCTTCGGCACGAGCGATCCTTTAGCATTAATTTCCTCATTGGGCGCTTTGGCCGCCGCCAGCGCCGCATTCCTAACAATCAACGAGATGAAGGCAGCGCGCATACTTTCAGCAAGAGCCCGCGTAGGCTTCGCAACTGCGGGGCAACCCCTAGACGTCCGATGGGAAATTTCTCGCAACGAGATCAAATTTCCTAGCGGAAGTGCATCAATCATGCTGCGAAATACAACAAGTGGGACCGCAAACGAGGCGCATGAAGACTGGGAGGCTCTAGTTAAAATATCACAGTTCGATATCGAATCTATTCGATCCATGCTTGCCGAAGATACGTTCTTGGAGATCGCAGATAATAGGCACCAGGTAAACTTTTCCGGGCCCAACCACCTCCAATCGTTGCCCCTTTCCGGCACCTCAAGAAGAGCTCTGGGCGACATTGGTCCTGCCCAAGAATGGGAAGTTCAAATTCCTGCGGTCATCTCCAATTACGCCATGCTGAAATGGCTCTCGCTATTCAAATCAACGCTTGCTGGAGAGCCGGTACACCCGAGCAGTTCACCCCGTTTTTCTCTAAGCATTCGTCACAACAATATGTACGAGCGTGAAATTGTAGATGTGCATCACATCAGATTCAGCGTTGCTCGCTTCGCTATTGACGGCGAAGAAAATACGTCTCCCGGAATAAGCGGTTTAAAAGAAGCAGAGTTACTTGAATTCACTCTTGTACCCGAAATATGGTCAGAGATGGCAGAGGATGACCAGATAGTCGTTGTCTGAGGGGGCATTACGTGGCGAACTATTTAGTAAGGGCCCAGTTTAAGGGCGGGGATGCAGATCGGCATCAGATCCCGGCTTATGATGGGTTCACCTCGTTAGCCGGCATGGGGCTAACGCTATCGCTCACTGCCAACTACGTTGAAACAGGTGTAATTCGTCGAAGAGGGGACTTTGAAGGTCGCCACACGGTGAAGGCAACGCCCATTACCGAAGGTAGCGTAGTTACAGATTTTCTGGTCTCACTTCCGAGGATAACTCTTCATACCACACAGAAAGTATTGTCTGAAGCGGCGGGCGCAGCGCTATTTGGTGACCTCTTCAAAAGAGTCGTCGACGGAAATCTAGGAATAGATTCTCAGCCTCAAACCGAAGAACTTGAAAATCTGCTGAAGGTTCGCGGTGGAGACGTTCAGGCACTAATTGCGGCAACCGAGCCTTCAGTGAAGCAAACTCACTCCGTAATAGGCGAGGGAACGTCCGTACTTAATATATTCGGAGCATCGCATCAGATTGCGCAGTACAACAAATCCACAAAAGAGTATGTAAATGGAACGGTAATCGACCGAAATTTATTGCAAAAGGATGTCAGCGTTCCGTCCTTCAATGTAAATTCTGGATATGGTGGCGTTTTTGATTTTGATCTAGGAAGGGTTGTACCTATAAAGGTCACTAAAGAGACACTGCCGCGGGGCAAAAAAGTGTTGAGCTGGGGCCTAAACGAATATGCAAATTCAACCGGGAAAACGGTTCATCTCAAGTTTTATAGATGGTTGGCGCTTGACGGCAGACCGAAGAAATACATCGTAGTCGATGCGGAAATGCCTGCCGATTGAAATTGCTCATGCCTTAAATGCCTCTATTGAATTTCGAGGCAACTACCTACAAAGGCTCTCACACGGCACACCATCATTATCGCCGTCCAGCAAGTGCCCCCACGAACAATTCGCCAAATAGAACCGCGCTTCCTGACAAGAGCTGATCTGCGTGCAATACCGCCGCGACGGACAGGACTGCGCGGATTGGGCGGGTTGTGGCCTTGGTTGGCTTCGCGGGGTGGGCGCCGTATAAACAGGCACCGGAGCAGCTTGGACGCTGCCGGACAGATAGTCCCCGCTGACCCAGCCAATATTCCCCTGAACAGATACCTGCACCCAGCCGTTCTGCCGTGCCCCTGCCCGCACCTGTAAGTTGCGCGACAGCTTGGCAAGCACATTGGCACTCGTGGAAGGACCATCGCGCAGGTTCAGCGTGTCTGCCGCCACATACATGACGGCCTCAAACTGAGGCATGGCGGGAACGATAGCAGGCACATTTGCAGGCGTGCTTACGGGCTGGACTCTCGCCGTCGCAGGCGTGTCAGTCCCGCCGATCAAGTTGCCAAGCCCGGCGAGAGCCATGAACCCAAAAACAATCCACCACAGCTTGCGCATACATCTGCCCCCTATCGGAGCATGCACACTGGAAGCCGTGTTGTCATCAAACTCGGATGTTAAGGCTTAACTGGTGTGACACACAGGCGAGCAATGAATGCAACCATTGCTCTGGCGATAGTAAGCCTTCGCGGCAGTTACAGCCGTATGGCAGGTGCCGTGATAGCCCAGGTCCGTTTTGCTGGACGCCAAACCGAGCCAATAACACCCATCCTTGTGAACCTCATGGTCGCCATTGGCCTGGGCGGTATTGTTTACGTAATAGCGGTCGCTCATCAACTGTCCTCGGGTGATAGAACCCCTAATCGACACGATTCTGCTAAAACACGCCTCCGCAGAACTACTTAGAGACAACTGCGTAAGGGGAGGCAGCGGCGGCCCGGCTCTTCCTCCCCTCGCCCCTTGAGGGAGAGGGACGACCTGACGCGTTCAGCGGAAGGTCAGGGTGAGGGGCTCCGAGCTGTCCTGCAGGGCAAATCGGTCCGGTGGACCGATTTGAAATGAGAAGACCATAAGAGCTGCGCTCGAATGGTGCCCATCCGCGCGCTCACAGTTTGAGCAGGCACAGATACCCCTCATCCGCCCTTCGGGCACCTTCTCCCTCAAGGGGAGAAGGGAAGGCTAGACAACAAATCTATCCCCGCCCCCAATCCATTCCCCTATCTTCCACCCATCCCCGCCAGTTACGCGGTCCCGACGCAGGGCCGGGTGGGGAGGAAGGGAAGAGGGGCGCCTCTTTGCGCGGGTAGAAGCTCGGCAGCCGGACCTGCAATACTGGTACCGCCTGAATCCGGACCCGTGAAAAATCCGTCTCCGTGACGAACGGCCATTGCGCCTGTTTTGAACGTTCGCTTTTCGGCTCAATGGCCGTTCGTTACCGTAGCCTGGGGGACACACTTGGGTTTCCTCCCATGAGCGCAAGCCGAAAGGCCGGGCGCTTATCCCCGCCGGTGGCGCCCGTGCCTACACTGCCTCGACTGCATCATCAGGAGGCAAGCATGTCCATACCACCCCCACTCGGCCGTCGCGCCATCATCAGCTATCGGCGCCTGCATCTCGAAATCGACGCGCTCCGGTCCATCATCAATTTTCGCAAGCCGCCGGGCGCCATGGGCGAAGATGCGATCAAGGGTTTGAACAGCATCCACCAGCGGATCAACAAGCTGTTCTGCCGCCATGCCGGCTTGCCGCATTTTCCCGGCCTTACCCAGACAACGCTGAGCCAGGCCGATTTCATCCTTCTCGTCGTCCGCCTCTCCGACAGCCTGCGTCAGTTCGAGGAATTTCACGCCGACCAGCTAGCGGACTGGGACGATAATGATGATTTCGATGACGGCCTGCCCTCGCCGCACATCTAGCCGTCCCTCCGCCTTGAACTCGCCATGAGGCGCGCGCATTGAAAGGGAAACAGCTTCGGAGAGCCCTATGCGCGCCCTCGTTCCCCTGGCCTTCGCGGCCCTTGCCAGTATAATCGCCGTCGCGCCCGCCACCGCTGCCGGCACAGTCATCGCGCGGGTCACCGGCGCCATTGCCAGCGTGCATACCGGCCCGGACACGCGCTTTCCCATCGTCGGCCAGCTTGCCGATGGCACGCAAATCGAGGTGGATTATTGCACGCAGACCGACAGGGATAGCGATCGCGGCTCACGCATCGGCATGGCCGGGCACACGCTCTGGCCGCGCGGCGCCAAGACCTTCTGCCGTATTCCCGATTATGGCTGGGTCGCCAGAAACGAAATCACCGGCCGGGGTCTTTCAACCATCACCCCGCCCGACTTCTCCGGGCCGGGCTGGTAAAGCTGATCTTTCGCGGAACGTCACCGCCGGGCTTGTCCCGGTGGTCCATGCCCGGCGAACTGGATTGCCCGGACAAGCCGGGCAATGACGAAGGAGACGAAACGTTGGGGCCTAAAGCCAGCCCGCCAATTCGCGCCGTACCATGGCTTCGATGAAGTTCATGCTCGGACCGCTGTCATTGAGGCAGGGGATATAGGCGAAGTGCTCGCCGCCAGCCGCCATGAAGCTTTCGCGCCCGCCGATATTGATTTCTTCCAGCGTCTCGATGCAATCGACATGGAAAGCAGGCGCCAGCACCGCGACCTTCTTCTTGCCCTGCCCCGGCAAGGCTTCGAGCGTGGTATCGGTCGCCGGCGTCAGCCATTGCGTCGGCCCGAACCGGCTCTGGAACGTCACCTTGAGCTTGTCTTCCGGCCAGCCGAGATAATCCCGAACCAGCCGCGTCGTCTCGTAGCAATGCTTTTCATACGGATCGCCGCGATCCACATAAGTCTGCGGCAAGCCGTGATAGGAGGTCAGCACCACATCGGGCTCAAAATCCAGCGCCGCGACGCCATCCCGGATGGAATCGCCCAGCGCGGCGACATATTGCGGGTCACTATAATAAGCCGGCGCCGTGCGCACCGCAGGCTGCCAGCGCATATCGCGCAGCGCATCAAAGGCCTTGTCATTGGCGGTGGCCGTCGTGGTTGCGGAATATTGCGGATAAAGCGGCACCAGCAAAATCCGGCGGCACCCGGCCGCCTCCATGCGCTCCAGTGCCGATTTGGTCGACGGATTGCCATAGCGCATCGCGTAATCGACCAGGATATCCTCGCCACCCAGGCGCTGTGCGAGATTGGCCGCCTGCGCCTTGGTGATCACCCGCAGCGGGCTGTCATTGTTTTGCTTGTCCCAGATCAGCTCATAAGCATGCGCGCTTTTTTGCGGACGGAAACTGAGAATGCCCAAATTGAGTATCGGCAACCAGAGCCATTTCGGAGATTCGATGACGCGCGGATCACTGAGAAATTCGCCAAGATAGCGGCGCACGCTCCAGTAGTCGGTGCCATCAGGCGTCCCCAGATTGAGCAGGAGCACACCGATTTTCTCGGGCGTGACAGACGATTGAGCGGGGCTAAGCTGTTCGGACATCGGGGCCAGTTTGGAAAGGTTCCAGAATGGCGCGCACCTTAACCTTTTATGCTGCCAGAGCAAGGCGGCGATGGGTCGCGCTGGGGATTGATCTGGATCAGAGACTAAAGGCTGGCAATCAGCAGCAATATCCCGAAGGCCAGCACCAAAACCGCGCCAATCAACTCGGCCCACCAGAGGATATGCCCGGCCATTGCGCTCTCCGCCCCACCGATGCGGGAGGCCAGCCCTTTCACCGTCACCGCCAAAATCGCCAGCGATGCGACAGTAATGGCGGTGCCCAAAGCCATCAGCAGCACCGAAATTATCCCCGCTGCCAATAGACCCTGCGACAATGCAAAGACCAAGACCACCAGCGCCCCGGAACAGGGCCGCAGCCCCACCGCAAGGACCACACCCAATTGTTCGCGCCAATCCCCTTTGATGTCTGACGGACCGACTGCGTGATGCATATGATCGTGGTGATGGTGGTTATGGTCATGGTCATGGTCATGGTCATGGTCATGGTCATGGTCATGGTCATGGTCATGGTCATGGTCATGGTCATGGGAGACATGATGATGGCTATGTCCCCAGCCAAACACTTTTCTCAGCACCAGCCACAAGCCCAGCAGCGCCACCAGGGCGTACGAAATTACGCCGACCCAGTGGGCCGCATTGCCCATTGCCGTACTGGTCAGGTTCATCAGACCTGCCAAAACCAATACGAAAGCAATGGCGACCAGCGCCTGCATAAGAGCGGAAATGCCGCTCAGCATGATGCCCTGCCGCAACTGCCGCTCATTGGCCAGGACATAGGACGAAATCACAACCTTGCCATGCCCCGGCCCGGCGGCGTGGAATATACCGTAAAGAAAGCTCAGTCCCCCCAAAACCCAGAACGCCGTCCAGTCGGAACGCAGGGCGTCGAGCGCATTGGTCATGGCTCCATAAAAATTGCGCTGCTGCTCCTGCACCCAGCCGAAAAATCCGGTGCGCGGCAGGTTGAGGCCCACTTCGGGCGGCGGTCCGCCAAAGGGCGCGGCGCGGTTTTGCGCCACCTGGTTGACGGCATCCAGCGCCGTGGCGGCCACCGGCCCTTCACCACAATTCAATACGATCATGCCCTGCGTGCCGCGCATTGCCGCCGCCAGATCAGGGGGCAATTCCGTCACTTCCGGCCCCAGCGCGAAAAGCCTTTGCTCCACATCCGCAGCCATCTGCTTGGGCGGTTCCAGATGCACGGCACAATCGGCACCGCCATTGGTCAGCACAACATCGGAGACATCATCAAATGCGATTGCGACATAGTATTCGGCATCATAGACGCCCAGTTCAAACCGATCATTCACCGGTTGTGGCGCGACTGCTTCCAGCGAAAAATCCAACGTTACCCGGCTGTTTTCATAGCGCATGCGCTGGTCGCCAACGGCCGTGAACGCCATGCCGTCACCGGCAAAGGTGTAAAAGCCATAATCGGCCAGCCCGAGCATATTCTCGTCAGCCAACTCCTGCATTTCCTCCGGCTCGACCACGCCATTGCCATTGGTGTCGAGCCCCTGCACCATCCACACGGAAAACGCCGTATCAAAGCTCCAGCTATGATGCAGGCTGGCAACGCGGCCAGCATCGTCCAGCCCGATTTCAACCTTGGCGTCGATGAAGATATGCGGATGCGCCAGCGCTGGCTGGCTCATGCCAGCCAGCACCAATCCTGTCGCGGCCATCCATGTCCGCCGGCTGAAAAGACTCAACGTGGTTCGCCCCTATGTGATCGGGTGAGTGGCGAACCAGTCCACCAGATGGTCGATCAATGCCCGCACCTTGCCCGCCAGATGCCGCCGATGCGGATAAACCGCCTGCAGCGTCTGCCCCGTAGGCAGGAAGTCAGCCAGCACCGGCACGAGTTCACCCCGGGCCACTGCCGGGTCCGCCAGATAGGATGGCAACATGACAAAACCGAGGCCGTGAACCGCCGCCGCGCGCGCCGCCAACGGCGAATTGACCCGCACCGGCCCGTTGACCGGCACCGAAATGGTCTTGCCATCTTCGATAAAGCGCCAGTTCGACTGGCCCTGCAAGTTGACGTCGATAATGCAGGGCAAATGCCGCAAATCTTCGGGATGGCTCGGCGTGCCAACCTTTTTCAGCAGTTCAGGCGCAACTCCAGCCACCACATGCATATCAGCGATCTTGCGGGCGATCAGCGAGGAATCGGCCAGCGTCGAGATGCGCAAGGCGACATCGATCCCTTCATCGACCAGGTCGACATAGCGATCCTCCAGCCGCAGATCGAGCGTCACTTTGGGGTATTTGTTGAGATATTCGAAAATGGCTGGCGCCAGCGTCGATTCCCCGAAATTACGCGGCGCGGAAACCCGCAGCAAACCGCGCGGCTCGCTGGTCTGGTCGCTAATCGTAGCGTCGAGATCGTCAAGCTGCTGCAACAGGCCCGACGCCTCACGGTAATAGGCCTCGCCCGCTTCGGTCAGGCTGAGCTTGCGCGTCGTGCGGTTCATCAGTCTGACCCCGAGATAATCTTCGAGATCGGTCACATATTTGCTGAGCAGCGCCTTGGAACGCCCATGCTGGCGCGCAGCGGCGGAAAACCCGCCGGAGTCGAAGACCTGAACGAAAGCACGGATACGGGCAATGTCCTGCGTCATGTCATTCCGTTCGCTGAAAGATGGTCAATCCACGCATAACTCATCTGCATTGGGTGAACAATAACGCCTCTTGGTCGTTTGGGGATTAACGATAGACTGGTATCGTAATCGACGCCGCACAGGAGATCGGACTATTTTCCCGCCTATGTCCAAGCCCTCGTCACGTTCCACACTCTATAGGCTCATTGAAGCTGGCCAGTTGGCGCACAAGGCCCTGCTGGTGCCCCTTATCGAGAAAGGTCTCGAGCCGGGGGACGATGCCGTTTTGTTCGTGCTCGGACGCTCCGGCACCACCGAAGCGGCATTGGGGGAAGAACTGGGTCTGCCGGTGGATCATCTGGCAACCCGGCTGGAGCGGCTCGCCGAACGCGATCTCGTCACCCGTCAGGCGGTCGGCCCCGAACTCGAACCCGGCATTGCGCTCACCGAACGCGGCCTGCGCATCCGTAACAATCTGGCCGATCACTGGACACAGCTGGAAGAGGCGCTGTTGGGCGAACTCAAGCCCAAGCATCGCAAACGCTTCGCCGAGGCCCTGAGCCGTTTCGTCGACCTTCTGCGCCTCTGACACAATCGATCGCTTAACATTCCGTTCAGTTTAGGTTCAGGCGCGATCCTGTTCATTAGGCATCAAGGCAGCAACGCCACATGCTTTTTGAAAAGGAGCCCCCAATGGCCCTCAACAGGAAACTCCTCACCGCCGGCCTGGCCACGCTCGGCATTCTGGTGACCACCATCGCCGCTTCAGCGGCTCCCGCCGTCGCCACTGGCAATGTCAATGTCCGCACCGGCCCGGGCACCAATTACGGCGTCGTCGATACGCTGCGCCGCGGCGAGCAGGTCGATGTTCAATATTGTCGCGGCTCGTGGTGTTATGTCGAAAAGCGCGGCCCCGATGGCTGGGTCTCGGCAAACTATCTGAACTATGGCGGCTGGAACCGTCCGAGCCCAACCCCTCCGCCGGTCTGGACACCACCGCGTCCGCAGCCTCCTGTCTGGACGCCGCCCCGTCCACAGCCGCCCTATTGGGGCAATCCGCGTCCGCCGCGCCCGCAGCCGCCGCATTGGAACCCCAATCCGCGGCCGGTCTATCCAGGCAATTCCGGCGCCAGCTTCTGCTTTAATGGTCCAAACGGCTATTTCTGCGTGAACAGCTAATTAATATGAGCTTTTAGAAGCGCCGCCCGAAAGGGCGGCGCAGCGCTCGCAGCGTTTTCTGAAATCGAAACATCTCATTCCACCATCAGCCGCTCGACATCGATTCCGCGTCGTTCCAGCGGCGCCCGCATGCGGCGATTCAGAAATTCGTTGACGCCATAGGTAACGATTGCTCCGACAATAGCGGTGACGCCAAACCCGACCCAGCCCTCCACACTGGCCATCACCGTCGCGGCAACCAGTGTTCCCGCGCTGACCCCGAGCAGCGTCCAGCCCTTTTTCTGCTCGGCAGCCCTGAGGCTCCGCGCACCAGAATGCAGCAGGTCGCGCAATTCGGTATCACTCATATCCATGAGTTCACCATTGCGTCGCTCCCGGCGGATCGTCTCGATATAGGCATCGACACGCCGCAGGGTCAGCGCTTCCCGCTTGTCGGTATGACGACCCTTGTTCATCATCGTCCAGCCGCCACCAACCAGCAGCAACACCAGCGCAAGCTCGATCAGCCAGATCATGAAGCACCTCCTCTCAAGGCTTCACACATGCCCTCTTAGGCCTGCTGCTTCAAGGCGTTGCCCGGCACTCATTCATGGCCCGGCAGCGCCTCTTGCTTGCTGATCGTCACCTTGCGCGTCCGCTCGCGCCACATCACCACCAGCCCTGCCCCCACAATGATGGACGCGCCGACCAGCGAGATCGGATCGATCCAGTGCCCGAACACGACGATCGACAGGATGATTGCCCATGGCAGCGAGAAATAATTGAACGGCTGCAAGACACTGGCCGGCGCCATGGTCAGCGCATAGACCATCACGCCATGGCCCGCGCAGGTCGTGCCCATGATCAGCACCACCAGGACAAAATCGCCCCACTCCATCGGCTCCCAAAAGAACACGCCGACCGCAGACGACAAGACAAGCCCTACCAGCGCGATATAGGTGAGACTGGTCGCGGCACTATCCACGCCGCTGACCTTGCGGGTGATGACGATATAGATCGCGTAGAGACTGGCCGACGCCAATGCATAGGCCACCCCCCAATCGAGCGGGATGCCGCCGGGCCGCATGATGACGAGCGCGCCCAAAAAGCCTACAGCCACCGCCGCAAACCGGAATATCCCGACTTTTTCGCCCAGAATGGGAATGGCAAATAGCGTGACCAATAATGGATAGACGATGACGATGGCCTGCAATTCACCCAGCGGCACGCTTTGCAGGGCCAGCGCGAAAAACCAGATATCGGCAATCAGCAGCACCCCGCGCAAGACCTGCCAGCCTGGAGCCCGCGATACCAGCGCTCGCCGCAACGGCGCCTGCCGCGCCACCATGATCAGCGCGAAAATCGCAAAGCCCCAATAGCGCATCATGGTGATGAGAAACGGGGAATAGGTCTGCACCAGAATCTTGGACACGGCATCCTGAATGCCGAAAACGCCAACTGTGATGATGGTGAGGATAATGGCGCGCCCGATCTGGTCGGATCGGAGGGGCGTTTCAGCGGTGGACATGGTGCAAATGCTCAAAACAAATAACGCCCCGCAGCGCGAAGCGGCGGGGCGTATCAATGTCTAGTACAAGCCTCAGGACTTCGCCATTGCCGACTTGATAATCCCTGCAATTGCAGTCAGCAGACCGCCGCCAACCAGCCCGGTCACGCCCTGCCCCGCCAATGCGCCCAGATCAAGCCCGCCGGCGGTTCCGGCAGCTGCGCCGACCAATCCATCTAGCCCTGGAATATTACCGGCCAGCCAGGTGCCCGCCAGTCCGCCAATGGCACCGACAATGGTGTTACCCGCCGTGCCCAGATTGAGTTGCTTGGCCAGTTGACCGATGACATTGCCACCGGCACCACCAGTCACCAATTGCACCAGAATAGGAACAATTGCTTCCATAATTCCCCCTCCTCTTGTTGCGCCGGATCCTCCACCCGACGATATTGTGAGGCTACGCCTGTTTTTAGACAATTCAAAAGAAAAACGCTGCTGCCAAAAGGTGTCCTGCCGATTGCATAGTGACGCCTCGACACGCGCGCAGAGATTGAAGAAGATTTAGCCCCGGCCTAAGGTCCACAGGATGCAATTGACCACCCAGACATCCACGAATCAGCACCACAAGGTTGCTCTCGTCACCGGCGCAGGAGACCGCATCGGCGCGGCCATCGCGTTTGCGCTGGCCATGGAGGGCTATGCAATTATCGTCCATTATCGCTCCGATGCAGATGGAGCCAAGGCTGTGCGCGCCCGCATTCGTGCCGAAGGCGGTCGTGCCGAAATCCTCCGCGCCGATCTGGGCAAGCGGGCGCAACGCGCCAGCCTGATCGAGCGGGCCGTAAAGTTTTTCGGCCCCCTGACCGCATTGATCAACAATGCCTCGATTTTCGAGCCGGATTCCGCCCACGATGTTAACGAGGCGCTTTGGGACGCTCATTTCGCCGTCCATGCCGAAGCCCCAATTTTCCTCGCCCGCGACTTTGCTGCCCAACTCCCCGAAGGCGTGGAAGGCAATATCGTCAATATGATTGACGAGCGCGTGCTGCATCCCACGCCAGCCTTTTTCAGCTACTACCTATCGAAATCCGTGCTCTGGACCGCCACACGGACCTTGGCACAGTCCCTGGCCCCCGCAATCCGCGTCAACGCCATCGGCCCCGGCCCGGTCCTGCCCAATTCACGCCAGACACAGGCCGAATTCGATGCATCGGTCGACGCGCTGCCACTGCAGCGCCATGCCGGCCCGGAAGCCATCGCCAAGGGCATCCTCGCCATTCTCTCCATGCCGTCCTACACGGGCCAGATGCTGGCGCTGGATGGCGGGGAGCATCTCGAATTTGCGGCCCGCAGCGGCCCGACGCCCCGACTATGACCGAAGACCAGACGCCGCCCAAATCCGGCCCGGGCGTGATCCGGGCCTTTGTCCGCACCCTACCCGCCGCACCGGGCGTTTATCGCATGCTCGATCAGGCAGGCGAGGTCATGTATGTGGGCAAGGCCCGCAGCCTCAAGGCTCGCGTTACCAATTACACGCGGCCGGAAGGGCTCGAATTGCGCCTCCAGCGCATGATCGCGTCAACGGTCAGCATGGAATTCGTCCGCACCGAGACGGAATCCGAAGCGCTGCTGCTCGAAGCCAACATGATCAAGCGCCTGAAGCCGCGCTACAATGTGCTGCTGCGCGACGACAAGAGCTTCCCCTATATCCTGATCGCCACCGATCACGAAGCGCCTGAGCTGACCAAACATCGCGGCACGCGCCGCCGCCCCGGTCATTATTTCGGTCCCTTCGCCTCGGCAACCGCCGTGGGCCGCACCATTGCGAGCCTGCAAAAGGCGTTCCTGCTCCGCAATTGCTCGGACTCTTTTTACGCTGCCCGCACGCGCCCGTGTCTGCAATACCAGATCAAGCGCTGCGCGGCCCCCTGCACCCGCGAAATCAGCCTGGAGGCCTATGGCGAACTGGTGGAAGACGCGCGGCAATTCCTGTCCGGCAAGTCGCGCAGCGTGCAGGACCATTTGCAGGCGGACATGAACAAGGCCGCCGAGGATCTTGATTTCGAGCGCGCCGCCCTTATCCGCGACCGCCTCTCCGCTCTCGCACTGATCCAGTCTCAGGGCGACGCCACCGCCCGTTCGGTGGAAGAGGCCGATGTCTTCGCCATTCACCACGAAGGCGGACAATTCTGCGTGCAGGTCTTCTTCTTCCGCGCCTTCCAGAACTGGGGCAATTACCCCTATCGCCCTCGCGCCGATGCCAGCCTCACCGACGCAGAAGTGCTCGAAGCCTTTATCGGCCAGTTCTACGAAAACCGCACGCCCGCCCGCCTTGTCCTCATCAGCCACGAGCTCTCCGAGCCCGCGCTCATGGAAGAGGCGCTGTCCAGCCGCGCCGGACGCCGTGTCTATATCGAGCAGCCCCAACGCGGCGAAAAGCGCGATCTGGTCAATCACGCGCTCAATAATGCCCGCGAGGCCCTGAGCCGCCAGCTTGCGGAAGGCGCATCCCACCGTGCCCTGCTCGAAGGCGTTGCCGAAACCTTCGGGCTTGAAGAAGTCCCCCGCCGTATCGAAACCTACGACAATTCTCACATTTCAGGCACCAACATGGTTGGCGCCATGGTCGTTGCGGGCGAAGAAGGCTTTTCCAAAAAGCACTACCGCACCTTCAACATCAAATCCGACATCACTGCCGGCGACGATTTCGGCATGATGCGCGAAGTGCTGACCCGCCGCTTCACCCGCCTTGCCAATGACAGCGAAACCGACGCCGAAGACGAGAACACCGGCATGCCTGATTGGCCCGATGTCGTATTCATCGACGGTGGCGCCGGGCAAATGAGCGCCGTGCGTGGCGTGATCGCTGAGCTGAACCTGCCCAAGGAAGTGACCTTTATCGGCATCGCCAAGGGCGAAGACCGCGATGCGGGCCGCGAAAAATTCTTCATGGAAGGCCGCGACGCCTTCATGCTGCCCCACCGCGACCCGGTGCTTTATTATGTCCAGCGCCTGCGCGACGAAGCGCACCGCTTCGCCATCGGCACCCACCGCGCCAAGCGCAAGAAAGACACGATCAAGAATCCGCTGGACGAGATCGAAGGCATCGGTCCCACGCGCAAGCGCGCCCTGCTGAATCATTTCGGCTCCGCCAAGGCCGTCGGCCGCGCCAGCCTCACTGACCTCGAAGCCGTCCCAACAATTTCAAAGGCAATGGCGCAATTGATCTACGACCACTTCAACCGGGCCTAGAAGCGTCGAAACCGGTCATGCCCGCTCGCCGCAGATGCAAAAACATAGGGAGCAGCAGATGAAATTCATCGCCATGGTCAAAACCCTCAACCCGCAACAGGCCACCCGTGAGCCACCCGAACTCATGGCCGCAATCATGCAATTGGGCATGGAGGCTGGTGCGGTCATGACCGAGACAGGTGGCATGGCGCTGGCTGGCAAGGTCACCACAAAGGCGGGCAAAATGGTGACGGAAGGCCCTTTCACCGAAGCCAAGGAACATCTGGGCGGTTACGCCATCTACGAGCTGGAAACCGAAGCCGAAATCGTCAACTGGACCGAGCGCTTCGTCGATCTCCACCGCATCCACTGGCCAGAATGGGATGGCGAAGTGACCATCATCCACCTCCAGAATTTCAGCATGGCAGGCTGACGCTTCTCAGGGCTCCGAACAGGCATAAATATTGTGCCGCAGCGCATCCTCGTCGCTGCTGACAAGATAATCGGGCACCTGCATGGCCACCTCTTCGGCATAGCTCTGGATCAGCATACCCACCTCGGCATCGCTGAACCCGGCAGCATCGAATTCCTGAAGGGCACGGCGGGTCCATTGCTGCGCCAGCGCAACCGGATTGGCGGCGTCAGCCGGATACACCCCAAGCGTATCGAGCAGATTTATGGCGCTGGCGCACCACATGGCCTGATCAGCCTTCTCACTGACCTCCTGCGCCATTACCGGCGTCGCCAGCAAAACTGACGCCGCTAACACCATCCTGAACACCATCGCATCACCTCCACCAGCCACCCACTATCGAGGACGCCTCCGCCCGGTTCACCCCCGTTTCAGGGAGGATATTCATCATTGCTCTCCACACACTGAGAATCGGCTAGCTTCTCCAAAGGGGAGCCACTCAAATGTCTGCAATCATCACCGCAAATGGCGTGGGCAAGACCTTTCACCAGCTCAAGCGCCGCCCCGGATTCTCAGGCGCGGTGAAGAACCTGTTCTCCCGCGACTACACGGAAATCCGCGCAGTAGACGGCATTTCCTTCTCCATCGAACCGGGTGAAGCAACCGGTTATCTCGGCCCCAATGGCGCCGGGAAATCGACCATGATCAAGATGATGACCGGGATCCTCACGCCCAGCGCCGGCCAACTCTCCGTTCTGGGCCGCGAGCCCCATGCCCACCGGATGCGCAATGCCGCCGAGATCGGCGTCGTCTTTGGCCAGCGCAGCCAATTGTGGTGGGATCTGCCGGTCCATGACAGTTTTGCGCTCAACCGCCATATCTACGACATCCCCGAAACGCGCTTCGCCGACAACCTTGCCTTCCTCACCAAAATGCTCGACATGGCGGGCTTCATTGATCGACCGGTGCGCCAGCTCAGCCTTGGCCAGCGCATGCGCGCCGAGATCGCGCTGTCCCTGCTGCACGATCCGAAAATCCTGTTCCTCGATGAGCCCACCATCGGCCTCGATGTCGTCGCCAAGGATGTGGTCCGCAAATTCCTGTCCGAGGTCAATCGCCGGCGCGGCACCACCATCATCCTCACCACCCATGATCTGGTGGACATCGAAGAAATCTGCCCGCGCCTCATCATGGTCGATGATGGCAAGCTGCTATTCGATGGCGAGCTGAAACATCTGCGCGCCAGTCTGGGCTCCCGCCGCCGCCTGACGCTGGAATTTGCATCCGATCCGGGCCCGCTTTCACTGACCACCGCCACACTCGCCCGCGACGAAGGAGCGGCCAAGCATTATCTGCTTGAAGACGAAGCCATCTCGCTGATCGACGTGCTCAACGAGGTCGGGCGCGGCCACGACCTCAAGGACGTCAAGCTCGAAGAGCCCGACATCGAGGAGGTGATCCGCACATTTTACCAGAACAAGGTCAGGCTGGCCGGGGCTTCAGCATGAAAGTTTCCGCCTATCCGGCCTTCACGGCCACCGCCTTTTTGTCTCGCCTCGCTTATCGCAACGAGGTCTGGTCCGGCCTTTTCGGCGAATTGGTCACCACCTTCGCCTATATCGCCGTCTGGACAGCAGGATTTGCCGCAGTGGGCAGCGTCGATGGCGTCACCCTGCCCGAAATGATCACCTATGTGCTGATCGCCGGGCCCTTGCTGAACTGGAACACCACCCGCTTCATCCGCGAAGTCGGCGGCGCGGTGCGCACCGGCGATGTCACGGTGTTTCTATTGAAGCCGCTGCATTATCCGGCGCTCCTGCTTTCCAACCAGCTTGGCAATTACGCCTTTGACCTTGTTGCCATCACCCTGCCGGTTGCACTCATCGTTGGGCTGACCTTTGGTCTTCTGCCCCCCGCCAGTCTCGAACACGGCCTGCTCTTCCTCGCTTATTGGGCCGTTTCATGGTCGATGCTCTTTCTCATCGCCACCTGCGTTGCCCTGCTCGCCTTCTGGATTCTGACAGCTTTCGCGCTCGACTGGTTTCTGCGCGGCATCATGGCGCTGGCCTCCGGTGGCGTCATCCCGCTCTGGTTCATGCCCTCGGCCATCGCCAATGTGCTGGGCTATCTGCCCTTTGCCTGGGTCAGCTATTACCCGGCGGCGGTCTATCTCGGAAAACTCGATCTGCCCTCGGCGGGCCTGCACCTGCTGATCGGCCTCGTCTGGCTCGCCGCCATGAGCGCCTTTGTCTATTCGCTCTGGTCGCGCGCCCGCTTCCGCCTGATCGTGCAGGGAGGCTAGGTCATGCAATCAACCCTCAAAATCCTGCCCCATCTCGTCTCCATTCATATCCGCACGCATATGGAATATCGCGGCGCGCTGTTCCTCGGGTGGTTCGCGCAGGCGGTGGGCTATGCGGGCACTTACGCCGCCATTGCGCTCATCATCACCCGATTTGAAAATCTGGGCGGCTGGACCTGGCCGCAGATGGCACTGCTCTTGTCCATTCACCTGCTCGCCTATGCCCTTGGCGCGTCGCTGAGCTTCGTGCAGTTCCGGGACATGGAAGAGAAAATCCGTCTCGGCACTTTCGACGCCATTCTCGTCAAGCCAATCAGTCCCTGGGTCTTCCTCGCCTTTTCCGGCCTCAATATCGAATATGGCGGCCATATCGCGCTTGCCATTGGACTGATGATCTGGTCGCTCAGCCATCTGCCGGTCGATTGGTCCATCGGCACCGCGCTCTATCTGGTTGCGGCCATTATCAGCGCCGCCATGCTGACCGCCTCCATCCTCACCATTATCGGCGCAACAGCCATTGTGTGGGTGCGCTCGCGCCACCTCTTCGCCATCTATTTCGGTTTCTGGGAACTGGCGCGCTATCCGCTCAACATCTTCCCTGTGCCCTTGCAAATACTCATGCTCACCTTTGCGCCATTGGCTTTCCTTGCCTACATTCCGGCTGCCGTGCTGCTGGGCAAGCCCGTGCCCCTGCTCGGAGATTTTGCCCTTGTCGCCTCATTGCTTGCTGGCCCCATCGCCGCGCTGATCGCCGCCGCACATTGGCGCTGGAGCCTCAAAAATTATCAGGGCGCAGGCGGCTAGCACCAAATGTGATCGGCATGGGCAGGATGCGCAGCAACCTCCGCCCCTGCCTCTCCGTTGCCGCATCAGCAAACGGAGCTCATTATGACCCAAGAGAACAACAATATCCTTCCCGCCGACGAAGCCATCGACCGCATCTGGGAGCTGGCCGAAAAGATCGACATCTGCATGTTCACCACTTGGGACGGCGAACAGCAACGCAGCCGGCCCATGTCCGCGCGCCTTCGCCGTGCCGAAAATGCGATTTATTTCCTCACCGATCTTGAGGGCCACAAGCTCACCGAGATCGAACAATATCCTCACGTCTCGCTCGCCTGGGCCGATAATGGCGGCCACAAATACGTGGTCATCGCCGGTGATGCCATCGTGTCCAACGACCGGGCCATGATCAAGGAACTCTGGAGCAATTTCGACAAGGCCTGGTGGGAAGACGAGAACGATCCGCAAATCCGCCTGCTCAGGGTTACCCCCGATGACGGCCAGCTCTGGGACAGCCCGAATACCCTCGTTGCCGGCGCAAAAATGCTCCTCGCCGCCGCCACCGGGGCCAAGCCGGAAATGGGCGACACCGCAAAAGTGCAGCTTTAGGAGAATTAGGGCTGAGCGAAACTGCCCAACACGCGACAGCTGTGGGGCAGTTTCGCTCACTTTCAAAACGCGCCCTTGGTCACAACATCCCCTACCAAAGTCGGGACTCGACAATCTCAAAACGCCGCGCTAGCTTCGCGCCCATGATCAACGCCGCCACCTTTTATTGGTACTTTAGCTATCCGCTCCCGGCGGAGGCTATTGCGCGCGCGTCCTGATCCCGACAAGACCAGACCCAAATCGCAAGCCAGCCGCCCGACTTTCGAGGCGGCTTTTTTGTTGGCCCCTCGCATAAATTCCAAGAGAGACCGACAAAATGCTCAAATCCACCGACGACCTGCGCATCACCGAAATCAAACCTCTGACGACCCCCATAGAGGTCATGCGCCAGCATCCGCGCACCGACGCCGCAACGCGCACGGTGCTTGCCGCCCGCCACGCCTTTCACAATATTCTGGCGGGGCAGGATGATCGCCTGGCTGTCGTCGTCGGTCCGTGCTCCATCCACGACCCCAGCGCTGCCCTGGATTACGCAAAGCGCCTTGCCGACCTGCGCGAAGAACTGAGCGGCAATCTCGAAATCATCATGCGCGTCTATTTCGAAAAGCCGCGCACCACGATCGGCTGGAAGGGCCTGATCAACGACCCCGATCTCGACGGCAGCTTCAACATCACGCAGGGCCTGCACACAGCCCGTGCGCTCCTGCTCGACATCAATAATCTGGGTCTCCCCGCCGCCTGCGAATTCCTCGATATGACCACGCCGCAATATATTGCCGACCTCGTCGCTTGGGCGGCTATCGGCGCACGCACCACCGAAAGCCAGATTCACCGCGAGCTGGCCTCGGGTCTATCCTGCCCCGTCGGTTTCAAAAACGGCACCGATGGCAATGTAAAGATCGCGCTCGACGCGGTGCTTTCGGCGTCGCACCCGCACCATTTCCTCGCCGTTACCAAGGATGGCCGCTCGGCCATCGCCGCCACGACAGGCAATGAGGATGGTCACATCATCTTGCGCGGCGGCAAGACCACGAATTATGACGCGGCCAGTGTCGATGCCGCTGCGCAGGTTGCAATCAAGGCCGCTCTCAACCCGGCCATCATGATCGACGCCAGCCACGCCAATTCGTCCAAGAACCCAGAAAACCAACCGCTCATCCTCGCAGATATCGGCACCCAGCTCGCCAATGGTGACAAGCGCATTATCGGCGTCATGGTCGAATCCAATCTCGTCGCCGGTCGTCAGGACCTCGTTGAAGGCAAGGAACTTGTCTACGGTCAGTCGATCACCGATGGCTGCATCGATTGGGACACCACCGTCACAGCGCTCCGCGAACTGGCGACATCGGTTGAAAAGCGCCGGGCGGTCAACAATCAGGCCGTGGCTTGATCCAAACCCTTGCATGGACCACCCGGACAAGCCGGGTGGTGACGATGAAGCGGATAATACAACGCTGATGCATCCTCTATCGTCATTGCCCGGCTTGTCCGGGCAATCCAACTTTCAACGGTCAACGATCCGACTTGACCCCCCGCCCCCGTTCCTGTTCTCTCCGGCCATGGCCAGAAACCCGCTTCTCCTAGTCCCCAATATCATCACCATCGCCCGCATTCTGGCGATCATCCCCATCGCCGCACTGGTGATGGCGGGCGACCCGCTGCTGCGCGCGGTTGCATTGGCGCTCTATGTCATCGCCGCCGCCAGCGATTGGCTGGATGGCTATCTGGCCCGGGCTTGGAACCAGTATTCCGATCTTGGGCGCATGCTCGATCCCATCGCCGACAAAATTCTCGTCATCATCCTGATCGCCATTCTGGCCTGGGACCGAAGCCTCGCGCCGCTGGACCTGATTCCGGCAATTGCCATTCTCTTCCGCGAAACCTTTATTCCGGGCCTGCGTGAATTCCTCGGCAACAAGACCGTGGTTCTGCCGGTGACCCAATTGGCCAAGTGGAAGACCACGATCCAGCTCGTTGCGCTGGCTCTGGTTCTCGCCGAACCCATCATCCCCGGCCTCGGAATCGTCTCAGACATCGTGCTGTGGGCCGCTGGCATCATCACGCTCTGGACCGGCTGGCAATATCTGCGTGCATCCTGGCCGCATCTTTCCGGCATCGGCAAATGAAGGTGCTGTACTTTGCCTGGCTGCGCGAGCGCCTCAATCGCGGCAGCGAGGAGATTTCGCCCCCAGCCGAAGTGATTACCATCAGCGATCTTGTCAGCTGGCTCCGCCGCCGTGACGAAGCGTTTGATCTGGCCATGGAGAATCCCGCGATCTTCAAATTCTCCATCGATGCACGCATCGTGCCGGTGGACACTGCCATCGCCGGCGCCCGCGAAATCGCCATCCTGCCGCCTATGACCGGCGGCTGAAATGATCCGCATCTCCCAGGCCCCGTTCGACCCCGGCGCCGAAGCCAATCGCTTCCAAGCCGCACATCCCGAAGCCGGGGCCATGGTCAGCTTCACCGGTCTTGTCCGCTCTCAAAAGCACGCCCCGATCAGCGCCCTGATCCTGGAATGCTACGAAGATCTCGCCCGGAACCAGGTTGCCGCCATCCGCGACGCGGCCATGTCTCGCTTCGGGCTTATCGATGCCGGAATCATCCATCGCCACGGCCGCCTCATTCCGGGCGAAACAATCATGATGGTGATGACCCTGGCACCCCATCGTCAGGCCGCCTTCGACGGCGCGCAATTCCTGATGGATTACCTCAAGACGGATGCGCCCTTCTGGAAGCAGGAGGAAACGCCGGATGGGTTGAGGTGGGTGGAAGCAAAAGCAGCAGACGATGCTGCGAAAGAGCGCTGGACGTCATAGGCCCACCTTTTCCATCCTGCCTCACCCCACGCACCGGCTGTGTAAAGCAAACAAAAAAGCCGGGCATCGCTGCCCGGCCTTCTCAATTCCAACAACGAAACTCTTATTCCGCCGCTGCGCGCTTGGGCGTCACCGCTGCCGTATAGGCATCGATCAGCGTCCGGCAACCTTCGCCCGGCGTGAACGTGTAGTCCCCGATTACCGACACCGGCGTCACTTCCGCCGCCGTGCCGGTGAGGAAGCATTCGTCGAAATTGCCTAGTTCTTCAGGCATGATATGCCGCTCGGTAACGGTAAAACCGTTTTCCTTGGCCAGAGTGATCAGCGTCTGCCGCGTAATCCCGTTGAGGAAGCAATCGGGCGTCGGCGTCGTAATATCCTTGCCCTTGATGAAGAACACATTGGCGCCGGTGGCTTCCGCCACATAACCGCGATAATCCAACATCAGCGCATCGGCATAGCCATTGGCCATGGCCGCATCCTTGGACAGGGTGCAGATCATGTATAGACCTGCGGCCTTTGCCGAGGACGGGATCGTCTCAGCCGACGGACGCTTCCACTTGCTCCATTCAAGGCGGATGCCCTTGAGCTTTTCCTCGACAGAGAAATAGCTCGGCCACACCCATGCGGCGATTGCCACATGAACTTTGTTATTGCGCGCAGGCACGGAAAGCTCTTCCGAGCCACGCCATGCAACCGGACGCACATAGGCGTCAACCAGACCGTTCTTTTCCAGCACCAATTGCTTGGCCGCCTCGATCTCTTCAACCGTATAGGGGAACGGCATATCCAAAGTCGCGGCAGAGCGGATCAGTCGCTCGGTATGTTCACGCGACTTGAAGATTTCGCCGCCATAGGCACGCTCGCCCTCGAATACGGAGCTGGCATAGTGAAGTCCGTGCGTCAGCACGTGTACCTTCGCGTCCTTCCAAGGTTTGAGTTCACCATCAAACCAGATCCAGCCATCGCGCTGGTCCATCGGCACGCCTGCCATGAGTCCTCTCCAGACATTTTTCGTTTATCACCATGCTTGGGCATGGCCATTGCGCCAATCATGCATCAGGGTCAAACCCTTGGCAAACCGGAATGTCTTTGGGATAAGACGAAACCTTGGCGGCAATGGAGCAAATATGTCAGCGGACCAAAAAAATGTCAACAAGGCTGACATAAATTCCCAACTGGCTGAACATGCCCATTTGCCCCTGGACATTATGGGCCTGTTCTTCTTCGCTTATCGGGATTTTACTGGCGATGCAGATGCATTGCTCGAACGGCAGGGCTTTGGTCGCGCCCATCACCGGGTACTCTATTTCGTCAACTTGCGACCCGGCATGCCGGTGGCCGATCTGCTCGATATCCTAAAGATCACCAAACAGAGCCTTGCCCGGGTACTGCGCCAATTGATCGATAACGGCTATATCGAGCAAAAGACCGGCGACATTGATCGCCGCCAGCGTCTGCTTCATGCCACAGCCAAGGGCCGACAGTTCTTCGCCGAATTATCTGCCAATCAGGCCACCCGCATCGACGCATCCGTCGCCGCGCTGTCTCCGGCAGCAGCCACCGAAATCCGACGCTTCCTCGTGGGCATGGTCAACCCGGAAGACCGGGTGACACTCGACCGGCTAAGCCTCACCGAAAAGCTCTGACCTACTAGTCTCGACCCAGTTCCTCGCTCCGTCTGCGCGCCGCGTCCACTGCACGCTCCATCAACGGCGTCAGGCCGTCATCGGCCATCAGCACATTCAGTGCGGCCGCGGTGGTGCCATTGGGCGAGGTTACATTCTGCCGCAACACGCTGGCCGGGGCCGGGTCAGCCTCCAGCAGCGCCGCCGAGCCAATCACCGTCTGCCGCGCCAATTGCATGGCGATATGTTCGGGCAATCCCTGCGCCACTCCCGCCGCCGCCAGCGCCTCGACCAGATTAAACACATAGGCCGGGCCGGACCCAGAAACCGCCGTCACCGCGTCGAGATCACTTTCTGCATTAAACCATGCCACCTTGCCCGCCGCTGCGAGCAGCGCATCGGCCACCGCACGGTCGTCAGCGCGGACCTGTGGCCCCGCTACCGCCCCGGTAATGCCCTTGCCGATCTGGGCGGGCGTATTGGGCATGGTGCGAATCACCCGATCAGTCCCCAGCCCGGAAGACAGGGTCGCAATCGAAACACCCGCCGCAATGGACAGCACCAGTGTATGCGCGCCGATAACGGGCAGGATTGCCTCCATCACCAGCCCGATAATCTGCGGTTTGACCGCCAGCACCAGTACATTGGGTTGCAGGCCAACGGCCTGTTGGTGAATGATCAGGCCAAAATCCTCCGCCACCGCCAGCGCCGCCTCTCCCGGCGCGGGGTCGACCAGCACCAGATTGGCGGGTGGCAGGCCAGCTTCGAGCCAGCCATGGGCGAGCGCCATGCCCATCTTGCCCGCGCCCACCAGCATGACCGGACCGATGGATTGAAGGTTTGTCATTTCAGCATGCCTCCCCGGCAAAGTATCCGACGCTCGGTCAAGACATGCCCCAAGATAAGGGTAGGATGCAATCGCGGGGATAAAATCGGCCGATGTGGAGACAGCCTGACGCGCCTCAGGCTTCGCCGACTGTCTCGAACATCACATGGCTCAGCGCGTCTGCGGCCGACTTGCCGGCCCACACCACGAACTGGAACGCCTGATAGTAGAGGTCGCAGGAGTCTGAAGCCGAGCGCAGCAAAGCCTCGCATTGCTGCGGCGACACATCCGCGCCGCCGGTAAGCAGGTGCGAATTGCGGAACAGCACCACGCCTTCCTTGTGCCAGATGTCGAAATGGCCGATCCACAATTGCTCATTGATCAGACTGATCAATTGTTTGATTTCGGCACGCCTGCCCTCTGGGACTTTCAGGTCGAAAGCACAGGCGATGTGCAGGCTTTCGAGATCTTCCATCCAGTTGAACGAGACATGATAGTCGCTCCAGCCGCCGCGCACGGAAATGGAGATTTCGTCGGCATCCTGCCGCTCGAAATTCCAGTCGTTGATCGAAGCGATATGCTCGACAAGGTCCACGGGATGGGACGTCCGGTCGGGCTCGAATTCAATCAGGGACATATAAAAAGGTCCGTCCTGCTAGGCGTTGGTCGTCCGCGCGGCCAAAGGCCGGCACTGTTCGGATACGCAAGAAGGAACAAAAAGCCGCAACTACGGCGTCGAATCGTCCTCCTGAAGCCAACCTACACTGCGCCACTGATTCAGGGGACGCGGGCCTAAGGAAGAACACTATTCTCTTGTGGATGATGATCGGACGAGGAGTATTAACGAACCATTAAAACGCCCGCCGCTTGGGCCTTTGCGCCATCAACGATCTGTTAACAACTCACGCAGCTGAACCCATGCGCCGTTACGCCAGACTCTCCGGTCCCGCCCAGCCAAAGCGGATCGACTCCCCCCATTGGGGAAAGCCGTTTTCTTCGGCCATGCTGGCGGCCCGCTCGGTGTCGTAGGGCACCGCGATCAGGGCATTCTGCCAGCCGGACGCCCGCTTCTCGATCAGCCCATAATGCGCGTCGGGCGAGCCACGCACCAATTGCATGCCGACCGAACCGGGATTGACCAGCAATCGCCCATCACTCAGCCGCAGGCTCCGCGCGACATGGGTGTGCCCACACAGGATGACGTCGCAGCCAACGCCGACGGCCTCCCGCGCCACCTCGGCCTCCGATGGGAGCGTCGTGGTCCGGCCATCGAAGAAATTATCGAGCCACGGCTTTTCATCGTCGCCGGGCGTTCCATGGCAGAGAAAGACATCCGCGCCGATCTGCGCCGTCGCTGGCAATGCGGCCAACCAGTCGATCTGCTCCACGCTGAGCCGCCCTCGGGCAAACCGATCCACGGCTCCCGCGCCACGCAAGCTTGGGTCCACAACCCAGCGATCATGATTGCCTGCAATATTGACCCCGCCCAGCGCCATCAGCCGCGCCGCTGCGCCCGCAGGATCGACCGGCCCACTCACATGATCGCCGAGACACACAATGGCATCCGCCTGCCGACGCGCCACATCTTCCAGCACGGCGTCGAGCGCCGGACTATTGCCGTGAACATCGGACAGAACGGCGATGCGCACTTGCTATTTCGTCTTGGCGGCGCCGCGCAGTGCCGCAAGCTCCTTGCGCAAAGCGTCGATTTCTTCGCCCTGCACCTGGACCAATTCGCGCAATGCGTCAAAATCCTCGCGCTTGACCAGATCCATGTCATTGACGATGCGCTGCGCCTGAGACTTCACCACCGTCTCGACCTCGCGCCGCACCCCATCGGCAACGCCGGCCGCCTCGTTCATCACCCGGCCCAGTCCGTCAAAAATCCGATTGTTCTGGTTCATGGCGCCCATCCGTTTCGCAAGGTTTGCTGTTGGACTGATATGTAAGACATGACCGGGTCGATGAACAGTGCGGCCGATTAGCGAGGTGACGCCAAACCCGCAGGCAATCCTGCCTACAGGTTTAAAAGCTTCCCACCGCCTTCAGCGAAACCGAATGGTTCATGGTGTCATTCCACCCACGAGCGTCATATCGCATTGAAACATCCGCCCCGCCGTCGAAATTGTAGGTGAGGCCTGCTCCGGCCTTGGCGAGCCATGCACTACGGTCAATCCCGGCGGCAACGAAGCTCTGTCCCGGGGCACCCGCATAGGATGCGGTCAATGTGCCATCATCATTGATAGCGTCATAGCTAACGCCAAAAGATGCATCGAGCTGCAGATCAGGCCCAAGCGCATGGACGACACGGCCGTCCACCCCGAGAACCAGGGCTTCGACCGTGTTGGCATCGACATCCAGACTCAAGGCTCCAGCGCCGCTTTCTGTATAGCCCTGACTTCCGAGCCGGGTGTAGTCGGCGCGAAGCGTGGGAATAAAGGTGCTGGCAGCATCAAGGACGATGGCTTTGGACAGGCTGCCACCCGCATGCAGGCTCAAGCTATCGAAACTGCCTGTAGCCGTTCTATTGAGCCCCCCGAAATTGAGACTGCGCTCACTCTCGGTCTGGTTCCAGCCGACATCCACCTGGAAACCCAAAGTGAAGTCTTCAAGGGCATGGCTGCCATAGGCTGCAACGACATGACTATTGATATCGGCGCTGGTTCCTGCGCCGCTCAGGTCGCTATTGCCATTGAGCAGCGTCCGGCCAAACGCATAGGCGAGACCAATCTGGGTTTCGCCTATTTGCCCGTCGATACCAGCCGCCAGCCCCCCGGTGTATGCCGTGTAGCCTGATGCATTGCCGAGAGTATCGTCCTGCACGGCTGCGGCGCCGAAAGGCGTAATCCAGACGTTCCGGTTCGCCGCCGGATCATCAGTGGAAACATCGCCACGCACAGGGGAAACGCGGCCGGCAAAGATCGAGTTGAAACTGTCGAGTACGCCCAGCGTGGCATTGGCACTGGCATTGAGCGGCAAGGTTTGAGCCGCCGCGCGGGCCACGCTGCGCTCGTCGGGCAGAAGGCCGAACGCGGTGACGACATTGGCCATATCGCCAGTCGGCGTCCCCTGAACCTGACTATCAAGCACGCCAGCTGCGCCGAGAGCGGGATAGAGATGATTGTTGAGAACCGAACTATAGACCGTCGTGCCAGCACTGCTGGTGGTGACGTTGAGATCGACGCTATTGCCAGTGATCGAGGCCGCAAAATCGAACAGGGCGGAATTGTCTGTCACGGTGAAGCTGGTGGCATTCAGCGTGCCAGCCGTAATGACACCCGTTAGAGTGGAATTATTGGCCAATGCAGGGCTGCCAATGACATCGACGATGAGATTACTGTTGTTGAACGTGGCAGCACCGCTCACGCTGAGCTTGCCATAATTCGCACTGCTGGCGACGCCAATGGTGAGGGACTGACTGCCATTCTGGAGATAGCTGTCCAGAACCAGCGTACCCGCGGTAACCGCCGTATCGCCGCTCCAGGAATTACCGCCGGCGATATCGAGCGTGCCTGTCCCCAGTTTGGTCAAACCACCCGTGCCAATGAGGATGTCAGATGTTCCGATACCGACATTATAAGCTTGGGTATCGAAAAAAGCGCCGCCCGCTCTGATATCGATATCGCCAAAACCGAAATTGGGGAGGAACTCCAACTGATTGCCGGTTGCCTGCAGGATGCCGCCATCCCAGTAAAGCAGCCCAGCACCTCCGCCTTTCATTATTTCGGGCGTTGAAAACACACCACGAGCACCTGCGGCACCCAAAAGCGTCAACTGACCGCGGCTGCCCCCATTCACCGCCAGATCAGTCCAGCCGTGAACGAGTACGCTTGCACCGCCATCAACAATGACGACGCCTTCGCCCCCCAAGCCAATAATCAAATAACCACTATTTATCCATGTCGCATCTATTCCGTCGACAAAGACCTCGCCTCGGTCGACGTAGCCGATATATGCGTCGGTATTGGTCGCTTCACCACCGCTGGAAATGTTGAATTCACCTCGCCCATCCCAGCCAACAACGAGGGATCCATTCGCATTATAGGGCACGCCGGAAACCACGCTCACGCTCGTGCCACCGTCAATAACGGAATCGGCCATTACGGCACCCGTGGCCACGGAAAAGCCTGCTGCCAGCAGTACTTTGACCGCTGCGCTTTGCGCTCTATTTGCTTTCTCGTAACCCATTGCACCTCCCCACATAGCCCGCGCGCTCTACTTGGCGAGAGAATGCAGCCCCATCTCTACGGGTCTTAACATCCTCTCTTGCGCTTGTAAGGTGCAAATCAACGGAGGCGAAACCGGAAGTTAATAAGTGTGTGAATAAGCCGCTTTCCGGTCGCGTTTTGGTTGGTTGCACCAAGCCCACCATCACCCTCCCGATGGGCGACGGGCCCCTCGCCCTCCACCCATAGATGCCGCCACAACACCTCCCTTTCTTCACCTCCCCCCTTGAGAGAGACGCCATGAGAGGGGTATGGCAGGCATGGTGCTGCCTTATTCCCGAGGCAAACCGGTCGAACCCGGAGACTAGCCCTTGCCCTTCCCCAATATCGACCCTATCGCCATTGCCATCGGCCCAATCGCCATTCGCTGGTATGCGCTGGCTTATCTCTTTGGGGTCTTTCTCGGCGCGGGTTATGGCTATCTGCTCTTGCGCAATGAGCGGCTTTGGCATCGGGGGGCGCCACCCTTTGCCGCCAAGGACATCTGGGATTTTGCCTTCTGGGCGATGCTCGCCATCGTTGTCGGCGGCCGTGCGGGTTATGTGCTGTTCTATAACTTGCCCTATTACGCGCAGCATCCGCTGGAAATCATCAATACGCTCGATGGCGGCATGTCCTATCACGGCGGGATGCTCGGCCTGATGCTTGCGGCCATTCTGTTCACCCGCTCCAGGGGCGGAAATTGGCTTTCGAGCCTCGACCTGCTCGGGGCCGTTGCGACCATCGGCATTTTCCTTGGCCGTATCGCCAATTTCATCAATGCCGAACTGTACGGCGCGCCCACCAGCGCCCCATGGGGTGTGGTCTTCCCGACCGACCCGCTCCAGGTCGCCCGCCATCCAAGCCAGCTTTACGAGGCCCTGCTCGAAGGTCTCCTGCTCTTTCTTATCATCCGTATCGCCACCCACGTCTTTTACGCCCTGCGCAAGCCGGGCCTCGTTGCCGGGATTTTCGCCATTGGCTATGCCCTGTCGCGCATCGCGGTCGAATTGGTGCGCCTGCCAGATGAGCATCTCGGCTATCTCTATTTCGGCTGGGTCACGCTGGGGCAAATCCTGAGCCTGCCCATCCTTTTCGGCGGCCTCGTTCTGGTCGCCTATTCGCTGTCCCGCCGCGACAACCCCTTGCGTCCGTGACACGAAAATAGTCTGCCCCCGCATTGCCCGAGACGAGAAACGTGACCGAGAATCTGACACTCGAACAGCAGATCGACATCCAAATCCGCGCCGGCGGGCCGATGTCCGTGGCAACCTATATGGGCCTCTGCCTGACCCATCCATCCAAGGGCTATTATCGCGCCCGCGACCCGATCGGCGGCAAGGGCGACTTCATCACCGCGCCAGAAATTTCCCAGATGTTTGGGGAGCTTATCGGCTTCTGGCTGGTCAATCTCTGGCAGCAGATGGGCGAGCCCAAGGCCTTTACCCTGCTTGAACTCGGCCCCGGTCGCGGCACGCTGATGGCCGATATGCTCCGCGTTGCCTGCCGCGCGCCCGGCTTCCGCGATGCGCTCCGCCTCACCCTGTTTGAAACCAGCCCGAACCTGATGGCCGAGCAGCAGCAAAGGCTCGCGCCATACGATCCCAAATATCTGCAGAATTTCGACGCTTTCGAGGATGGGCCGGTCCTGATCGTGGCCAATGAATTCTTCGACGCCCTGCCCATCCGCCAGTTCATTCGCAAGGAGAGTGGTTGGCATGAACGCCAGGTGGGCCTGGTCGAGGGCAAGCGCGCCTTCGGCCTCTCCCCCAATCCGATCCCCGCGGCCTCCATGCCGGAAGCGGTGGCAGATGCCCCGCTCGACAGCGTTTTCGAGGTCAATTTCGCCAGTGCCGAAGTGCTGACCCGACTGGCGAAAGTCGTTGCCAAACATGGCGGCAGCATTCTCGCCATCGATTATGGTTATGGCCGCAGCCAGACCGGAGAAACCCTGCAAGGCGTGCGCAATCACGGCTATGCCGATGTGCTCGACGCCCCCGGCGAAACCGATCTCTCCGCCCATGTCGATTTCGGCGCACTCGCCAATGTGGCGCGACAAGGGGGCCTTGCGACCCAACCCATTGCCACACAGGGCGAATTCCTGACGCGGCTGGGCATTGACGAGCGGAGCACCGCTTTGATCAAGGCCAATCCCGGCTCCGCCAGCGACATTCGCACAGCCCGCGACCGTCTGGTCGCTTCCGAACAGATGGGCACGCTTTTCAAGGCCTTCTGCGCACACTCGCCCGGCCTGATGCCGCCCGGCTTTGTCGCATGACGCCCTTTGAATCCGCACTGATCCTCAACGCCATCCCAACAATCCGCCACGGCTTCTTTGGTCGTGCGGGCGGGGTATCCGAAGGCGAGTTTGCGGGCCTCAATGTGTCATGGTCGGTCGGGGATGATCCGACAATTGTCGACCAAAACCGGGATCGCATTCAAAACACCATCGGCACCGGCCCTCTCGCCATTCTCAAGCAGGTCCACTCTGCCGACGTCCAGATTCTTACCCAGCCGCTTGAGCCTTCGACGATTGAGGCCGATGCGCTGGTGACGGCCAAACCGGGTATCGCCCTCGCCATCTTGACCGCCGATTGCACGCCAATCCTGTTTTCCGACCCCGAAGCCGGGATCATCGGCGCGGCCCATGCCGGCTGGCGTGGCGCGGTCGACGGCATTATCGCCAATACGATTGCAGCCATGAAAAGTGTTGGCGCCAATCCCGCCCATATCCGCGCCGCCATCGGCCCCACCATTCATGCGCCCAATTATGAGGTGGGGGATAAATTCAAGGCCGATTTCCTGGCGCTTCATTCCGGCGGCGAGCAATTCTTCCATGCGCCACCCGGACAGCGCGTGCATTTTGATCTGCCCGGCTTCGTCGTGGATCAGCTCCGCGCTGCCGGTATCAGCCAGATCGAGATGGCCGGGGCTTGCACCTATGCATATCCCGAACGCTACTTCTCGCACCGCTATGCCACGCATAAGGGCGGCAGGACCGGGCGACAGATGTCTGTCATCGGCCTGACACAGGTTTAATTTACCGGTTCCACCAAAGTGGCGTTGCGAGTCTTGAGACGAGGCGCTAAAGCTGCCCGCGAAACTGGTAGGTCCTCTCCCCCGCAGGACCAGTTTAGACAGGATCGCGCCCCATGAAGTTGGTGACCGGCAATTCCAACCGTCAACTGGCGCAGGCCGTTGCAAGCTATCTCGAACTCCCGCTGACCGATTGCACCGTCAAGCGCTTCGCCGATAATGAAGTTTACGTCGAAGTGCATGAAAATGTGCGCGGCGAGGATGTGTTCATCCTCCAGTCGACCAGCTACCCGGCCAATGACAATCTGATGGAGCTGCTGATCATCACCGATGCGCTGCGTCGCTCGTCGGCCCGCCGCATCACCGCCGTCATTCCCTATTTCGGCTATGCGAGACAGGACCGTAAATCGGCGTCGCGCACGCCGATCTCGGCCAAGCTGGTTTCCAATATCATCACCGAGGCCGGCGCCAATCGCGTGCTGACGCTCGACCTGCATGCTGCCCAAATTCAGGGCTTTTTCGATATTCCCACCGACAACCTCACCGCTGCCCCGGTGATCGTGCGTGATATCAAGGACAATTACGACGTCAAGAACGTCATGATCGTATCGCCCGACGTGGGCGGCGTGGTCCGCGCCCGCAATGTTGCCGGGCGCATCGGCGCCAGCCTCGCCATCGTCGACAAGCGCCGCCCGCGCGCCGGTGTCTCCGAGGTCATGAACATCATCGGTGACGTTGAAGGCCAGACCTGCATCCTGATCGACGATATCGTCGACTCGGGCGGCACGCTGGTCAATGCCGCCGAAGCCCTGCTCAAGGCCGGGGCCAAGGAAGTCTCCGCCTATATCACCCACGGGGTTCTGTCCGGCTCCGCGTCCGAACGCATCGCGGCTTCAAAGCTCAAGGAACTGGTGGTCACCGATTCCATCGGCGAGACCGATGCCACCAAGGCGGCGCCCAATGTAAGGCGCATGTCCATCGCCTCGCTGATCGGCGAAGCCATTGCCCGCACGGCCAGCGAACAGAGCGTATCCAGCCTGCTCGACTAACCTTTTTGCTTCTCATACGTTACCGCTGAATGCATGCTTTAGCAGAGGTGGTTCATGGCACGCTTTCTGGCCCTTTACATGGGCACGCTGGATTCATCGGCCCAGCAGGCATGGGATCGATTACCCGAAGCCGAAAAGGCAGATCGATCCAATCGGGCCATGGCTGCATGGGGTGAATGGGGCGAGCGATATCACGACTCGATCCTCGACATGGGCGCGCCGCTGGGCAAAACGCTGCTGGCCAGCAATTCGGGCATCGGCGCCACCAAAAACGCCATTGCCGCCTATGTCATCGTGGAGGCGGCCACTCACGAACAGGCGGCCCAGATGTTCGAAAATCATCCCCATTTCGCAATCTTTCCGGGAACAGGCGTCGAAATTCTGGAATGCCTGCCAATGCCGGGCGGCTGAACAGCTTTCCGATACGCCATGCCTTGCCGGACGGGGATAATTCCTCTATATCCCGCGCCCATGAAGCGCTCGTCACCCCTGGAGGACGGGCGCGTATATTGTTGAAACCAGCAATATACACCAACCCAGAATGGATGAATTCCATGGCTGCCAATAAAGTGCTCAAGGCACAGGTGCGCGACGGAGTGGGCAAGGGGGCCGCTCGTGAAGTGCGTCGTCAGGGACGTGTTCCCGCCGTTATCTATGGTGACAAGAAAGCCCCCGTCACCGTTTCCGTCGAATATAAAGACGCTCTGAAGTTCATCTATGCCGGTGGCTTCAAGTCGCACGTGCTCGACCTCGACGTCGATGGCACCGTGCACAAGGTGATCCCGCGCGATTACCAGCTCGACGTGGTCAAGGACCAGCCGCTCCACATCGACTTCCTGCGCGTCTCTGGCAATTCCAAGATCACCGTGGAAGTGCATGTGAACTTCATCAATGAAGAGCAGAGCCCCGGCCTCAAGCGCGGCGGCACCCTCAACGTTGTGCGTCACACCGTCGAAGTGAGCGTACCGGCCAACGCGATCCCTGACGAGATCACCGTTGACCTCTCCGGCTACGAAATCGGCGACTCGATCCACATCTCGGCTGTGAAGCTGGCCAAGAACGTCACGCCGACGATCACCGACCGCGACTTCACCATCGCCACCGTCGTTGCACCATCGGGCCTCAAGTCCGCTGATGCCGCCGAAGGCGAAGCCACCGAAGAGTAATCTTCCGGCACCGCGAAAGCGTTTCGAGGCGGCCGCAAGGCCGCCTCTTTCATTTGCAAGGCTCGTCCCATGAAACTGCTTGTCGGCCTCGGCAATCCCGGCGCCCAATATGCCGGAAACCGCCACAATATCGGCTTCATGGCCGTGGACGCGATTGCGTCGGCGAACACTATTTCCGGCTGGAAATCCAAGCATGCGGGCCTCCTGGCCGAGGGCAATGTCGGCGGCGAGCGCGTATTGCTGCTGAAGCCGCAGACCTTCATGAACAAGTCCGGCGACAGCGTGCAGCAAGTTGCCCGCTTCTATAAACTCACCCCTGCCGACATCGTGGTCTTCTACGATGAACTCGACCTCGCGCCGGGCAAGGTGCGGGTGAAAACCGGCGGTGGCAATGGCGGGCATAATGGCCTGCGCTCCATCGATCCGCAGATCGGCCTCGACTACAAACGCGTCCGCCTCGGCATCGGCCATCCCGGCAAGGAATTCGTGACACCCCATGTGCTGGGCGACTTCGCCAAGGCCGACAGGGCCTGGCTCGATCCGCTGCTGGACGAAATCGCGCGGCAGGCTCCCCTGCTGCTCAAGGGCGACGATGCCGGTTTCATGAACAAGATCGCTCTGGCGGTGAAGGGCGAGGACACCAAGCCTGCTCCTGCCGCCAAGCCAGCGCAGAGCCATATTCGTCAGGCGCGCCCTGCCAAGCCGCAGGCCGAATTGCCGAAGTCCGGCCCCATGGCCGATATGCTGAGCAAACTGTTCGGCAAGGGCGAATAGAGCGTTCGGTAGGGCGCTGAAACAATCCCACACTCGACTGTCACCCCGGCGAAGGCCGGGGCCTATCATGATATCTGGAGATGGTTCCCGGCCGGAGTTTATCCTCGGGCGCGAAGCGACCCGGGGGCCGGGATGACATCGTGGTTGGGATGACATTTTTGGTTCGCCTTAAATGCGAAACGCTCTAGTCACGCCAAAATCCCGCCTCGCCCTTTGGGCTATCGGTTGCACGGTAACGAACGGCCATTGAGCCGAAAAGCGAACGTTCAAAACAGGCTCAATGGCCGTTCGTCACGGAGACGGATTTTCCACGGGTCCGGATTCAGGCGGTACCACTATTGCAGGTCCGGCTGCCGAGCTTCTACCCGCGTAAAGAGGCGCCCCTCTTCCCTTCCTCCTCGCCCGACCCTGCGTCGGGGCCGCGTGTGTGACGGGGATGGGCGAAGCATAGCGACGATTGTGAAAGCGGGGATAAAGTTTGTCGCTCGGACAGGTCCCGACGGCTTCCGGCCCCGTTGCCGTCGTTTACTAATCATCTGCGTAACGCCCGAAGCTGCCTTTCAATACAACCGTCAGGCCCGGTGCCTGAGTGCATCCACAATGATCTGGAACGCTGGGGATTGTTGCCGGCGGCTGGGATAGTAAAGGTGGAAGCCGGATATGGGTGGGCACCAATCTTCCAGGATGGCGACGAGCTCGCCGCTGGTGATGCCCTCGCTGGCGGCCTCCTCAGGTACAAAGGCAATGCCAAAGCCCTTGATCGCCGCGTCGACCGACAGGCTGATTGAGGTGAATGTGAGTTGCCCGTCGACGCGGACGCGCAGGGGGCGGCCATCCTGCTCGAATTCCCAGGCATAGAGGCTGCCGCTGCCGATCAGCCGCAGATTGATGCAGGTATGGGCCACCAGCTCCTGCGGCGTCACCGGTGCTGTGTGGCGGCTCAGATAGGCGGGCGAGGCCACCGGAATAAGACGTCCGTCGGGGCCGATGCGGACCGCGATCATGTCCTTTTCGATACTCTCGCCCAGCCTGACGCCAGCATCGAGGCTTTGTGCGGCGATGTCGACAAAGCCATTCTCGCTGACAATCTCCACCTTGATATCCGGATAGCGCGCCAGCGCGGACGCGAGCTTGGGCCAGAGCACGGTTTCGGCGGCATATTCGCTGGCAGTGATCCGAACGGTCCCGGCGGGGCGGGACCGCAACGCGCTCAGGGCGATCAGTTCTGCTTCGATTTCATCAAGGCGCGGCCCGACGCTGGCGAGCAGGCGTTGTCCGGCTTCGGTCGGCGACACGCTGCGGGTGGTGCGCGTCAGCAGGCGCACGCCAATCTGCTCTTCCAGCTTGCGGATCGTCCGGCTCAGGGATGATTGGGACATACCGAGCCGCGCCGCAGCCTGGGTGAAGCTCTGTTCGGTGGCAACGGCGACAAAGGCCAAAAGGTCGTTGATATTCTCGCGCATCGATTATTGCTCCTGGCACATAAGCTCATGCCGATTGCACCATCTAATCATTAAAGCGCGCAAGGCATAGCTTAACGTCATGCTCCGAAGGAGAAACACAGCATGACCGTTCCGTTCCTCACGCTTAACAATGGCGTCCAGATGCCGGCGCTCGGCTATGGCGTGTTCCAGACGCCGCCCGATGAAACCCGTACAGCCGTTGCCGAAGCACTGCGCATTGGCTATCGCCACATCGATACGGCTGCTGCCTATGGCAATGAGCGTGGCGTCGGCGAGGCGATTGCGCGGTCGAGCCTGGCGCGGTCCGAGGTCTTCATCGAGACCAAGATCTGGATCAACGACTACGGCTATGACGAAACGCTGCACGGCTTCGAGAAAGGCGCCCGCAAGCTGGGTGTCGACCAACTTGACCTGCTGATCCTGCATCAGCCCCTGGCCCCCGACTTCGAGCGTACGCTCGGCGCCTATCGGGCGCTGGAAACGCTGCTGGCCGACGGCAAGGTCCGCGCCATTGGCGTCAGCAATTTCATGCCGCATCACCTTGAGCAGCTGCTGGCCGCAGTCAAAATCGTGCCAGCGGTCAACCAGATCGAACTGCATCCTTACTTCCAGCAGAGCGCGCTCGAACGCCTGCACCACCAGCATGGCATTCTCACCCAGGCCTGGTCGCCCATCGGCGGCATCACCTTCTACCGTGGCGGCAACAAGAGCACGCTGGAAGACCCGGTCATCGTTGATATTGCCGAGGCGCATGGCAAGACTGCGGCGCAGGTCATGCTGCGCTGGGGCCTGCAGCGCGGCCGTTCGGTCATCCCGAAATCGGTTACCCCGTCGCGCATTGCCGAGAATTTCGACGTGTTCGATTTCGAGCTGACCGCCGACCAGCTGGCGGCAATCGATGCCCTCGAAACCGGCGTCCGTGGCGGACCCGACCCAGACAAGATCGGCCTCGACAATTTCAGCCGTGAAATTCCGGAGCGGTGATGTGCCGACAACAAACCGATTTTCATAGGAGAGCGAAATGAAAAAGCGAATCTTGGGACAGGGGCTTGAGGTCTCGGCCATCGGGTTGGGCTGCATGGGCATGAGTGCCGCCTTCGGGCCAGCGATGGATCGTAACGCCGCGATTACGCTGATCCGCGCCGCCGCCGATCGGGGCGTGACCTTTTTTGATACCGCCGAAGTCTATGGTCCCTACTTCAATGAGGAACTGGTGGGCGAGGCCTTGCGGCCGGTGCGCGAACAGGTGGTCATCGCCACCAAATTCGGCTTCGATATCGAAAACAGCGGTGGCTTCGCACGGAAGCCGGTCAGCCGGCCAGACCATATCCGCAAGGTCGTCGAGGGTTCGCTCAAGCGGCTCCAGACCGACTATATCGATCTGTATTATCAGCACCGTGTCGATCCTGACACGCCGATGGAAGATGTCGCGGGGGCCATCAAGGAGCTGATTGAACAGGGCAAAATCCGTCATTTCGGCATGTCCGAAGCGGGTGCCCAGTCCATCCGTCGTGCCCATGCAGTACAGAAGGTCACCGCGCTGCAAAGCGAATATTCTCTGTGGTTCCGTGAGCCGGAAACGGAAATCCTGCCGCTGCTCGAGGATCTGGGCATCGGCTTCGTGCCTTTCGCGCCGCTAGGCAAGGGCTTTCTGACCGGGACGGTCAGCGCGAACCAAACCTTCGGCACGGATGATTTCCGCAGCAAGCAGCCGCGCTTTTCCGCTGAAAACCGCCAGGCCAACCAAGTGTTCGTCGACGTGCTGAATGGCGTCGCCTTGCGCAAACAGGCAAGCGCGGCGCAGGTGGCATTGGCCTGGCTGCTGGCACAAAGACCGTGGATCGTTCCAATTCCGGGGACCACCAGGCTGCATCGGCTCGAAGAAAACATCGGCGCTGCCGAACTTATGCTGGACGATGCCGACCGGAGCGAGATCGAGACAGCGCTTGCCGGCACTCAAATGTCTGGAGATCGCTATCCGCCCGAAAACCAGGCTATGGCGGGACGATAGTCAAAACTTGCCCGCCCTGACGCGCTGTTACAGGCCCCGCCTCTATCAACAGGCCTCCGCTCACCACCCCCATTCAGACAAAACAAATCACCCGGATGTCGCCGGGTGATTTGTGTCGGCCTCTAATCGCTGAGCCTCGGGCCAGCGATTGCTCCTATCCCCTCGTCCATTCCGGGAGCCAGTCGCCGTGGGCGGCGATGAGGTCGTCGACCAGCGACCATATCTGGTCGAGATCCAGCTCAGCCGCCGTGTGCGGGTCCATCATGGCGGCGTGGTAGATGTGCTCGCGCTTCTCTTCGACGAGGGCGCGCACGGTCAGCTCCTGCACATTGATATTGGTGCGGATCAGCGCGGTGAGTTGTGGGGGCAGTTCGCCAATATAGGTAGGCTGCAGGCCATTGTCGTCGACGAGGCAGGGCACTTCCACCGCCGCCGCATCGGGCAGGCTGGTGATGACGCCATTATTGCGCAGATTGCCGTAAATCACCGAAGGCTCGCCGGTCCAGACCGAATTGACGATGGAGCTGGCATATTCCTGGGATGGCTTGACCACGATCCTGTCGGCCTTGCGATAATCCTCAGAGGTCTTTTTCCAGCCCTCGATCTGCTCGACGCAGCGCTTGGGATATTCGTCCAGCGGAATGCCGAATTTCTTGATCAGGTCGTCGCGGCCCTCCTTGATGAAATAGGGGGTATATTCGGCGAAATGCTCGCTGCTTTCGGTGACGAAATAGCCCAGCCGCGTCATCATCTCGTAGCGCACCTTGTTCGGGCAGCGCGGGTTCCAGCCCGGCTTGGGCGCGCGGCCTTCGCGGTATGCACGCAGCAGTTCGGGATACAAATCCCTGTAGGAACCATCGGCCTGCCGATGCTCGAATTTGAGATAGAAGGCCATGTGGTTGATGCCGGCCGATCGATAGCGGATATCGGCATAGGGAATGCCCAGATCATGGGCCAGTTCATGCGCGGTTCCCTGAACCGAATGGCAGAGGCCGACCTGCTTTATGGTCGGATATTTCTCGGCAATGGCCCAGGTATTGATGGCCATGGGATTGACGTATTGCAGCATGACCGCGTCCGGCGCGACGGCCAGCATGTCCTCGCAAATGCTCCACAGATGCGGCACCGTGCGCAGGCCACGCATGATACCTCCGACACCCAGCGTATCGGCAATGGTCTGGCGGAGATTGTACTTCTTGGGCACTTCGAAATCGACCACGGTCGAGGGTTCGTACCCGCCGATCTGGAAGCAGACGACCACGAAATTGGTGCCATCGAGCGCCGCGCGCTGATTGTCATAGGTTTTAACACTGGCGGGCACACCAAGCGTCGAAATCAGCTTGCCCGCGATGATGGCGCTTTCTTCCAGCCGGGTCGGATTGATATCCATGAGCCGGATTTCCGCACCCGCCAGAGCGGGGCGCTGCAGGATATCGCCGACAATGTTCTTCATGAACACCGACGAGCCGGCACCGATAAAGGTGATCTTGGGATTTGCCATGGGGAATGTTCCAAACTGAGCGGCAGCGGCCCGTTTCTCCTCCAGCCGCTTTCCTGCAATGCTTAAGGCTTGCGCCTGCCAAAACAATCCGGAATAAAAGGTCATTCTTCCGGGTTTCTAAGATATGGCGATACGCCAGCCAGCACAGCGGCCCAGCCCGCGTTCAGAACGGCGCTTTTATGCGACGAGCAAGGCGTTCGGGCGCTTCGGCATGCGGGCTTTTTCGCCCCAATTGATGCCGGCCGCCCATGTTCACGGCCATATCGAGTTCAATTGGCTGACCGAGGGGGAGATGGACTATCGTTTCGATGGCCATCCCGTCACCATCGGCGCCAATTGCCTCGTCGCCTTCTGGGCCGGTATTCCACACCAGACAATTGAGCTGCGCGACGCCGAAAGGGCGCGGCAACTGAACCTCTATCTGCCCATGGACGCGTTTCTCGAAATGCCCCAGCTCGGGCGCCTGACCGAAACATTGATGGGCGGCGGCGTGATTGCGCTCACCCCGGACAGCACCAGCCTGTCGAACATGGAGCGCTGGTATGCCGATTATCGCAGCGGCAATGCCCAGCGCAGCGATCTGGTGCGCGCTGAAATCGCGCTGCTGTTCCGGCGCGCCGCTCTGATCGGCTGGACCGAACTGCTGCCGCCATGGATCGAGAAAGCCGAACACCGGGAGCGCCGTGCCTCACCCACCCGCTATGTGGTGCAGATGGTGCGCCATATCGTGGAAAACATCACCAGCCCGCTCCTCACCGAAGAGGTGGCGGCTGTGGCGGGCCTCCATCCCAATTATGCGACCAATCTTTTCACCGGGGTCATGCATATCCCGATGCAGAAATTCATCACGCGATTGCGGTTGATCCGCGCACGGAGCCTTTTGTTCGACACCAATCTATCCGTCGCCAATATCGCCATAGAAGCCGGATTTTCCTCGCAAAGCCAGTTCTACGAGCATTTTCGCAACGCCTATGGCACGACGCCCAGCCAGATGCGCAAGGGGTGAACGCAGAGCCCAGCATAGGCGCGAACGCCCGGCGCCATCAAAATCATTGCATGGATTTGCCGGGCGATTATAAGATGATAAAAATTATCATCTTAAGGTCAATCCAATGCTTCCGGGTCAGAATAACCGCATATCAACAGCCGTTCTCGCCTCCGCACTCCTGACGATGTCGCTATCGGCAGCTCAGGCAAATGACGCAGCGACGAGCGCCGTCGGCGAGGGAACCGGCCATTGCGCCCACTATGCCCTTCCGGCCTTTCCTGACCTGACCCCGATTGCCGGCGCTGACGGCACACATAGTGTCACCTCGCCCTTCGGTGAGGTGGAACTGCCGACCAATCCGGCGGCATCACTGGGCATGTACACCACCGATATCGATATTCTGATCTGGCTCGGTTTCCCGCTGGCCAAGCAGCAGCCTATTCGCGGCGACAATAATTATCAGTCCTTCCCCTGCTTCTTCCCTCTCGCGGCATTGGAAAATGTCACGCCATTCGGCAATTACCCCGAATATAATTTCGAGCAGATTCTGATTGCAGAGCCGGACTTCATCCTGAACGGGCTGGGCTATGACGCCACGGTCAATGAGCGCCTGCCCCAGATCGCCCCGACCTATAGCGTCAACGCCTATGATGGCCGCTCCTGGCAGGACCATTTCAAGGAAACCGCAACCGCTCTCGGTCGTCTGGACCGGTATGAGGCCTGGCTGGCGCTCTATCAGGCCCGGCTTGATGAGGTCCGTCAAACCATCGAAAATCCGGGTGACATCGTGGTGTCGCCACTCGCCGCCTGGGACGGCAAGTTTGCTGCGAGCTGCTATGCCGGTGTGGAATGCACCGTATTCCGGGATCTGGGGCTGACCATTTTCGAGCCCGCCCTGATCGACAGCGGCACCGGCACGGAGTTCGGCCCCGAGGATCTCGGGGAGTTGAGCGAAATCGACTATGCCTTCTCTTCGGCCGCAGCAGGCGAAGAAGGACTGAAGAGCTTCCGGGAATCCATTGCCGATTTCGAGAAGAACCCACTTTGGCCCACGCTCAAAATTGCGGACAAGGGACAATACGTGCCCTTCGATATGGAAATGGTCTATGGCTCGCCCAGCGGGCAACTGGCCTTCCTTGAGGTGGTTGCTGCCACCCTGGCCAAGTAATCTGATCTTCTCGTAACCAACAAAAAGGGCGCCCACCCGGCGCCCTTTGACTTTCCGCAGGTGCTTGCAGCGATCAGACGTTGAACTTGAACAGCATAACGTCGCCGTCCTTGACGACATATTCCTTGCCTTCATCACGCGCCTTGCCGGCTTCCTTGGCGCCCTGCTCGCCGCCCAGCGTGACGAAATCGTCGAAGCCGATGGTCTGCGCCCGGATGAAACCGCGCTCGAAATCGGTGTGGATGACGCCCGCCGCCTGCGGAGCCTTGTCGCCCTTATGGATGGTCCAGGCGCGGGTTTCCTTGGGGCCGACCGTGAAATAGGTCTGCAAATTCAGCAGGTCATAGGCTTCACGGATCAGCCGGTTCAAGCCGGGCTGTTCCAGATCGAGCGAGCTGAGATATTCGGCCTGTTCTTCATCGGAAAGCTGGGCCAGCTGGCTTTCGATTTCAGCCGAGATGACCACGACGCCAGCATCATTGGCCTTGGCGTATTCTTCCACCTTCTTGCTCAGCGCATTGCCGGTGGCCGCGGAGCCTTCGTCGACATTGCAGACATAGAGCGCCGGTTTGCTGGTCAGCAATTGCAGCTCGGCAAAGGCCTTTTCTTCCTCGGCATCGCGCTTGACGAAGCGGGCCGAACGCCCATCGCGCAGGACGGCGAGGGACCGATCGATCAGGTCCAGCGTGACCTTGGCGTCCTTGTCATTGCCCTTGGCTTTCTTTTCAACCCCTGCGCGGCGCTTTTCGAGGCTTTCGAGATCGGCCAGCATCAATTCGGTTTCAACCACTTCGGCATCGGCCAGAGGGTCGACGCGATTGGACACGTGAATAACGTTGGAATCTTCAAAACACCGCAGCACATAGGCGATGGCGTCGGTCTCGCGGATATTGGCGAGGAACTGATTGCCCAGCCCTTCGCCTTGCGATGCGCCTTTCACCAGGCCAGCGATGTCGACAAAGCTCATCCGCGCCGGCAGCACATTGATCGATTTGCCGATCTCGGCCAGTTTTGCCAGCCGCGTATCAGGCACCGACACTTCACCCACATTGGGCTCAATGGTGCAGAAGGGGAAATTGGCGGCCTGCGCCGCAGCGGTGCGGGTCAATGCATTGAAAAGCGTCGACTTGCCGACATTCGGCAGGCCGACAATGCCCATCTTGAAGCCCATAACTGTCTCCGGGAAATATTTGGGTTCCAATTGGGTCGGATCGGCGCAGATGTCAATGTTTCGGCGTGTCCTATCGGGCGGGAGCCGCAGGGCCGCAGATGTGATGACCCCCGGCAGCGCACGTTAGGAAAGCATTAACCATTGCAATCCACGCTTGCCATGTGGGCTTGGAATGAAGGAGACCCTGAAAAGAGAAGCAATCGACATGCACAATTTTGCGCCGGATATGAATGCCGCCGAATGCCTTGTGGGCTTGCCCATGGCCGAGGTGGAAAGAAGCCTGATACTGGCAACGTTGCGGCAAACCGAGGGAAACCGCACCCATGCCGCCCATGTTCTGGGAATTTCGATCCGAACGATGCGGAACAAGCTCCGCGAATATGCCGAACACGGCATAATCATCCCACAGAACACGCATCAAGAAGTATGAAAAAGGCCCGCCATTCTGGCGGGTTCCTTTTTGCCCTCCAGCCCAACCCTTGCCCCGTCCCCGTTGCCATGCGAAAAGCTCGTTGACGCATAGGGCAAGCAAATGACCAATCCTGTCACAAAAGACCGGCGCCACTTCGAGGATCTCTCGACCGGCGAAATCATCGATCTGGGCAAGACCCATGTGAGCAAGGAGATGATCATCACCTTCGCCCGCGAATTCGATCCATTCCCGTTTCATCTCGATGAGAAAGCCGCCAAGGAAAGTCTGCTAGGCGGCCTCGCCTCCAGCGGCTGGCAGACAGGCGCACTGAGCCTGCGCATGCTGGTGGACAATTTCCTCTCAAAGATCGCGTCCTGCGGCGGCCTCGGCTTCCGCGATCTGAAATGGAAAAACCCGGTCATGGTCGGCGACACCGTCGGCGGCACGGCCACGATTGCCGAATTGCGGCGCTCCGGCAGCCACCCCCAATGGGGCATCGTCACGCTCGATTTCGACATTCGCAATCAGAAGGGCAAGCCGGTCATGTCCATGCGCCTCGCCAATCTGGTCGAATGCCGCCAGCCCGAGGTGCAGGCATGACCCGCTGGTTTGAAGACATTACCATTGACGAGGTTTATCCCCTCGGCAGTCACACTTTCACGGCTGAGGAAATCATTCGCTTCGGCAAGGCCTATGATCCGCAATATTTCCATACCGATCCCGAACTGGCCAAAAACAGTCACTTTGGCGGATTGATCGCCTCCGGCTGGCACACGGTCAGCGTCGGCCATCGCAAAATGGTGGATGCGCTTTTCGCCGAAGAAGAGCGATTGCGCGCTTTGGGGCAGGAACCGGGCGTGTCTGGTCCGTCCCCCGGCGTCAATGCCATGGATTTCAAGGCACCTGTCCGCCCCGGCGATACGGTAACCTATCAATTGGTGATCACCGACAAACGGCCATCCAATTCCATTCCCGGCTGGGGCCTGTTGTTCAATCGCATCAGCGCGCTCAATCAACAGGGCGAACTGGTCTATTCGGCCGATCTCGTCGGCTTTTCAAAACTGCGCGATTACCGCATGCCATTGCGGCTGAAAGTGTTGCTCGCACTCACCAAAGTGCCTGTTCTCGGAAAGCTGATCCGGCGCGGCTCTTGAAAGAGGCATAGCGCATCGGCACTGTGCATTCATGCGCCGATTCGCCCTTGCTCTCGCCCTCACCGCCCTGTCCGCCATTCCTGCCGCCGCGCAGGTCTATCAGGGCAATTGGTCCTGCCGCGACGCCACCACGGAGCGCACGGGCATTTTCACCCTGTATGGAGAGGTCTATGGCTGGGCCTCCCGCGTGGCGGGTGACCCAAATTCCGGCACCGGCACGCTAATCCCCTATCAGGATGGCGTTGGCCTCAATGACGGCAATCTGCGCAATGCAGCGGGGATTCAGGCCGTGCGTGTCGTCAATGATCCAACTTATGGCGTTGCCCTGCAGATGGAAACCGCCGAAGCCATCGTCATGCTCTGCACCCCACGCTAGAATGCAGGTTCGTCTGGAGCCGCAGACCGAAGCGCATGCCGAAGGTCTTTTCGCGGCGATGCAGGCCGGAGAAATCTACACCTTTTTAGGCACAGAACCGCCCGCCACCGTCGATGCAGTGCGCCAGCGCATCGCCCGGCAGAATATGGGCCCGCAGGACAAGAGCGGCGAACGCTGGCTGAACTGGATCATATTGGTCGACGGATCGATAGCCGGCTATACGCAGGCCACGATCACCCCAGACCGCACTGCGACACTAGCCTATGTGTTGACGCCCGCCTTCTGGGGCAAGTCGGTGGCCTATGAGGCCTGTCGCCAGACACTGACTGCTCTTTTGAACCGGGGCGACGTCACTCGCGTCATCGCCGATGCCGAAATTGGAAACGCCCGTTCAAGAGCCCTGCTGACCCGCCTGGGATTTCGATTGATCCGCGAAACGGGCGGTGATGCATTTTATGATGGCGGCACCATCCAAACGCTTGTTGCTCATAACAAATAGCGCTTCTCGGCCCCGCCAAACGCCCCGCCCTTTTGCGCCGGGAAGCGTCAGACCAAAGCAGGGGCTTGAAACTTTTTGGCCTTTGGCGCATTTTTAGCGCGTAACGCCGGGCCCCTCTGGTCATGGATTCTCCATGGCGATGTCGGAGTTACTCCACCAATTACATGGAGAAGGTCCGGCGATGGAATCGCTTCTTGCCGCCCTTTCGGGCGATTTTCTCGGTACCCCCGTTTATTTCTGGGTCGCATTCATCACACTCGTGATCGGCCTGCTTGTCTTCGACCTCGGCGTGCTCCACCGCGACGAGCACGAGATCGAAGCCAAGGAAAGCCTGCTGCTTTATGGCTTTTATGTCTGTATTGCCCTCGCTTTTGGCGCCTGGGTCTGGTTCCAGCGCGGCGCGCAGGCGGGACTGGAATTTTACACCGGCTATCTGATCGAACAGTCCCTCGCCATGGACAACATGTTCGTCATAGCCACCATATTTGGCTTCCTCGGCATACCCCGACTCTATCAGCACCGCGTGCTGTTCTGGGGCATTCTGGGTGTGATCCTGTTCCGCGCCATCCTGATCGGCGTCGGTGCTGCGCTCGTCTACCAGTTCAGCTGGATTCTGCTGTTCTTCGGCGCCTTCCTGATTTTCACCGGCTTCAGGATGTTCCGCCATCAGGACGAAGAGCCGAACATGGAAGACAACAAGATCTTCCAGTTCCTCAACAAGCGCTTCCGCATCACCAAGGAACTGCGCGGCCGCAAGTTCCTGGTCAAGGAACCCGATCCCAAGACCGGCAATATCGTCACCTGGCTGACGCCGCTCGCCGTGGCCCTGATCATGGTCGAAATCGTCGACCTGATCTTTGCCGTCGACTCGGTGCCCGCCGTCTTTGCGGTGACGCAGGATACGTTCATCGTCTACACGTCCAACATCTTCGCCATTCTCGGCCTGCGTGCACTCTATTTCGCGCTGGCGGCGGCAATGAACCGCTTCCGTTATCTGCAGACCTCGCTGGCGATCATTCTGGTCCTTATCGGTATCAAGATCTGTCTGGTGCCCTTCGGCTACCACGTGCCGACCGCGCTCTCGCTGGGCCTGACCATCTCGATCCTGGCCGCTGGCGTGTTCTACTCGCTGTGGAAGACCCGCAACGAGCCCAATATCAGCGCCGAGAACCAGCCCGAGACCGGTCAGCTCGAACCCTGATCCGAGCACAGACCTCACGATGAAAGGGCCGGCGGTTGACGCCGGCCCTTTTGCTTGCCTATGCTGACCCCATTAATACGGAGGTTTCGCACCGAAATGATCTGAGAACTTGTCCCGGACGCCCGATTTGCATCCTGCTCCGCGCCTGGCGCGTGATCGGCTTGTGATGGCTGCGCAGTTCGACGAGTTCGGCAGAACAGGTGCCTATCCGGCCTGACCCGGGCCTATCCGTCTCCACGCATCCCCCGCGTCCTCCCAAAACCGCACGCATCGGCTGGCTCTGCCATGCCGCAATTTCATCACAACCAGCCCGCGCATCAGAGCCGGGCGGGAAGGATATCCTCATGCCCAAAAATCAGTTTCAGCGTCCCCTGCCGGTCAAACACACCTCAAATGTGCCACGGCACGGCAAACCGCAGCCGCCCCTCGCAAAGGCAGGCGCCAAGCCGGTTTTGACAGCGCCAAAGGCCAGTCTGCCGCCACTTGCGGCCTTGCTTGAAACACCGCCGCGCAAATGAGCCGACAAGGCCCGGCTTCCACCGGTCGGGCCTTGCACCTTTCTTGCCGCATTTTCTCGTTAACGCTTCGTTAGTACGACAAAGGAGACCGGCAAATGGGTGCCATCCACGAAATCGTCTTTGACTGCGAACAGCCCAAAGTGCTGGCGGAATTCTGGGCGCATCTGCTCGAAGGTTACGCAGTCCGCCAACCCGACATGACCGCCGCCGCCCTCAGCGCCGCACTGGGTCTCGATCCCGAAGAAGCCGCCACGATCATGCTTGATGGCCCCGGCCCCTCGCTCTGTTTCCAGAACGTGGACGGACAGCGCCCTGACAACAATCGCGTGCATTTCGACGTGCAGGTCAATGACCGCGCAGGCGAGGTCGAGCGGCTGAAACAGGTCGGCGCCAACGTCGAGCGCGTTCTGCCCACCTATACGATCATGCGCGACCCCGAGGGAAACCAGTTCGTGCTGGTGGATCAGCGAGAGGCCATGGCGGCGTAAGGCATTTGTGCTGACATGCCCTGTCAGCGCCCTGCGGCAATCATGGGCTCCCTTCAGTCCGGAGCCTTGTCATGACCCTGATCGCTTCCTGCCATTGTGGCAGAACCCGCATCGCCCTGCCCGATATTCCCAGCGAGGGCACAAGGTGCAATTGCACATTCTGTCAGCGTACGGGCGCCGTCTGGGCCTATTACAAGGTCGGCGATCTCAAGCTTTTGCAGGCCGATGACCAGCGCAGCTATTCCACCAATCCGGAATATGGCCTGCACCATTTCTGCGGCAATTGCGGCATGCATACCTGGGGCGAGAGCGTCGACTGGTCATCCGCCTATAATGATGACGGCACGCCCAAGGGCGGCGACACGACGCTGGTGCCCGAACGGACCAAATGCCAGATCAACCTCAACCTGATCGACGACCTCGATTGGTCCAAGGTCAAGATTGTGGAACTGGACGGCCGTAACAATTGGTGACGGCCCTATGGGGCAGCCATATTCCGGCATCAATGGCCCTCGAAGGCCATCAGTGACGAGACGCGGACACTTTCTGCCTGAAGTTTGGCGGCACCGCCGATTTCGGGCAGGTCGATAACGAAAGCCGCGTCATCGCAGACGGCCCCGGTGCGGCGCAGCAGACCCACGGCAGCAATAGCGGTGCCGCCGGTGGCAATCAGATCGTCGACCAGCAGAACCCTGTCGCCTGCCGAGAGCACATCGGCATGAATTTCGATGGTGTCGACGCCATATTCGAGCGCGTAATTCTGCCCGATCGTCTCGCCGGGCAGCTTGCCCTTCTTGCGCACCGGCACAAAGCCGGTGCCCAGCGCGATGGCTATGCCCGCGCCGAAGATGAAGCCGCGCGCTTCGATACCGGCAACATGGGTGATGCCCTTGCCCCGATATTGCGCCGCAATACGCTCAACGCTTTCCCGGAACCCTTCGGGATGCTCGATCAGCGTGGTGATATCCCGAAACAGGATGCCCTTCTTGGGATAGTCGGGAATCGTGCGGACGAGCGACTTCAGGTCGAGCGACATCGAAGGCCTTGGTAATGGAGAAGAGATCAGGATTTATTGCGGCCAAGCAGGTGTCTGGCAATGACACCAGCATTATAGGCAGCGTTTTTCGTGGTGTTGATGGCCGTTTCGCGCGCCTTGGGATTGGCAACCACAGCCTGCACGCCAGCGCGAACCGCCGGATGGCGGCTGAGGGCAACAGCAGTACTGACCATTGTGACGGCCAGACGGATGGCGGACATTGCATTCCCTCCAACACCGGAACAGCTTGGAATATCGTGGCATTCAATCGGCTTGGCAAGGGCTTCACGCAAAGACGCATGGCGCTTTTTGCCGCAAACAAAAAAGGCCCCGGAGGGCCTTTTTCAAATTTGCGTTGAGCAGCCCTCCGGGCCGAACGTCAGTGCTCGATGCCGGCCCAGAGCTTGCGCTTGGTGGCGTACATCAGGCCAGAGAACAGCACGAGGAACAGCAGGACGACAAAGCCAGTCTGCTTGCGGCTCACCAGATGCGGTTCAGCCATCCACATCATGAAGGCCGAAACGTCTGTCGAATACTGCTCCAGCGTCTCGGGAACCGTCACGCCGTCTTCACCCGGAGTATAGCTTATCGAGCCATCAGCCAGCGGCGGCGCCATGCCGATCGCGTGACCGGGGAAATAGTCGTTGTAGTACTGACCATCACCCAGAACGAAACCTTCAGGCGCGTCTTCAGGCACTTCATCGTGATAGCCGGTCAGCAGCGCATGGATATAGTCCACGCCACCTTCCTGATAGCCGGTGAAATAGTTGAATGCCCAGGTCGGGAACGGATCCTTGACGCCGCGCGCCTTGGCCAGCACCGAGAAGTCAGGAGGCAATGAGCCGCCCATGGCGTCTCGGGCTTCCTGATCATTGGCGAAAGGCGACGGCCAGCGGTCAGCCGCGACGGCAGAACGCGTACCGCCATCGGCGGTGGCATCGGCAACTTCATACTCGGCTGCCAGCGCCTTGACCTGCTCTTCGGAGAAGCGCGGGCCACCCGGTTCGCTGAGGTTGCGGAACGCCATCAGGCGCGCGCCGTGGCAGCTTGCGCAGACTTCGCGGAACACCTGGAAACCGCGCTGAAGCTGGTTTTCGTCATAGGTGCCGAAAATACCGGCAAAGCTCCAGTTGACGCGCTCCGGATGCTTGCCTGCCTCGGCGGCATGCGCCGAAGCCATTGCGGACACGCCCATGACAGCGGCGAGAGCGGCGATGATGATCTTGTTCTTGAACATGATTTTCACCCCGATCACGCGTGTGTCTTGCCGAGAACACTCTCGGAGATGCTGGTCGGCAGCGGCTTGGGCGTTTCAACACGCGACAGTACCGGCAGGATAACCAGGAAGTACAGGAAGTAGTAGGCCGTGCATATCTTGGCGAGCGTCGTATAGGGCTCGGCCGCCTCCTGGGCACCAAGATACATCAGGCCAAGGAAGTTGATCACGAACAGCGCATAGAACCACTTGAACAGCGGACGGAACGTGCCCGAGCGGACCTTGGATGTATCCAGCCATGGCAGGATCAACAGCATGAGCATCGATGCGCCCATGGCGATCACGCCACCAAGCTGCGAGTTGATGAACAGCACGTTGAAGTCGATGGCGCGCAGGATCGTGTAGAAGGGCAGCAGATACCATTCCGGCACGATATGGGCTGGCGTCACCTGGCTATTGGCCATGATGTAGTTATCCGCATGACCCAGAATATCGGGCGCGAAGAACACGAACCAGGCGAAGGGGATCATGAACAGCACCATCGCAAACAGGTCCTTCATCGTATAATACGGATGGAAAGGAACGGTATCGCGGCTGTCCTTGACTTCGACGCCGACCGGATTGTTGTTGCCCGGAACGTGCAGCGCCCAGATATGGAGCGCCACGACAGCGGCAATCACGAATGGCAGCAGGTAGTGCAGCGAGAAGAAGCGGTTGAGCGTCGGGTTACCGACGGAGAACCCGCCCAGCACAAGCTGCTTGATGCTCTCGCCGACCAGCGGAATAGCCGAGAAGATGTTGGAAATAACCGTAGCGGCCCAGAAGCTCATCTGGCCCCATGGCAGGGTGTAGCCCATGAAGGCCGTTGCCATGGTCAGGATGAAGATGATGACACCCAGAATCCACAAAATCTCGCGCGGCGCCTTGTAGGAGCCATAGAACAATCCGCGGAACATATGGATGTAGAGTGCCGCGAAGAACATCGAGGCACCCACGGCATGGACGGCCTGAATGATGCGGCCGCCATTGACGTCACGGCGGATATGCTCGACCGAGTCGAAAGCCATCGCCACATTCGGCGTATAATGCATCGCCAGAATGATGCCGGTGACAATCTGCACACCAAGGCACATGACCAGGATAGCGCCGAAGGTCCACCAGTAATTGAGGTTCTTCGGGGTGGGGAAATCCATCAAGTGTTCTTTGGCGAAGCGCACGACCGGCAGGCGGTCATCGAGCCACTTCTCGACGGCATTTCCGGGAGTATAGGTAGAATGTTCAGACATCGGAAAAGCCCCCACTAGCCGATCTGGACCAGCGTATCGCTGACGAATTCATAAGGCGGCACCACAAGGTTGAGCGGCGCCGGACCACGACGGATACGGCCAGCCGTATCATAGTGCGAACCATGGCACGGGCAGAACCAGCCATCGAAATCGCCTGCTTCACCGACCGGGACGCAACCCAGATGCGTGCAGTTTGCGATCATGATCAGCCATTGTTCATGGCCAGCCTTGGTGCGCTCTTCATCGGTCTCGGGATCCTTGAGATCCGCGAGAGGCACAGCCTTGGCCTCGGCGATTTCCGCCTCGGTACGATGCCGCACGAACACGGGCAGACCGCGCCATGTGATGGTAACCGACTGCCCTTCCGGGATAGCGCCGACATCGAATTCGATGCTCGCCAGCGCCAGCGTGGAAGCGTCAGGATTAAGCTGATTAATCAACGGCCAGACCACGGCTGCGGCGCCTACGGCGCCAACGGCGCCCGTGGCGACATAGATAAAGTCTCGCCGGTTCGTGGATGAATGTTCTGCTTGCGTGGCCAAGGTCCGTATCCCCGTACGATGCACAAATGACGGAACCGGCTCCAGCGCGCTCGTCTGCACGTGCAGAAATGCGAGTCGCCAGCCGCCCTCAAGCGGCCCGTCAGGTAGCGTCCTTTTTGCACTGTCCTCCAAACTTGTCCAGTGCGCGAACCGTGACAGGATCAAACTGCGACACTATACCCTCATAAACCCCGGATTTCCGGGCCTTACTTGCGTTGGAGCAAACTGGCCTTGACCATCGACCTTGCCCTTTATCAACCAGATATTGCCGCCAATACCGGCACGCTGCTCAGGCTGGGAGCGTGTCTGGGCGTGCCGGTCCACGTGATCCACCCGGCCGGTTTTGCCATCACCCAGCGCAATCTGGCCCGCTCGGGCATGGATTATCTCGACAGGGCGCAATTGGTCGAACATGCCAGTTTCGTCGCCTTTGACGCCTGGCGGAAAACAGAAGGCCGCCGACTGGTGCTTCTCACCACCAAAAGCGCCGATTCCGCCTATCAGGCCACCTATGAGGCCCGCGACATCCTTATGCTGGGCCGCGAAAGCGCCGGCGTACCCGACGACATCGCCGCATTGGCCGATCTGCGTGTCCGCATCCCCATGAGCCCAGGCCTGCGCTCCATCAATGTGGCTATTGCGGGCAGCATGGTGCTGGGCGAAGCCATGCGGCAGACTGGCAGCTTTACAGAACTATCGTGAAGGTCCATTCCGCTCTCATGACCCTGCCAGCCGATATCGACACCAAGAAATCCACCGCCAGCGCCTGGTTTCGCACGCTGCGCGACCGCATCCACGCCGAATTCGAGGCCATCGAGCGCGAAAATACCGGCCTTCATGCCGATATGACGCCCGGCCTGTTCGAGCGCACGCCATGGGAGCGCGATGCCGGTGGCGGCGGCGAAATGGGCATGTTGCATGGCCGGGTCTTTGAAAAGGCAGGCGTGCACATCTCCACCGTTCACGGCCATTTCAGCGAGGAATTCGCCCGCCAGATGCCCGGCACCGAGGCCGGGACGGAATTCTGGTCATCGGGCATTTCGCTGATCGTTCACCCCTGGAACCCGCATGTTCCGGCGGTCCATATGAACACGCGCATGATCGTCACCGGCAAACAATGGTGGGGCGGCGGTGCCGACCTGACGCCAGTGCTCGACAATCGCCGCACGCAGGACGACCCCGACTCCATCGACTTCCACGCCGCCATGCAATCGGCCTGCGCGGGACGCCAGGGTGTCGATTATGAACGGTTCAAAAGCTGGTGCGACGACTATTTCTTCCTGCCGCACCGCAATGAGCCACGCGGCATCGGCGGCATTTTTTACGACCACTTCAATTCGGGCGACTGGGACGCCGATTTCGCCTTCACGAAGGCCGTGGGCGAAGCGTTTCTCGACATCTATCCCAAGCTGGTGCGACGCAATTTCGAGAAGCCCTGGAATGAGGCCGAGCGGGACGAACAGCTCGTTCGCCGTGGCCGCTATGTCGAGTTCAACCTGCTCTATGATCGCGGCACCACGTTTGGCTTGAAAACGGGCGGCAATATCAATGCCATCCTGTCCTCGATGCCGCCCGCGGTGAAATGGCCATAAGCTCTTGCGGAACCGCTGATGGCGGCCCACGTTATTCGGGACCAGCCACAGAACACGAGGTTCAGCAATGAAACGCTTTGATTCTGGTACACTCATTCCCGGCTCCACCTGGCACGCACAGGCGGAAACCGAGGCCGAGGTGGTGCAACGGGCCGTTGAGAACATGAAGAACCTCAACGGCGAAACCGAGATTCGCCCGGAGATGATCGAGCGCATCAAGGAACGCATTGTCGAAGTCGATGCGTCGGGCAGCAGCACCCATTAAATCTGCGACAAGACCAATGCGAGAAGACTGCCTCGGTCGAGGGTAAATTCGCTCTCGACCCAGGCTTTTTCCAGCATCTGCAAAGCTGCGCCCAGTTCTGGACCCGGCTTCATTCCGTGCTGAATAAGATCAGCCCCGCCGACAGGCATGGGCGCGACATGCAGGCGGCCAATTTCGCGGGCGGTTTCGGCCAGCAGGTCGCGCGGCCAATCGCTCTGCGCCGCGGCAATTGCCAGCCCCTCGACGGCATCTTCGCCAAATTTGTAAGCGGCCCAGGCGCTTTTACCCTCAGCCAGCAGCCGCGCCGCGCCAGCAGTCCGCTCGGCATGCTCAACCAGCGCATTGGATAGCCGCCAATCGTCCTGCAGATTTCCGAAATCGTTCAGGAGCAGCAAAGCCAGCCGGGCCGAGCGCTCCTGTCCCCCCAAAAGCTCATAGCGTTCAAGCGCCGCTATGGCCGCATTGGGCAGGGCGATCAGCCCGATCCCGGTCATGATGATCAATATCCGCGCAATCTTCGGCAGCGCCAGCATGCGGACCATTTCGCTCCCCACCCGTTCGCGCGACAGATGATCCAGCCTGCCCACAGCGTCGCGGCAGGCAGCAAGACCATCTGAATCGAGGTTTGCGCCGCCATGGCTCGCTGAAAACCGGAAGAAGCGATAGACCCTGAGCCCATCCTCGGCGATGCGCTGGCTGGCATGGCCGATGAATCGCACCCGGCCATTGACCAGATCGCCTGCCCCGCCCAACGGGTCGAACAGGCGACCATCGGCGAAGCAATAAAGCGCGTTAAGAGTGAAGTCGCGCCGCGCCGCATCTGCGGTCCAGTCCGAACCGAACGCCACTTCAGCATGGCGGCCGTCGGTTTCCACGTCCTGGCGCAGCGTCGTCACCTCAACACTGGTGCCATCGAGCACCAGAGTGACCGTTCCATGGTCAATGCCTGTCGGATAGGCCGCAATTCCAGCAGCCTTGGCCCTTTGCATGACCGCGACCGGCAGCAATTCGGTGGCCATATCGATATCGGTTTCCGCGCGCAACCGGCCCAGCAGACTATCCCGCACAATCCCGCCAACCGCCCGGGTGCGCCCGGCTTCACCATCCAGCGCCGCAAAAATCGCCTGCACCGCTGGTCGCTCCAGCCATTCGGCACCACTAATCCGGTCAGGGATCATGCCGTCCACTCGCCCAGTGTCAGATCACGGAATTTGCGCGTCAGGTTCGCGGTAATGCCCCAGATCATGTGTCCATCATGATCGATCTGCCAGGTCCTGTGTTCCTTGCCTGCCCGAGAAATGCGGAAAGTGCCATATGTGGCTGAATCGAGAATGCGGCTGAGCGGCACCTCAAACACCGAATGCACTTCACCCGGATTGGGCACGAAAGGCCCGCTCGGCGTCACTTCGGCCACGACCGGCGTGATCAGGTAATTGGTGCCGGTGTAATAGGTCGGCATATAGCCCAGAATGTTTGCGTCACCCGGCGCCATGCCCACTTCCTCATTGGCTTCCCGCAAGGCAGCAGCGGCGACGTTGGCATCTCCATGATCGACCTTGCCGCCGGGAAACGCCACCTGCCCCGAATGCGCCCGCAGATCAGGCGAGCGCTCGGTATAAAGCACGGTGTGTCCCTCTGGCCGACGCACCAGCGCAATCAGCACCGCAGCGGGAACTGGCGGCCGGGAAAATGGCGTCAGCGGATCCCAGTCCGGCACCAGCTCTTCCGCAGGCGCCAAGGGCGGCGGCTCGCGCAGCAACCGGGCGGACAGCAGATCGGCAATGTCATGATCGAAGGCCAAAAATCACCAGCAGAAAAACGAGGAGGCAGCCGGACTGTAATCAAGCCGCCCCGAACCTGCATCCCTTTTTGCCAAAAAGCCTATTCGCCATCCTCAAAGGCCGCGATGGCCCCCTTGAGCGAGGTGGCCAGAGCCTTGTCGTCGGACAGCAGCAGCACCCGGCTGGTATCGACCGGGCCGGGGAACACCACATTGCCGGGCGTGGTGATTTCCCAACCCAAGGGGCAATAATAATCCTGATCGCCGACCAGCAGCACGAAATGGCCTTCGCCTCGCGCCATGGCCAGTTTGCTGACTTCGAGCGCCAGCAACTTGCCCGCGCCGCGCTTGCGGAAATTGGGATGAGTGGCCAATGGGCCAAGCAGATAGCCCTTCATGCCGCCAACGCTGATCGGCGTCATCCACACCGCGCCACAAGGCGTGCCATCGACTTCGGCAATGAGGCTGAGACTGGGATCGATGGGAAAGCGCTCCCGCACCCGGAAGGCTGTGCGCGCAAAGCGGCCGGGCCCAAAGGCAATGGCCTGCAATTCATCGACAAAAGCATCGTCAGCGGGAGTAGCGAGCCGCACATTGGGCAGGCCGACAGGCGGGGTAGCGGCGTCAGCCGCAACAGGCGTGGTCATCTGGGCAATCCGGAAACAGGTGTGCAGGACAAATCGCGGTCGGCCTTCAAGCCTTCCGTCTCTAACGACCAACTAGGGTCGTCGGTTCGTCTGCAAAACCTTCACCATCCTGGACGCCTCCACGTCTGAATCCGCATTAGCACCAGTGGACCTGCCCGTAAATGGGAATGTTCGGCTCATCAGTCCAAAATCCTTATGCGCAGCATGGCTGTGTTCCAAATGCATAACGCACTGTTACGTCGCAGAGGCCTTTTCGGCTCCACACCCTACGCTTAGGTAGGGACCACAACAGCAACCTTATGCAGCCTGGCCGATTTGACAGGGTGAAGCTGACAGCAAGATGACCGAAAGGGGTCCGAGATGGGACAATTGATCGACGGCAAGTGGTCCACCCAATGGTACGACACCAAAAAGACCGGCGGCAAATTCGTGCGCTCTCAGTCCGGCTTCCGCAATTGGGTCACCGCCGATGGCGCAGCCGGCCCCTCGGGTGAAGGCGGCTTTGCGGCCGAAGCGGGGCGCTATCATCTTTATGTTTCGCTCGCCTGTCCCTGGGCGCATCGCACCCTGATTTTCCGCCAGCTCAAGGAACTCGACAAGCTGATCGACGTGTCGGTCGTTTCCCCCAAAATGCCCGACGAAACCGGCTGGAACTTCGACAAGGCAGACGGCTCGACCGGCGACGCGCTCTTTGGCAAGGACACGATGTGGCAGGTTTATACGCAGGCCGAGCCGGACTTTACCGGCCGCGTTACCGTTCCGGTTCTGTGGGACAAAAAGACGGGCACCATCGTTTCCAACGAAAGCTCGGAAATCATCCGCATGTTCAACACCGCTTTCAACGAGCTGACCGGCAATACGGACGATTATTATCCCGAGGCCCTGCGCGAAGAGATCGATGCGATCAATGCGCGTGTCTATGACGACATCAATAATGGCGTTTACAAAGCAGGCTTTGCGACAACGCAGGAGGCCTATGACGAGGCCGTATCAAAACTGTTCAATGCGCTCGACTGGGTCGAAAACCTCTTGGGTGAGCGCGCCTATCTCACTGGCGACAGCATCACCGAAGCCGATTGGCGGCTGTTCACCACGCTGGTGCGGTTCGACGCGGTCTATGTCGGCCACTTCAAATGCAACCGCAAGCGCATCGCTGATTACCCCAATCTCAGCCATTATGTGAAAGCGCTCTACGAAGTGCCCGGTGTCAAGGAAACGGTCGACCTCGACCATATCCGCACCCATTATTACTGGAGCCACACCACGATCAATCCGCACCGGATCATCCCCGTGGGCCCGGAATTGCCGTTTCTGGATTGAGTGGGCAGCGGTGCATACCAGCGCTGCCGGGATAGCCTTCTCCCCTTGAGGGAGAAGGTGCCCGAAGGGCGGATGAGGGGTGGAGGACCATCCACAAATGCGAGAGCATGGAGAGGCCCAACTCCTCACCCGTCTCGGCCTTTGGCCGATCCACCCTCTCCCTCAAGGGGAGAGGGAAGAAAGCCTCAATACCCCCAGATCGTCCGCTTCGGCGCGCCGTCGAAATATTCGTCGATCCTTTGACTGGTCGCGGGCGTTACCCCATTGGGCAGCGAATGGCGGTCGAACCAGCCAATCTCGGCAATTTCGAAATTGCCTTTATGGTCGAATTCCTTGACGAAACTGGTGCAGACGAAAAACGCCACATGATCGCGGTTCGTGACCGAGCTGGAATTGTGATAGAGGCCGAACAGCGTCATCGGCCCGACCGGCTTATGCCCGGTTTCTTCGAGCGTCTCGCGCGCACCGGCTTCTTCAAAGGTCTCGCCGGGGCCGACGCCACCGCCGGGAAATTGCCAGCCGGGAATATGGGTATGGCGGATCAAAAGTACCTTGTCGCCGTCCACCACCATCACCCGCGCGCCCACCGTCATGCGCAGCCAGATGCCCTTGAGGGTCAGAAACATGCTGGCCCGAACGCGCTGGAAACGATTCATCATCGGCTTAGCTCCCTATTGACCGCCACCGCTAAAGCATCGGACAGAAAAGCGCTACGCGGTTTTCGGACTATTCCGATGCTCTGAGGAAACGCTTTGGCGCATACAAAATCGTGTGTGAACGCGATTGACCGTTTTCTTGCCCTTGTCCTTCTGGCAAAACCGCCCCGATGATCACTCTTGCCCATATCTCCGACATTCACCTCTCTCCCCTGCCACAGGTGGGTCTGCGTGATCTGGTCGGCAAGCGCCTGACCGGCTTCCTGAACTGGAAACTTAAGCGCCACGGCGAACTCAACAGCGAAACGCTGGTGCAATTGGTTGAGCACATGAAGGGGCAGAATGCCGACTTCACCGCCGTAACCGGCGATCTCACCAATCTGGCGCTGCCCGCCGAAATCGAACGCGCGGGCCGCTGGCTGCAATCCATCGGCAATCCGGCCAATATCGCGGTTTGCCCGGGCAATCACGACGCCTATGTGCCGGGCGCGCTGGAAAGTGCCCAGGCCTTGTGGGGCGACTATCTCAAGGGCGAAACCCTTGAGGGACAGGCCTTTCCCTTTGTGCGCCGCGTGGGCGACGTTGCCATCATCTCCGTGTCGAGCGCCGTGCCCACTCCGCCCTTCATGGCGGTTGGGCGCTTTGAGGAAAAGCAGGCTGCGCGGCTGGCCCGGATTCTCAAACTGCTCGGCGATGCCGGTTATTTCCGCACCGTACTGATCCATCACCCCCCCAATGCGGAATTGCAGCACCCCTCTTTCGGCCTTAAAGGCCATCGCCTGTTCCGGCAGATTATTGCCAGCGAAGGCGCGGAACTGGTGCTGCATGGGCATACCCATCGCTCCTCGATCCACCATATTCCCGGCAAGGATCACGAAGTGCCCGTTATCGGCGTCGCCGCCGCAAGCGCTGCACAGGGCGGCACATTGGACGATCCGGCGCGCTACAATCTCTTCCGCATCGAAAAAGCCGGCAATGGCTGGCACTGCACCATGCGCGAATTCGGCTTCCAGCGGCTGGGGCAGGACATCGTAATGCGCATGCAGATGCGGATCTACTGACTGCGAGGTGTGTCCGAAGGACGAGCAGCGCCAGTGGCGCTGCCAAAACCGAGCAGGCCACGAAAGCTATGGTTGAGTGGCAAGCAAGGCAAAATCGCTCCGGTGGAGCGATTTTAGGTCAGGAGGCCATGAGAGCTACGCTCGAATGGCACGACTTTACAACACTTACCGGCTCGTCACCCTCGGGCTTGATCCGAGGGTTCTGGATGAGCGGGGGCAGTCGCAAGAGCCCTCGGGTCAAGCCCGAGGGTGACGACCGAGTTGAAAATGGTCCCCGACATTTCCTCTGCTCAAAGCCCCACTCCCGCCACAGCCGCAAATCACCTATATGTTGGATAAATCCAGCGAGTTGCCCGTGACCGAAATCTTCCGCATCGAGCGTCCGTCCTTCGACCCCGCGACCGGCGAGGCCCGCTTTCCCTATCGGCTGAACGATCTCAGCTTTACCGAAGTGCTGACCTTACCCTTTGGCGCCGATACATCCGCCGCCATAACGCCCGCTTTTGAAAAACTGCTCGGCCTCACGGCCATCGTGCTTGGCGTTTCCTATTTCAAATTGCGCGCGCCTTTCGCCATCGAGGCCCCCGCCATTCCGCTGACGGATGCAGAGCGCGCCTTTGTCATCGATGTCTATGAGAACGGGCTCGGCGAGTTTTATGCCCGCAACGAACTATCCCGCTTCGGCAAACTGAGCCTTGATGCTCCCGCCGACCCGGACAATCGCAAGCCCGCACCCGATCTGCCCGATCGCACCCTGCTGCCCATTGGCGGGGGCAAGGATAGTCTGGTCAGCGTTGATCTGCTCACCCATACCGGGGTCGACTTCACCCCCTTCGCCGTCAATCCCAAGGGGCCAATTGTGACCTCGGTGGACGCCATCGGCACGCCGCCGCTTTATGTCACCCGCACGCTCGATCCCGAAATGATCCGGCTGGGCAAGGAGAAGGGCTATTACAATGGCCACGTCCCCTCCACCGCCATCAATTCCATGATCGCCTCGCTCTGTGCGCTGCTGTTTGGCTATAGCCAGATCGTGCTGTCCAATGAGCGTTCGGCCAGCGAGGGCAATGTGGTTTTCGATGGCCGCGAGACCAATCACCAATATTCCAAATCGCTCGGCTTCGAGCTGCTGATTGCCGATACGCTCGCCAATGCCACCGGCGGCGCGCTCAAATATTTCTCGCTGCTCCGCCCCTATTCGGAAGCGCGCATTGCCTCGCTCTTTACCCAAAGCACCAAGTTCGATGCGGTATTTTCGAGCTGCAACCGCAATTTCCGCCTGACCGGCAATGACGGCCCGCTCTGGTGCGGGGAGTGCCCGAAATGCCATTTCGTCTTCCTGATCTTTGCGCCCTTCATGAAAAAAGAGCGCCTGCTGGCCATTTTCGGCAAGAACCTGCTTGATGAGCAGGCCAATGAACACTCATTCCGCGAACTAGCCGGATTGACCGGGCAAAAGCCATGGGAATGCGTGGGCGAAATCCTGGAAGCCGCCGCCTGTTTCTACACCCTCACCCGCCACGCCGATTGGCATGAGGACGCCGTGGTGCGCGCGATAAAGGCTGATCTGTTTGCCCAATATGGCGAGGAAAAATTGCAGCTCGCCATGGCCGAATGCCTGACCGATAGCCGCGACCATCACATTCCGCCCGCCCTCGCCGCCAAGGTCGCCTCCTATGCGGTTTGAAGAGCCGGTTCTGCTTTATGGCGCGGGCAAGGAAGCCATTTCCACCCGCGCCTTCCTCAAGGCACGCCAGCCGGATTTGAAGGTCTATGTCGCCGTCGATAGCGGCAGCGCCGACATTGCCGAAACCGAGCAGATCGCCATTGCCGACCTGCCCGAGGCCATCAAGGCTCATCGCTTTGGCGTGATCGTCAAAAGCCCTGGCGTGTCGCGCTACAAGCCGATTTTCGAGATCGCCGCTGACAACGGCATTCCGGTCAGCTCCAACCTCAATCTCTGGGGCGCGGCCTGGCGCCATGGCCGCACAATCATCGCCATCACCGGCACCAAGGGCAAATCCACTACCGCCACGCTCACCCATCTGATGTTGACCCACTCGGGGCTCGACGCGGGTCTCGCTGGCAATGTCGGCCTTGCGCCGCTGGATATCGCCGACAGCCACCCCGTCGTGGTGTTGGAGCTGTCGAGCTACCAGACCGCCGACATGAATTTTCTGCCCGATATTGCAGCGATCACCAATCTCTATCCCGAGCATGTCGACTGGCACGGATCGGTCGAGCGCTATTATGCCGACAAGCTTCATCTGGTGGACCGCGAGGGCAGTTTCGCCGTCGCTCTCGGTGCAGCGGCACAGAGCAATGCCCTTGTCGCCAAGGCCGTGCGCGACCACCGCCGCCTGCTGCGCGAGCTGACCGCTGAAGAAACTGCGTCCATCGAAAACGCCAGCGCTCATTCCCGCCTGCGCGGCGCGCATAATCTCGACAATGCCCGTCTCGCCGCCCAGATCACGCTGGGCGCGGGCGGCACCATGGACGGCGTCCTCGCTGGCATTGCCGCCTTCCGGCCCCTGCCCCACCGCCTCGAAGAGCATGTCTTCGGCGGTATCACAGTGGTCAATGATTCCATTTCCACCACGCCCGAAGCCACCAAGGCGGCACTGGCCGCTTATCCGGGGCGGCGCATCGCGCTCATTGCCGGTGGCCACGAGCGGCAGCAGGATTATACCGAGCTGGCGGGCCTGCTGGCCCAGCGCGGCGTAAGCGTCCTCGTCACCCTGCCGGTGACCGGGCCGAGACTGGCCGAAGCCGCCCGCACCATCGCCCCGGGCATTGACGTCAGCGAAGCCCCGGACCTCGACGCCGCGCTCACCCTGCTCGCGCAGAAACGCGACCGCTTTGACGCGCTGATCCTCTCGCCCGGCGCGCCGTCCTATAATCAGTTCAAAAATTTCGAAGAGCGCGGCACCCGTTTCGTCGCCCGCTGCCGCGAGCTGTTCGCCACGTCCTAGAAAGGCCCGTTAAGCGTGGCGGCGGGAACGCCTGCTGACAGCAGGGCAATGCGAATATCGCGCAGCAGCACTTCATCGCTGATGCGCTGCCGCAATTTGGTCAACACGCCTATGGCGCGGAAGCTCGACAGGTCCAGAACCCGCGGCAGATAGCGATTGATAATATCGGTATCGCCAAGCCCCTGCCCGGCCATCACCGCCAGAATAGGCCCCAGTTCCCGGTCCGCTTCTGCATAGATGCCTGCATATTCCACCGCCGGGCCGTACTGCGCTAGCCGCAAGGCCTCTAGCGCGGGCACGCAAAAATACCAGGCCGGAGGGCCTGGGCTATTGTCGAGAACCGGGGAAATCAGCCGCATCGCCCTATCAAGCCGCCCCAGAAAGGCGAGATGGCGTGCCCGCGCCGCGATCACATCGCTATTGGCCGAATTGATCTGCGAGGCGGTGCTATAGGCCGCTTCGGCCAGATCATGCTGCCCATTGGCCTCCAGCAGGCGCGCCCGCTGCTCCCAGACAAAGGCGCTGACGGGCGCGGCAACAGATGCCAGCGCCAGCAGATTCGTCGCCTGTGCCAGCCGCTGCTCGCTACCCATGCTTGCCGCCGACGGCACGGTCATGCCTTCAACAATAAGGCTCGCCACAGCCGCCAGCGCCTGCCCTTTTCCGGCCTCGGCCTCATCCAGTCCATTGAAGCAATCGAGCGCCCGTCCGCCGGTTTCGGCGCTGCCGTTCTCCCGATAAAGGTCAAACAGCACACGGCACAGATAAAGACTCTCACCCCCGGCAAGCGAGGTATTGGCCTCCAGAAAAGCACGGGCGCGCTGGTGTAGAGGGCCGCGCGGACTGCCCAGCATCATGCTCAGGCGGTCCGACACGTGATCGAGCAGGTCTGCGCGCCCGCTATCGCCACGATTAAGCGCTATGGCATGGTTCCACACCACATTGCCGCTCGAAACCTCGGTGAGAATGGCGCTGTATTGCAGCTCACCCGCCAATCGCCGCACGATCCCGCTCAGCACATAATCGATATTGCCTGCCGAGGCGCTGCCCCCATAGTGCACCGAGAGCATTGCGAACTGCTCAAGATCGTTGACCAGCTCGATTGCCAGGCCTGAAACCATGCCCAGATCAGCCATATCGCCGGTCAGGCTCTGAAACTCGGTCACCAGAATGGACGGCGGCGCGATCAGTGCCTGCCTGCCGGCATCCCCCTCGACCCGTGGCCCCCAGCCCGAAAAGGCAAGCGCGATCACCGTCATGCCCACGGTCAGCACCGCCAGCAGCAGCCATGACGTCGAAAACCTGCGTGCTGCAACGCGGTCCCGCACCGGCTCAACCACATCCTGAATGACCGGCGGCAGGGCTTCAGGCATTTCAATATCGGCCCGATGGACGAATTCGGGCACGTAGCGACCTGTCGGCAGGGTGATGCGTACGGCATCCTCCGCCCCCTCGGTACGATAAAACTGACTTAATAATGCCCGCAGCCGCCGCGCCTGCACCCGCACGATCGGGTCGGTCTGCGGGTCGAAATCGGCAGGCCGTCCGAACACATCGACCGCTATGGAATAGGCCTTGATCGATTGCGCCTCACCACGCAGTTTCCGCTCGACGATATAGTTCAAAAACTTGGATAACTGGCCGGATCTGGCAATATCAGGCCATGCCAAAAGGCGTTGCAGGGCAACGACAACATCCTCCTCGCCGAGCTGCCCGTCGGACACGCAGATTCCCCCTTCTCCGCGATCCATACTGCCTTTTTACATGTAAAACACAACCCGCGTTACAGGCGATTTACGCCTATTAGCCTGTGCGGGCGCCCCATCATGCACCATATGACCGCCTGTCGACGTCACGCACTCGGCATGTTTCCCGGCGGTTAGGCCCCTCCGGACGTGTTCTACAACAGAATTGACCACCCCTTCCCTGCGCTCATCGCGCCTGCGGCGGGTCTTGTGTTTGTGTGAGTTCCCGTGCGCGGTGCCGGGGAATGAGGTGACGTTTTGCAGCTCGATATGTCAGACCCGCCATTCATCGTGCTGATCGATGACGACGACCATTCGGCCCATCTGCTGACGCGGATGCTCGCGGCCCATGGCGCGCCCGACATCCGCCATTTCAGCAGCGCCGCTTCTGGCAAAGACGCACTGACCGCCGTTTTGAGCGATCCCGAGGCCACCTGGCCGGGGCTCGTCATCGTCGATCTCAAGGCGCATAGCGCGGCCAATCAGGAATTTGTCGCTTCTTGCACGAGCCTGCTGCGCCAGAAAGGCGTTCCGCTCGCCATAATGACCCCGCCCACCGATCGCGCGGGCCGACAGGCTCTCCATGATGCGGGGGCTTCAGCCATCTTTTTTCGGCAGGCCGAACTCGATGCCTATCGGCGCGAGGCCGCTGCCATCGTCAGTTTCTGGGCCCGCCAACAATGCCTGGATGCGATTGGCATGTAACCCTGCGTCCACAGGTTACATGCCTTTGGTGGAGAGAGTGGCTGCAGCCCGGTTTATCCTGGATGCATTCCCAAGCGCTCTCTCCGCCGCTCCCACAATGCCGCTGGCTTGCATAGCCTGCGGTCCTCACGCCGGCGGGTTCTGGTACCCCCCGCGCAGAACAACGGATGCGACACCTCCCGGTCGCGTCCGTACGGGGGGAGAAGCCATCGCCCGTTGCGCAGTGTCCCTCACCGCAACACCGGCGTGCCTACGGCTTCTCCCCGCGGCCTTCATCTCCGCTCGCACCAGCGCTCTTGTGCCCCAGAACCCGATGCGAAAACGCCCGCAGCGCCGCCAGAACCAGCACGGCGAACAGGGCCACAAGCCCGGCAATGATATAAAAGCCCAGAGCTGTAGCCAGACCAACCGCACCGGCCAGCCACATGCCCGCACCGGTCGTCAGCCCCTGCACATTGCGCCCGCTACGGAAGATCGCCCCGGCGCCGAGAAAAGCGATACCCGCCGTCACGGCTTCGACGGCACGGATTGGGTCGGCCTGCGGCCCATTGGGCCCAAACTCGATCGTATGGAAAATCTCGAAGGTGAGGATGGTGAACAGCGCTGCCGCCACCGCGACCAGAATATGGGTACGCAACCCGGCCTCGGCGGTGTTGATCTCACGCTCAAAGCCGATCATCGCTCCGAAAATGGCGGCCATGAGCAACCTCAAAGCGATGATGTGCTGGGGCAGATATGTATCGACCAGCCCGAAAGAATTGCCGACATCCATTGGGGGAATCCTGAAAGCGTGACGCTATTCCCACAACACCGCGACCGCCCGCAGGTTCCCTAGACGGTCTTCAGCCAGCCTCCATCGACGAAATAGGTGCTGCCGGTCGAATAGCTCGCCTTGTCCGAGCACAGGAAGACGATGAAATTGGCCACTTCCTCAGGCGAGGCGAAGCGCTTCATGCCTCCGGCTTCGTCCGCCACCCCCTGCAAATGGGCCTCATATCCGTCTTCGCCCGCGATCTGCCTGGCAGTTTTGATCCAGTCCGGAGTGAGCACCAGTCCCGGATTGACCGTGTTGACGCGGATATTGTCGCCCACCACCTCATTGGCCAGCGTCTTGGAAAACATCATCAAGGCGGCCTTGGTCGTGTTGTAGATCGGCTCATACCAGAGTGGCTGCACCGCGCAGATCGAGGCATTGTGCACAATGGCCCCACCGCCTCGCGCCTTCATGCCCGGCACCAGCCCGCGCGCCAGCCGCACCGCCGCCATCACATGCAGGTCCCAGTAATATTGCCATTTGGCATCCTCGGCCTCCTGGATCGTCTCGTTCGACCCGGTGCCGGCATTGTTGATGAGAATGTCGACCGATCCGCTCGCCGCGATCACCGCGTCGCATCCCGCCGCTGTCGCCACATCCGCCGAAACCGCAATGGTCCTGACGCCGAAATCGGCGGCGATCCGGTCTGCTTCGTTCTGCGCTCGCGCCCCGTCACGCCCGACCAGCACCAGATTGCAGCCCTCTATTGCCAGACCCTCGGCAATGGCAAGACCGATGCCCACCGTGCCCCCGGTAATCACTGCAACCTTGCCCGAAAGCCCCAGATCCATTCTCGCCTCCCCTATTCGGCCACTCTGATCTGCAATTTCACATCGCCGGGTCGCGCTTCCACCGCCCGGTCGAATGCCTTGACCGCGTGCTCGAAGGCAAAGGTTTCCGAAATCAGCGGTTTGAGGTCCACCTTGCCCGAGGCGATGAGCGCAATGGCCCGATCATATTGATGGGCGTAGCGGAACACGTTCTCGATCCGCACTTCCTTGACCGACGCCCCGGCAATATCCACGGCCACCGGCTCCACCGGCAGGCCCACCACGACAATGCAACCGCCCGGACGGGGCAGGTCCATGATCGTCTGCCAGGCACGCGGCGAGCCCGAACATTCGAACACCACATCAGCGCCCCAGCCATCGGTGAGCCGGGACAATTCCTCAGCCAGATTTTGCTGGCTTATATTGACCGGGATAATCCCTTCATATTGCGCGGCGATATCGAGCTTGGGCTGCGCCAGATCGGCAACGATCACCCTTGCGCAGCCGCCAGCCAGCGCCGCCAGCGCCACCATCGTGCCGATCGGCCCCGCACCCAGCACCACTGCGGTATCACCCGGCTGAATGCGCGCCTTGCTCGCCGCCTGCATGCCGACGGCAAAGGGCTCGACCATTGCGCCTTCGGCAAAACTCACATGATCAGGCAACTTGAATGTGTAATTGGCCGGATGCACGACTTCGGCGGTCAAAACGCCATGAACCGGGGGCGTAGCCCAGAAGGTGACTGCCGGATCGACATTATACATGCCCAGCCGGCTTGCCCGCGAATTGGCGTCGGGCACGCCAGGCTCCATGCAGACGCGATCCCCAACCTTGAGATGGCTTACCCCCTCGCCCACTTCAACGACCGTGCCAGCGGCCTCATGGCCCAGCACCATGGGCGCCTCGACCACGAATGGCCCGATCCGCCCATGGGTGTAATAGTGAACATCTGACCCGCAGACGCCCACTGTATGAATGGCAATCCGCACCATGCCCGGCCCGGTTTCGAGCGGCAGCTCGATCTCCCGCAAGGCCAGTTCATGTTGCCGTTCAAGCACCAGCGCGCGCATTTTTGCCATTCAACCCTCCTGATAGTTTATGAGCATTAGCGCATTAGATGGGCATTTGCCACGCAAATCACCTGCAAAACGCTCGTCTGGCAACGCGGCATTAACGCAGTTTTCCAGCATTTTCGGGGATTTACGCTCCGATAACATCAGATCACCACTCTGCCAGCAGCACAAATGGGGGCGCGCGTCAGGTGTTGAGGAATTCCGAACATTTTTCCACCCGATTTCTTCTGCCGGTAGCAGCGGCGGCCGGGATTACCATTCTGGCCCTGACGGGGTTTCTGGCATGGTCGGCAAACCGGATCGACGCCGATGCGCTCCAGCGCGAAACCCGGCTGATGCAGCGCGCAATCGAGGAGGAAAAAACCCGCATGCTTTCGGCCATCGAGGAGATGGCGGTATGGGACGACGCCATCCTCGCCTATGAAGAGGGCGATATCGACTGGCTGATCGACAGTATCGGTGTTGGGGCCTATGAGCTTTTTACCCACAACCGCATAATGCTGGTCGACCACACTCTGGAGCCCATTCTCGCCATTCTCGATGGTGGCGAAATTGCCCCGGAAACAGCTGCGCAATTCCTGCCTGAATTGCAGCCATTGTTTGATGAGCTTGGCAATGTTGAGAGCCGCGCTGCCATCTCGGCTTTCAACCGTGGCGTCAGCGACACTGCACCAGCCGCCATGCGGTTCATGATCTATGAATCCAGGCCCGCCTTGGTCAGCGCCATGCCGCTCCTGTCCTATAGCGGCGACAATGCGCTCCCGGTCGGCACCGAGCCCTATTACATTTCCGCTGTCTTTCTGGATGACTTCCTCGCCCAATATCTGGGCGATCAATATCTGGTCGCCGAGCCGGGCTTTGCGGCAGAGCCGCCGCAGGACAAGGCCACCCTGCCTATTCAGGACGTTGACGGAAAAACCATCGCCTGGCTGACCTGGCAGGCCGACCGGCCCGGCGCGCGCCTGCTGCTCGAAACCATTCCGGCTCTGTTCGGCGGCCTGATCATGGCGGCGGTGATCATCGGTCTGTTGTTGCGCAGCCTCAGGGCAACCCTTGCCCAGCTTCAGGAGGAACGCGAAGAGGCGCATCATCGCGCCCTGCATGATCCGCTGACCGGCCTCGGCAACCGCAGCCTCTTCCACACCAAATTGGGCGAGAGCATGCGTGCCATGCCGCGCGGCGCTCCCAGCCTCGCCCTGCTGGCGCTCGACCTTGATCGCTTCAAGCAGGTCAACGATACAATGGGACATGCCGCTGGCGATGAATTGCTGCGTCAGGTCGGCACGCGCATTACCGCTCTGCTGCGTCCGCAGGATACATTGGTGCGTCTGGGGGGTGATGAATTTGCTGTCATCCAGCCCGACATTTCCAGCAATGCCGAACCCGAAGCACTGGCCAAGGCCATTATCGACGCACTGGCCCAGCCGGTCTATTTGAGCACTGGTGCAGCCAATATTGGCACCAGCATCGGCATTGCCACCGCGCCCGATATCGCCCTCAATCAGGACGAACTCGCCCGCTTCGCCGACGACGCGCTCTATCGCGCCAAAAATGGCGGTCGCAACCGCTATTGCGTCTATACCCCGGACGCCCCCAATTCGGTCGTCCAGCTTGATGGGCGCCTGCGCGACAGCTTCACCGCGCAGACAGGATAAACTGCAGCAGGGCTAACCGCCCTGCATCAGCGAAAAAATCAGATAGATCGCGGCAAAGGCCAGCACGATCAGCGACAGGGATGTCACCAGAACGCGCATATTCATCTTGCGCTCGCTGCCCTGTCGGACCTCGGACTTACTCTTGTGGGGATCATAGGTTTCCATATGGGGGCTCCTGATGTTCATCAAGCCAACGCCTGCAAGTCCAAGCGGTTCCCTGCCGTGCAAAACCGGGGCTTGACGCCGGACACGCCGCGATGAAGGCTCTGGCATGACCATCACTCAATCATCTCCGTCCCCCAAACTCCTCACGCGCATGATAATGGCCGGTCAGGGCAAAACGCCTGCCGATCTCGTCATCCGCAATATCGGCCTGCTCGACGTCATCACCGGCGCGGTGACCATCACCGACATTGCCGTGGTGGCCGACCGCATCGTCGGCACCCATGCCAGTTTCGAGGGCCACCAGATCATCGACGGCACCGGCCGCTTCGCCGTCCCCGGCTTTATCGACACGCATCTGCATATTGAATCCTCGCTGGTGACCCCGCTCGAATTCGATCGTTGCGTGCTGCCCCATGGCGTTACGACCGTGCTCTGCGATCCGCACGAAATCGCCAATGTGCTCGGGGCAGAAGGCATTCGCTACTTCCTCGACAGTGCCGAGCGCACCATCATGGATGTGCGCATCAATCTCTCCTCCTGCGTCCCCGCCACACCATTCGAAACCGCTGGCGCACAGCTCGAAGTCGATGACCTCCTGCCCTTCCGCAGTCATCCCAAGGTCGTGGGCCTTGCGGAAATGATGAACTTTCCCGGCGTGCTCAATGCCGATCCGGGCATTCTCGCCAAGCTCGTCGCCTTTCAGGACGGCCATATCGACGGCCATGCGCCGCTGGTGCTGGGCAGCGCATTGAATGGCTATCTCGCCGCCGGTATCCGAACTGACCACGAAGCCACCTCCGCCGCCGAGGCGCGCGAGAAACTCGCCAAAGGCATGGCCATCCTTATCCGCGAAGGCTCGGTGTCAAAGGACCTGAACGCGCTGGCGGAAATTCTCGATGAAAACACGTCGAGCTTCGTCGCCCTTTGCACAGATGACCGCAACCCGCTCGACATTGCCGAGGAAGGCCATCTCGATAGCTCCATTCGCCGGCTTATCGCCATGGGCCGGCCGCTGCACCACGTCTATCGCGCCGCCAGCCATTCCGCCGCCCGCATTTTTGGCCTCAGGGATCGTGGCCTGATCGGCTCCGGCTGGCGCGCCGATATCGCCATTCTCGATAGCCTAGAAGATTGCCGCGTCAGCGACGTCATTGCCGGGGGACGTCTCGTTACCCCCAAACTGTTCGACACGCGCGGCGATGTCGCCCCGGTTGGCCTAAAATCGATGAAGGCAAAACCGGTCAGCGCCGACGCCTTCATCACCGAACCCAAACCGGGCCAGAACCGCGTCCCCGTCATCGGCGTCAGGCCTGGCCTCATCCTCACCTTCCGCGAAGAAGCAACGCTCGCCTCCACCGACAAGGGCCTGCAGCCTGATACCAAAGCCGATGTCATCAAGGTCGCCGTCATCGAGCGCCATGGCAAGAATGGCAATATCGGCCGCGCCTTTGTCACCGGCTTCGGCCTCAAGCGGGGGGCCATTGCCTCCTCGGTCGGGCATGACAGCCACAACATCACCGTGGTCGGGGCCAATGACGAAGACATGGCCGCCGCGGTCAATCGCCTGATCGAGCTGGGTGGCGGCTTTGCCGTTGCCGACAATGGCATCGTCACGGCCGAGCTGGCATTACCCATTGCCGGGCTGATGAGCCTCAAAAGCTTCGAGGCGGTTGCCGACGATCTGCACCACCTGCGCAATGCCGCCAAGGCGCTCGATTGCGTCCTGCCCGAGCCTTTCCTGCAAGTCGCCTTCCTCGCCCTGCCGGTCATACCCCATCTCAAAATGACCGATCGCGGCCTGTTCGATGTAGACAAATTCGATTTCGTGAGCTGACACGATGAGCCTGGCTTCGCTCTATCTGGCATGGGTGGAGGATTTGCCGCCACGGCTGAACCGGGTGAAGAAAACACGCTCCATCGCCCTGACCATGGGCGATGGCATTGTGCTCAAGACCGATCATTACGCGCCGGATGCGCCGGGCCAGCATCCCACCATTCTCATGCGCCTGCCCTATGGGCGGCGCGGTTTCGGCCCCATCGCCGAAGCCTATGCCGAGCGCGGTTTCCACGTCATCGTCCAGGCCTGCCGGGGCACCGAGCGCTCGGGTGGCACCTTCGATCCCTTCGCCAATGAGCGGGCAGATGGCCTTGCCACGCTGGACTGGATCAAGGCCCAGCCATGGTTCGATGGCCGGATCGGGCTCACTGGCCCCTCCTATCTCGGCTATGCCCAATGGGCGCTGTCCGACGCTTTGCCTCCGGTCGCGGCGCTGGCGGTCAAGGTCACAACCTCCAACTTCAAGCCCGTCGTCTTTCCCGCCGGCGCCTTTCACCTCAATCTCTGGCTATCATGGGTGCAGGTCATAGAGGGCCTGCGCAACAAGCCCCTCGCCACCGCTGCGCGCATGTTTTCCGGCGATATCGAACGCCAGACCGAAAAGGCCGCTGCAACCCTGCCGCTGATCGACGCCGACAAGGCGGTCGTCGGTCACAAAATCCCGTTCTGGCGACACTGGTTTACCCATGCCATTGGCAATGACGCTTTCTGGACCGATCTCGACCACAGCCACCGGCTGAGCGAGACGACACCGCCGGTCCATTTCATTTCCGGCTGGTATGATTTCATGCTCGATCCGCTGCTGGCTGACTACCAGCGCCTCATCGATCTGGGACACAAACCCTATCTGACCATCGGCACCTGGTTCCACGTTGCCGAGGAACTCCAGCGCGACAACCTGCGCGAAACCCTAAACTGGATGCGCGCCAAACTGCTCGGCGACGCTTCCGGCCTGCGCCAGCGCCCGGTGCGCATGCACATTTCGGGCCTCGATGAGTGGCATGAGTTCGACCGCTATCCGCCCGGCCCGCCAACGCCTTCACTCTGGCACATCGCAGGCCCCGGCCAGCTTTCCGCCACAGCGCCCAGGAGCACGGGTTCGGACAGCTATCGCTATGATCCGGCCGACCCGACACCCAGCCTTGGCGGCGCGATCTTTGCCTTTACCGGCGCTGGCGCCGTTGACAACGCGCCGCTCGAAGCCCGGCCCGATGTGCTCACCTATACCGGTCCCGTCCTTACCCAAAGGCTCACCATTATCGGCCAATGTCGGGTCAGTCTGCACGCTAGCGCCCGCCTGCCCGATGCCGATTTTTTCGTGCGGCTCAACGATGTCGCGCCCAATGGTGTTTCGAGCAATATCTGCGATGGCTTTATCCGCATGACGCCGCAGACACCGACCGAGCCGGACGGCTCATGGCGCATGGATATTCCCCTTCACGCCACCGCGCGCAGCGTCCTACCGGGCCATCGCTTGCGTCTGCTGATCGCCTCAGGCGCTCACCCCCGCTATGCCCGCAACATGGGCACGGCAGAGCCAATTGACGTCGCCATCACCATGCAGGCCAACGACATAAAAATTCTGCATGACGGTACAATTTTATCTATTCCGACCTATAGACTCGACTGAAAGTCGATTTGGAAACAAAATAGTTCCAAAAATGTCCTTAATTCATGATATTGACTATCATAATTTAATGGCCTAGTTGCGCCTCTATTCCGCAAAAGAGGGCTTCATCATGCTTCGTCATTCCCTGTTCCCCGCCCTGGCGTTGGGCGCCGCAATGCTGGGCACCATGCCTGTCTTCGCCCAGGATGCTTTCCCGCTCTCCATTCCCACCCGCTTCGGTGATGTCGTGATCGAGAACGCCCCGCAGCGCGTCGTCTCGCTCGGCTGGGCCGATGCCGAAATCGCCTTGGCGCTTGGCGTCAGGCCCGTGGGTATCTTCGACTGGAACCGCAATGCCGGCAAGGGCGTCGGCCCCTGGGCGGAACCGCTGTTCGGCGACGAGACCCCACTGGTCTTCAGCCGCGAGCAGGACCTCAATTTCGAACAGGTGCTGGGGCTCGATGCCAACCTGATCACCAATGTGCGTTCGGATAATGACGAGGCGACCTATGACCGCCTCGCCGCTATCGCGCCGACCATCTACTCGCTGGCAGGCGAAGGCTTCGCCACGCCATGGGATGTGCAGGTACTGCAAATCTCGCAGGCCCTTGGCAAAAGCGGTGAGGGGCAGAAGCTCGTTGATGACACCAAGACCGCAATCGCCAAGGTCGCTGCCGATCACCCCGAATTTGATGGCAAGACCATTCAGGTGGTGGTGAAATTCGGTGATGCCTATGGCACCTATCTCACCGGCGATGCCCGCTTCGACCTGCTCACCCAATTTGGCTTTGTCGGCCCCGAAGCAGTCCTCGAAGCCGCCTCTGGCGCGCCCTATCTGGGCATTGGCGTCGAGAATTTCGAACTGGCTGAAGCCGACGTTCTGATCCTCTTCGCTCTCGGCTATAGCCTTGAAGAACTCAAGGCCGACCCAATCCTCGCACAGGTGCCGGCCGTCAAGGAAGGCCGCGCCATCTTCATCGATAGCCCAAGCCCCATGTACCGCGCTCTGGCCACCGGCTCGCCCCTGTCGATTGCCGACACCATCGAAAACCTGGTGCCGCTTCTGGCAGAAGCCGCGGCGAAGAACTGAGATATCGGGGTTTCGCGCGATCTCTCTCCCCACCGCCAGCGCGGCACCTCCCCCTTCACGGGGGAGGATGGGAGGGGGCGCGCAAGCCCCGATTTCAGAACAGGTGGCACACCCCAACCCAACCCTCCCCGTCAAGGGGAGGGTGTTGCATCGAGTTCATGGCAGCGGAGCAGTGAAACCCTACTTGGCGTCCCGCGCCTTCACCTTGCGCCGCGCCGCATGCAATAGCGGCTCGGTATAGCCACTCGGCTGATCCGCGCCGTGCAATGCCAGGTCGAGCGCCGCGTTGAACGCCACCGACTGGAAATTCTCGCTCATCGGTCGGTAGATCGGATCGCCCGCATTCTGCTCATCAACCACCTTGGCCATGCGCTCGAAGACCGAGGTCACCTCGTCGCGGCTCACCAGCCCATGCCGCAGCCAATTGGCCACCGCCTGCGATGAAATCCGGCAGGTCGCACGGTCTTCCATCAGACCCACATCGTTGATGTCGGGCACTTTCGAGCAGCCCACGCCCTGCTGCACCCAGCGCACGACATAGCCCAGAATCCCCTGCGCATTGTTTTCCAGCTCGCGGGTGATCTCCTCGCGGCTCAGCGCGAAGGGCGCCAATACCGGCATCGAGAACAGATCGCCAAGCTGCGGCAGCGCCTGATTGTGTCGACGCTTCTGCGCCTCGAACACGTCCACCTGATGATAATGCAGCGCATGCAGGGTCGCAGCGGTCGGCGACGGCACCCAGGCCGTGTTGGCGCCCGCATTGGGATGACCAATCTTGGCATCCATCATCGCCGCCATGTCATCGGGGCGCGCCCACATACCCTTGCCGATCTGCGCCTTGCCCGAGAAGCCAGCGGCCAGCCCGATCAGCACATTGCGGTCTTCATAAGAGGCAATCCACTTCTCGGACTTGATCTCGTCCTTGCGCAGCACCGCGCCCGCTTCCATCGAGGTATGGATTTCATCGCCCGTGCGGTCGAGGAAGCCGGTATTGATGAAAAACACCCGCGCCCGCGCCTCATAAATCGCGGCTTTGAGATTGGCGGATGTTCGGCGCTCTTCATCCATGATGCCGATTTTGATCGTATTGGTCTTGAGGCCAAGGAAGCCTTCCACCGACGCGAAGATCGCGCAGGCAAACGCCACTTCCTCGGGGCCGTGCATCTTGGGCTTGACCACATAGATCGCGCCATTGCGCGCATTATTGCCCTTGTCATGCAGGGCACACAGCGCGGTCACCGCCGCATCCATCAGCCCCTCGCCCACCGGCTTGCCATCCAGCAGCACCGCGTCGGTGGTCATCAAATGCCCGACATTGCGCACCAGCAGCAGCGAACGCCCCTTGAGCGCCAGCGGTTTGCCTTCAATGTCCTTGTAGCTACGATCCGCCTTGAGCTTGCGGGTAATTGTCTTCCCGCCTTTCTCGAACGTATCTTCAAGCGAGCCATTCATCAGGCCCAGCCAGTTGCGATAGACCCCAACCTTGTCTTCGGCATCAACGGCTGCGACTGAGTCTTCACAGTCCTGAATCGTGGTCAGCGCTGCCTCAACGATCACATCGCTCAGCCCCGCCGCATGCACCTTGCCGATTTCGGTATCCGGCGCGATGACCAGAACCACATGCAGGCCATTATGCTTGAGCACGATTTCGCCGGCCGTTTCCGTGCCGCCATAGCCGACAAAGGCGTCAGGATCGCGCAACCCGGTGCGGCCAATGGAGGTATCGACCACCAGAACCCGCGTCTCGCCATCCTTGATGATATGATAGCCCGTCGCATCCTTGTGACTGCCGCCAGCGAGCGGGAATGTCGCATCGAGAAAATCTGCGGCACGCGCCACCACTGCCGCGCCACGCGCAGCATTGAACCCCTTGCCCGGCGCCAGTTCGCCCTCGCGGCTGATCACATCGGTGCCGTAAAGCGCATCGTAAAGCGAGCCCCAGCGCGCATTGGCAGCGTTCAGCGCATAGCGCGCATTGGAAACCGGCACCACCAATTGCGGTCCGCAAATGCTGGCAATCTCGGGGTCCAGCCCCTCGGTTTCGATGGTGAAATCGCCCGGCTCGTCGACGAGATAGCCGATTTCGCGCAGGAAGCTTTCATAGCCCGCCGCATTGTTCGTGACCGGCCCGTTCTCCCGGTGCCAATCATCGATCCGGCCCTGCAAATCATCGCGCTTGGCCAGCAGCCTGGAATTGGTCGGCACATGCTGGGCGAGCATGGCGGCAAAGCCATCCCAGAATTGCTCCGCCGAAACCGAAAGCCCCGGCAACGCCTCTTTCTCTACGAAATCCACCAGCAGCTTATGCACGGAAAGTCCGGATTTCGTCAGATAATCGGTCATGGGGGAGCCTTCTCAAAACAGCTTTGCGACAGCTTTAGGCCATCGCAAAGGCCCTCACAACCCGCCTAAAGTCGACTTCGCCCTTGCGCCAGCGACATAGACCTCGGCAACCGCCCGGTCATCGCCCAGGGTTTGCAGCAGGAACAATTCCTCGGCCAGCGTCTCCACATTCGCTTTCCGCATCCCCATAATGGGCGTCGCCGCCGCATCCAGCACGATCAGATCCGCCGCCCGCCCCGGCGCGATGGAGCCGATTGTGTCCTCAAGCCCCAGCGCCTCGGCATTGCCCCGCGTCGCCATGTGGAATGATGCGAATGGATTGAGCCGCTGCCCGCGCAATTGCAGCACCTTGTAGCCTTCATCGAGCGTGCGCAGCATGGAGACACTGGTGCCCCCGCCAATATCGGTCGCCACCCCGATCCGCACGCCATTGTTCAGCAACCGCTCGCGGTCGAACAGACCGGAACCGAGAAAGAGATTGGATGTCGGGCAGAACACCGCCACCGACCCGGTTTCCGCCAAAACACCGACTTCCCGGTGATTGAGATGGATGCAATGCCCCAGCAGTGTCTTTGGGCCAAGCAGCCCATAATCCTCGTAAATCCCGGTATAGTCGGGACTGTCCGGATAAAGCTCCATCGAATAGGTAATCTCGGCGTCGTTCTCGCTGAGATGGGTCTGCACATAGCATTGCGGATGCTCGGCCACGAGCGCCCGCGACGCCTCCATCTGCTCTGGCGTCGAGGTGATCGCAAAGCGCGGCGAGATGGCATAAAGCCCCCTGCCCCGCCCATGCCAGCGCGCGATCAGCGCCTTGCTATCGTCATAGCCGGACTGGGCCGTATCGCAGAGCCCCTCGGGCGCATTGCGATCCATCATCACCTTGCCGCCGACCATCAGCATATTGCGCCGCTGCGCCTCGGCAAAAAACGCATCCACCGAGCGCGGATGACTGGAGCAATAGGCGACGGCCGTCGTCGTGCCATGGCGGATCAGCGCATCATAAAAATCCACCGCCACCGCGTCGGCATGGCCCTGCTGGGAAAACTTCTGCTCTTCGATGAATGTATAGGTATTGAGCCATTCGAGCAGCGACCCCGCATAGGCCGCCATCATCTGGCTCTGCACATAATGCAGATGCAGATCGATAAAACCGGGCATGATCAGGTGCGGGCGATGGTCGATGACCTGCGAGCCAGCCACATCGGCCTGGGCGAAATTACCAACGGCGACGACAATGCCGTCTTCAATCGAAACCGCGCCATCCTCCAGATAGAGATAGCTCTCGGCATCATCGAGCTCCAGCGGCGCACGATGAAAGCTCAGCACGCGTCCCCGCAGAATGGTCCGGCTCATGAGCCTGCGCCCTCTCGATACCACTCCACCAATAACGCCCGCTCGGCCGCGGTCATTTCGGTGACATTGCCCGGCGGCATGGCATGGCTCCACCCCGCCTGAATGGCGATTTCATGCGCGTGATTGGCAATGGCGACGTCATTGTCCAGAATGACATTCTTGGGCGCCTGATAGACACCCTCCCACACCGGCTCGGCCGTATGGCACATGGCGCAACGCGTCTGCACCGCAAGGCTCGCTGCCGCAAAATGTTCGGTCGCCATGAAACGCTCGCCCGTCGCACTCACCAGCATTTCGCTGTCGGAGCCGGGCAATTTGGGCGAGGTGGAAAGCCAGGCAATGATCAGCATCAGGATAACAGCCACCGCCCATGTCCAATGCGGATTGCCCTTGCGCGCATGGCGCGTGTTGAAATAGTGCCGGATGACGACCCCGACGAGGAAGATCAGGCTGGCGATGATCCAGTTCCACTGCGTCGCAAAGGCCAGCGGGTAGTGGCTCGACAGCATGAAGAAGATCACGGGCAGCGTCAGGTAATTATTGTGCAGGCTCCGCTGCTTGGCGATTTTGCCATATTTGGCGTCCGGCACCCGGCCCGCCTTGAGATCGGCGACGACGATCTTCTGGTTGGGAATGATGATCATCGCCACATTGGCGGTCATGATCGTGGCGGTAAACGCGCCCATATGCAGCATGGCGGCGCGCCCGGTGAACAGCTGGGTATAGCCCCAGCTCATCGCCACCAGAATACCGAACAGCACCAGCATCAGCCCGGTGGTCGATTGACCAATGGGCGATTTGCAGAGCGTATCGTAAAGCAGCCAGCCCAGAACGATGGACCCGGCAGAAAGCAGGATCGCCACCCAGCTCGGCACGTCGAGCACATTGCGGTCGACGAGGAACAGGTCCGCGCCCACATAATAGAGCAGAGCCAAAAGCATCGCGCCCGAGAGCCAGGTCGCGTAGCTTTCCCATTTGAACCAGGTCAGGTGTTCAGGCAGAAATTCGGGCGCCACCAGATATTTCTGGATGTGATAAAAGCCCCCGCCATGCACCTGCCATTCCTCGCCATGCGCCAGCGGCGGCAGGCTCGGCGTCTTGCGCAGGCCAAGATCGAGCGCAATGAAATAGAAGGACGAGCCGATCCAGGCAATGGCGGTCACCACATGCAGCCAGCGCACGGCAAACATCGCCCATTCATAGAAAATTGCGTAATCGGGCATGGTCATACTCCGTTCTTCCCCTCTCCCCTTGAGGGAGAGGGTGGATCGCGCGCAGCGCGAGACGGGTGAGGGGTTCCGGCTTATCCAAGCATTCCAAGCTTATGGATAGGCCCGAACCCCTCATCCGCCCTTCGGGCACCTTCTCCCTCAAGGGGAGAAGGCCACCACCCCAGCCCCGGTGGTCGGTCTGGTCGGCTTACGCCGGCGGGTTCACGCCTTCGACATACCAGTCCATGCCGAGCAGTTCTTCGTCGGTCAGCGTCACGCCGGCGGCAACGCGCTCTGCGCCGGTGTGATCGTTGATCGGGCCGGTGAAGATGTTGAACGAACCATCGATCTGGCCCTGCTTGACGGCCTCGGCGGCAGCGACGACATCGGCGGGGATGGACTCGTTATAGGGCCCGATGGCGACTTCGCCTTCGGCCAGACCCGGCCAGCTGTCCTTGCTTTCCCAGGTGCCGTCGATCACGGCCTGAGCGGTCTTGACGTAATGCGGACCCCAATTGTCGATGATCGAGGTCAGCTGTGCCTTGGGCGCGAAAGCGCTCATATCGGCGCCCTGGCCGAAACCGCCGACAATGCCGCGTTCTTCGGCAACCTGCAGGGCAGCCGGACCGTCGGTGTGCTGGGCGATCACGTCGATGCCCTGATCGATCATGGCGCGAGCCGCGTCAGCTTCCTTCGCCGGATCGTTCCAGCTCGAGATATAGACCGGGGTGATGGTGAACTCAGGATTCACCTTGCGGGCGGCCAGCACGAAAGCATTGACGCCCATCACCACTTCGGGGATCGGGAACGAGCCGATATAGCCCGCCTTGCCGGTCTTGGAGAGATGGCCGGCAATGGTGCCGCAAACGGCGCGGCCTTCGTGGAAGCGGGCATTATAGGTGCCGACATTGGCAGCGCGCATATAGCCGGTAGCATGATCGAAGATGATGTCGGGGAACTGTTCGGCAACCTTGATCACCGAGTCACCAAAGCCGAAGCTGGTGGCGAAGATCAGCTTGCAGCCCTGCTGGGCCAGTTCGCGCAGCACGCGTTCGCAATCCGGGCCTTCCGGCACGTTTTCGACATAGACGGTTTCCACCGCATCGCCGAGCTGCTCTTCCAGATAGAGTCGGCCCTGATTATGGGCATAGTTCCAGCCATTGTCATTGATGGTGCCGACCAGAACGAAGCCAACCTTGAGCTTCTCGGTCTGGGCAAAGGCGCGGGAGCCGAGCAGCGGCAAGGCTGCAGCGGCCATACCGGCCTGAAGCATGGTACGACGATTGAGTTTCATCATCTTTCTCCTGAATGACGGGGTCTCTTATTGATTAGGACAGTCATTGGCTTGCCATCCTAATTACTGGGCAGAAACGGCCTGCCGAGACAGGCCGGTGCATTGGACGAGGCATCGCGGCGCAAGGAGATCAGCACCAGAACCACGATGGTTGCGATATAGGGCATCGCTGCCCAGAGTTCGGACGGAATGGCCGAAAGTGGCCCGCCACCGGCCTTGGCGTAAAGCTCCATGGTCATGACGAGACCAAACAGATAAGCGCCCGCCAGCAACCGGAACGGTTTCCAGCTTGCAAAGACGACCAGCGCCACCGCGATCCAGCCACGCCCTGCCGTCATCCGCTCTGCCCATTGCGGGGTGAGCAGCAGCGGGAAACAGGCCCCGGCGATACCGGCCATGGCCCCGCCAAAGGCGACGGCGGCGTAGCGCACGCCGATCACCGAATAACCAATGGAATGGGCGGACAGATCGTTCTCCCCCACGGCCCGCAGGATCAGCCCGGCACGGGTCTTCTTGAGGAAGAACCAGACCGCAAAGACCATGAACAGAGAGAAATAGACCAGCGCCGAATAGCCGAACAGCACGCGCCAGATCGGGTGCGTCGCCAGTTCAGCCGGAAACAGGGGGCCCAGCAGCGTCACCGGACGGGCCGAATAACCCTGCCCGGCCAGAGCCGAAAAGCCGGTGCCAAAAATGGTCAGCGCCAGCCCCGTCGCGGTCTGATTGGCCGAAAGGCTCAATGTCAGAAAACCGAAGATCATCGAGGACGCTACACCCGCGCCCGCAGCGCAGATAATCGCCAGATAATGATTGCCGGTGGTGAAGGTGACGACAAAGGCGGTGATCGCTCCCACCAGCATCATCCCCTCGACGCCCAGATTGAGCACGCCGGATTTTTCCACCACCAGCTCACCCAGAGCAGCGATCAGGATTGGCGTCGATGCGCCGACCACGGTGATGATGATGGCAATGAGAAGTTCCGTGCTCATGCGCGTGCCTCCTCCTGCCGGTTCACTCGTTTGAGGCGATAGCGCACCAGAATGTCACCCGCGAGCAGGAAGAACAGCATCATGGACTGGAAAATCCCGCTGGCCGCAGAAGGCAGGCCGATCGTGGTCTGTGCTATCTCCCCGCCGACAAAGGTAATGGCCATGATGATACCGGCAAAGATCACGCCCAGCGGATTGAGCCGTCCCAAAAAGGCGACGATGATAGCGGTAAAACCGTAATTGGTAGGAAAGCCCGGCACCATGCGCTGGAACGGGCCGGACACTTCAATGGCCCCGGCAAACCCGGCAAGCGCGCCGCTCACCAGCAGCGCCAGCCAGATCGTCTTGTTCTCGGAAAATCCGCCATACCGGGCAGCGTGCGGCGCAGCGCCGACAACGCGCATCTGATAGCCGAATACCGAGCGCGACATGATGAACCAGGCCAGCAGCGCCACGATAATGGCGATGGGCACACCGGCATGGACGATGGTGCCGGGCACCAGATTGGGTAGCAGCGCATCGGCGGCAAAGCGCCGCGTCTGCGGAAAACCCATGCCCATCGGGTCCTTCCACGGCGCGCGGACCAGATAATAAATGAGCTGCACCGAAGCATAGGTGAGCATCAGGCTGGTCAGGATTTCATTGACGTTGAGCCGCGTTCTGAAAAAGGCCGGGATAGCCGCATATGCTGCGCCGCCGACAAAGCCCGCCACCATCATCAGCGGCAAAATCCAGAACCCGCTCATGCCATGGGTCAGCAGCGCCACCCATGTGGCCGCCAGTCCGCCCATGATATACTGTCCCTCCGCGCCGATATTCCAGACATTGGCGCGATAGGCGATGGAGAGCCCGACCCCGATAATGATCAGCGGCGAGGCTTTGACCGCCAGATCCTGCCATTTCAGCGTATTGGTCAGCGGGGTCAGGAAGATTTCCCGCACCGCCCCCACCCCGTCATAGCCGATGGCCGAAAAGATGATCGCGCCGAAGAACATGGTCAGCAATACTGCGATCAGCGGCGCCGAATAGAGTACCATCTTGGATGGTTCACGGCGCTTTTCGAGGCGAAACTGCATCACGCTGCCTCCACCGAACCATGAACGCCGCCCATGAGCAGGCCAATTTCATCCACGCTGAAATCCTTCACTGGCCGCACCGCGCTCAGCCGCCCCATATTGATCACGGCCAGGCTATCGGCAAGCGCCCGCAATTCATCCAGATCCTGACTGATGACAACGATGGCCGAACCCGCCGCGGCCAGATCGACCAGCGCCTGATGGATCGCCGCTGCCGCTCCGGCATCGACACCCCAGGTCGGCTGGCTGACCACCAGCACCGACGGCTTTTGCAGAATTTCCCGGCCCATAATGTATTTTTGCAGATTGCCGCCAGACAGCGAACCAGCCGTGGACGCGGGACCAAGTGCCTTCACCGCAAAATCGGCGATCACCTTGCCCGTATAGGTTCTGGCCGCACCCGAATTGATCAGGCCCATCACCACCATGCCCAGCCGGTCGCGCGCCGTCAGCACCGAATTGTCGGCCAGCGTGAAATCGCCCACCGCCGCGTGGCCATTGCGCTCTTCCGGCACGGCGCACAATCCATGCCGACGTCGTTCGGTCGTGCTCATCGTGCCGATGCCGAGCCCGTCAATGGTGATCGCGTCGCGGTCATCGCCGCGGATTTCCCCGCTCAACGCATCCAGCAAAGCATTCTGTCCATTGCCTGCAACCCCGGCAATGCCAAGGATTTCGCCAGCGCGCACCGTGAAGGTTACATCATCGACCGGAACGTCAAAATGGCCGGACTTCAACGTTGACAGTCTGTTAACAACAAGCTTCGGACCGCCAATGCTGCGTCCATCTTCCTTGACGATATCCTTGAGCCCGCTGCCAATCATCTTTTCGGCCATGGACCGGCTGGTTTCCTGCTTCGGATCGCAGGTATCGACCAGCTTGCCGCCGCGCAGAATAGTTGCCGTATCGCATAAGGCTTTGATTTCATGGAGCTTATGCGAAATATAGAGAATTGAGCAGCCTTCAGCTGCCAGCTTGCGCAACACGGTGAACAATTGCTCCACCTCCTGCGGCGTCAGCACCGAGGTCGGCTCATCCATGATCAGCAATTTCGGATCGAGCAGCAAAGCTCGAACGATTTCAATACGTTGGCGTTCACCCACCGAAAGCGTCGCCACCGTGCGGTGCGGGTCCAGCGCCAATCCATAGGTCGCCATGACCTCCCGGATACGGGCTTCCAGTTCCCGCGACGGGATTTTGGCATCCATGCCCAGTGCAATATTTTCCAGCACGGTCAGGGCTTCAAACAGCGAAAAGTGCTGGAAAACCATACCGATACCGAGTTTACGGGCCGCTTTGGGATTGGCCACGACCACCGGCTGGCCATTCCAGCGGATGTCGCCGGCATCGGGCTGCATAATCCCGTAGATCATTTTAACGAGGGTGGATTTTCCGGCGCCATTTTCACCAAGCAGCGCATGAATTTCGCCCGGCTTGACTGCGAACGATACATTGTCGTTCGCCAGAACCCCCGGAAACTGCTTGGTAATTCCGCTCAACTCAAGCCGATTGGGCATATCAGAATCCACTCGCCACCCCCATTTCGCTGGGGGTGCGCAACGACCTGACAGACGCTTCCCGTTCCCCAATGTGGACCATAACTTCAGCAGCTGCCAGTGCCGCAATCACAGAAGGACGTTTATCCCCAATCCCTTGCGCGCCGATTGGCAAAATTAGGCGTTCAAGCTGCGCCGCATCCCCGCCCTGTTCGATAAACCAGCTCGAAAACCTGGCTCTTTTGGTATTCGACCCCACCATGCCGACATAGGCAGCGTCTTGCCGCGCAAGTGCTTCATTTGCAATGAGAAAATCGAGGGCATGATCGTGCGTAACGATCACGAAAGCGCTGCCTGGAGGTGCCGCCCGCACCACAGATTCAGGCATGGCCACCAGCCGATGCGCTATTTCGGGCGCAAGCAGGGCCAGTTCCTCCCGCCGTGTGTCGATCACTTCGACTTTTACGGGCAGCAGGGACAGAATTTGCGCCAACACCCTGCCGACATGGCCAGCGCCAAAAATGTAGACGTGGGAAGCCTTTGCATCATCGGCAGCGATGCGCTCGGCCAGTTTGGCGCGCGTCTGGGCATCGGCGAAATGCAGGGACACGCCGACGCGTCCACCGCAGCACTGGCCGATTTCCGGGCCCAGGGGCACATCCATGGCGGCCTCGGCCCTGCCCTCGGCGATCAATTTCCGGGCGTGGTCGATGACCATATATTCGAGCGCGCCACCGCCGATCGTGCCGAAAATAGCCTCCTGGCCTACCAACATGAACGTCCCCTGCTCGCGCGGCGATGAGCCCCGCACCGAAGTCAGCTCACACGCAATCGCTTTGGGATTGGTGGAGAGGAATGCGGCGAAGGCGGGGGAGGTTGTCATGCGACACCTCCCGCATCGGGGCCGCCGGCCCCCCTCCCCAGCCCTCCCCGCAAGGGGGAGGGTGCGGGCCGGTGATTGCCACAGGAATTTGTTGCAAGCTCGATACGGCACCTCCCCCCTTGCGGGGGAGGCTGGGAGGGGGGATCGGCAAACAGGATGCCCATGTTCACCCCCGCGCGCCATTCGAGCATAGCTCTCATGGCCTTCTCGCCTCAAAATGCTCCACTGGAGCATTTTTTCCTTCGGGACGGCTCGAAGCCCCCTTCATCCGCTCGACCCCCATCAGCACCCGCTCGGGGGTGACAGGCGTATCCAGTTGCGGCGCAATGCGGTATTCGCCGACGCTCGCCACCGCCATGCCCAGCGCCTCGACCACGCTGATCGCCAGCATGAAAGGCGGCTCGCCCACGGCCTTGGATCGGCCAATCGTCGGCTCCCGGTTCACCGACCATTCGGCCAGTTTGACGTTGAAGACCGGCGGGATATCGCTCGCAAGCGGGATTTTATAGGTGGATGGCGCATGGGTGCGAAGCTGCCCCTTGGCGTCCCAGACCAGCTCTTCTGTGGTGAGCCAGCCCATGCCCTGAATAAAACCGCCTTCAACCTGGCCGATATCGATGGCCGGATTCAGCGACTTGCCGACATCGTGCAGGATATCGACGCGATCCACGCTATATTCGCCGGTCAGCGTGTCGATACTCACTTCGCTGACCGAAGCGCCATAAGCGAAGTAATAAAAGGGATGCCCGCGGCCCGTCGCCCGATCCCAGTGAATTGTCGGTGTCTTGTAAAAGCCGGCGGCGGAGAGCTGCACGCGATTGAGATAGGCAGAAGCGGCAAGCTCGGCAAAAGGCACGAATTCGCGCCCGACCTGCATGCCGCCCTCTACCCAGTGGCAATCGCTTTCCTCGGCCTGATACAGCTTTGCCGCATGAGCCTCCAGCCGCCGCTTGATCTGCTCGCAGGCATCCCACGCCGCCATGCCATTGAGATCGGAGCCGGACGAGGCGGCTGTGGCGGATGTATTGGGCACCTTGCCGGTCGATGTCGCCATGATCTTGACCGTGTCGAGATTGACCCCGAAGGCGTCGGCGACAACCTGCGCCACCTTGATATAAAGCCCCTGCCCCATTTCGGTGCCGCCATGGCTCAAATGAATTGAGCCATCCTTATAGACATGCACCAGGGCACCGGCCTGATTGTACCAGGTCGCGGTGAAGGAAATGCCGAATTTGACCGGCGTCAGCGCAATGCCCTTTTTGATGACCGCGCTGGTCTTGTTGAAGTCGATAATCGCCCGCCGCCGCGCCTGATAGTGGGACGACGCTTCCAACTCATCCACCACCCGATGGATGACATTGTCCTCCACGCTCTGGTGATAGGGCGTCACATTGTCTGTATCTTTGCCGTAAAAATTGGCCTTGCGAATGTCGAGCGGGTCCTTGCCCAGCGCATAGGCAATATCCTCGATCCAGCGCTCCGCACCCATCATGCCCTGCGGACCACCAAAACCGCGGAAAGCGGTGTTGGAGACGGTGTTGGTATAAAGCGGCTCCGAGCACAAACGCACCGCCGGGTACCAATAGGCGTTATCCGCGTGGAACAGCGCACGATCGGAAACCGGCCCGGACAGATCAGAGGAAAATCCCGCCCGCGTCGCATAAACCGCGTTCACCGCATGAATTCTGCCGCTTTCATCATAGCCGACATCGTAATCCACCACAAAATCGTGGCGCTTGCCGGTGGCCTGCATGTCATCGTCGCGGTCTGGCCGGATCTTGCAGGCGCGGTTCCATTTCTTGGCAGCGATAGCCGCCACCGCCGCGAACAGATTGCCCTGCGTTTCCTTGCCGCCAAAGCCGCCGCCCATGCGGCGCACATTGATGGTGACGGCGTTGTGACGAATGCCCAAGACCTGCGCCACCATGAGCTGCACTTCGCTCGGGTGCTGGGTGGAGGAATGGATGACTATATCCTCATCCTCACCCGGAATGGCAAGGGCGATCTGCCCTTCAAGATAGAAATGATCCTGCCCGCCAATGGTGATTGCGCCCTTGGCGCGGCGCGGCGCGGAAGCCAATCCGGCCTCGACATCGCCGCGTTCGAGCTTGAGCGGCTCGGTCACCAGTTTGCTGCCCGCGGCCTGTGCGGCCCGCACATCGGGCAGCCAGTCGATATCGGAATACTCGATCTTTGCCAGTTGCGCCGCTCGCCGCGCCTGATCACGCGTTTCGGCAATCACCGCAAAGACCGGCTGGCCCCAGAACTGCACCTTGCCGACCGCAAAGATCGGTTCGTCATGCTTGTGGCTGGGCGACACATCATTTTCGCCGGGAATATCCTCGGCGGTGAGAACGCCGATGACGCCGGGCGCGGCTTTCACCGCAGAAAAATCCGCCGAAACGATCTCGGCATGCGCCTTGGTGGAAAGACCGAGATAGGCGTGCATGGTGCCCACCGGCTCGACCATATCGTCGATATATTCAGCCGTGCCCGTGACATGCTTGGGTCCGCTATCGTGGCGGGTATTTGTGTGCAGGACGGCGAGATTGATGGGGGATTGGTGCTTGTTCATGCAGAGAACTCCGCTCTTTCCCTCTCCCCTTGAAGGAGAGGGTGGATCGCGCACAGCGCGAGACGGGTGAGGGGTTCCGACCCAACCGCGGCCTCGCTGCGGATGATGCGCCAGCACCCCTCATCCGCCCTTCGGGCACCTTCTCCCTCAAGGGGAGAAGGAAAGACGGACACACCCATCACGCCACCTCCCGCTTGAGCCGCTCGCCCTGACCCTGCGTTTCAAGAAAGAACCGCTTGAGCAGGTTTTGCGCGGTGAGCAGGCGATATTCGGCGGAAGCGCGCATATCCGTCAGCGGCTGATAATCCTCGCCAAAAGCGGCAAGAGCCGCTTCGACTGTTTCCATCGACCAGCTCTTGCCGATCAATGCCGCCTCAACCGACTTAGCGCGCTTGGGCGTTGCGGCCATGCCACCAAAGGCAATGCGAGCGCTTTCGACAAGCCCGCCTTTTACCGCCACACGGAACGCGCCGCAGAGGGCCGAGATATCCTCATCGCGGCGCTTGGAAATCTTGTAGGTGGCGAAGTGCTCGCCTTCCGGCAGCAATGGCAGCGACACGCTCTCTACGAACTCGCCCGGCAGCCGGTCCTGCTTGCCATAGGCGATGAAGAAATCTTCCAGCGCCATTTCGCGCCGCTCACCGCCGCGCCGCAAGGTCAGTCTTGCACCCAGCGCGATGAAGGGCGGCGGCGTGTCGCCGATGGGCGAGCCATTGGCGATATTGCCGCCAATCGTGCCCATATTGCGCACCTGCTCACCGGCAAACCGGTTCCACAATTCCTTGAGCTGGGGGAATGCACCGGTGACGATCGGCAGCGCTTCCGAATAGGTCACGCCCGCAAGGATATGGACCGCGCCGTCGCGCGCCTCGATATGCTTCAAATCCTGCAAATGCCCAATGAAGATCACCGGCCCGATACGCCGCATGAATTTGGTGACCCAGAGCCCCACATCGGTCGAGCCAGCCACGATCCGCGCATCCGGATTGGCAGCATAAATCTCGGCAAAATCATCGACATTTGCCGGAACGATGATCTGGTTTTCACCCTCACCGATCTCGACCCGACGCCCATCATGGATCGCCTTGATCCTATCCTTGACCGCAATGCGCTCGGCCCAGAGCGGGTCGCCCTGCGGCTGGCCATAAGTGGAAATTGCCTGCCCGGCGCGAACAATCGGCGCATAGCCGGTGCAGCGGCAGAGATTGCCCTGCAGAGCCTTTTCGATGGCGGGACGCGATGGATTGGGATCGCGCATCCACAGTCCATAAAGGCTCATGACGAAGCCCGGCGTACAGAAGCCGCATTGGCTGCCATGGTGATCCACCATGGCCTGCTGCACCGGATGAAGATTACCGTTCTCGCCGCGCAGGTGCTCGATGGTCACCACATGCGTGCCGTGCAGGCTTCCGACAAAACGAATACAGGCGGTCACTGAATCATAAATGATCTCGTCGCCCAGCAGTTTGCCGACCAGCACGGTGCAGGCGCCGCAATCGCCCTCGGCGCAGCCCTCCTTGGAGCCGCGCAGGCGCCGCTCCAGCCGCAACCAGTCCAGCAGCGTCAGGTCCGGCGCAACATTGGTCAGCGAGATGTCCTCGCCATTGAGCAGAAAGCGGATGGCGCGGGCGATCTCGACCATTGCTCAGCTCCCCCGATAGGTCGAATAGGCGAAGGGGCTGACCAGCAACGGCACGTGATAATGCTTGTCTTCAGAAATGGTGAAGCGGATCGGCACCACGTCGAGAAACGGCGTTTCGATTCCAACGCCGAGGCGCTCGAAATATTGTCCGACATGAAAGCGGATTTCATATTCGCCATGCTGGAATTCATCGTCCAGCAAGGGGCGGTCCACACGCCCGTCTTCATTGGTATAGCTATCGAGCAGGTGGTGGGTGTGGTCCCCATGCACATAATGCAGTTCCAGCCGCATGCCGCGCGCCGGTTTGCCATGCATGGTGTCCAGAACATGGGTTGTCAGGCGACCACTCGCCATTGTGCTGCTCCTTCCGCACCCCACCCATGGGCGGCATGCGCATATTCGTTCCCCTGAGGAACAAGACTATCGCAACAATGCCATTGCGCAATGCACATTTTTTACCAGATGGTCCATTTTTGTGCATCTTGTGCGCAGGCGCCGCGCCGCTACACTCCCATGAACGCGACACCCAAGGGATTTACGATGAACCGCTACCCCCGCGACATGCACGGCTATGGAGCCAATCCGCCAAACGCCAATTGGCCCGGCGGCGCTCATGTGGCGGTGCAATTCGTGCTCAATTACGAAGAGGGCGGAGAGAACAATATCCTGCACGGCGATGGCGCATCCGAAGCCTTTCTCGTCGACGTGCTGGGCGCGCAGCCCTGGCCCAACCAGCGCCATGCCAATGTGGAGAGCATGTATGAATATGGTGCCCGCGCCGGTTTCTGGCGGGTGCATCGCCTGTTCACCGAAGCCGAGTTGCCGCTCACCATTTACGGCGTCGCCACCGCGCTGATGCGCGCCCCGGCCCAGCTTGCCGCCATGCAGGATGCAGGATGGGAAATTGCCAGCCACGGCCTCAAATGGGTACAGCACAAGGACATGCCGGCGGCCGAGGAAAGCGCCCAGATCGCCGAGGCCGTGCGCCTGCACACCATTGCCACCGGATCGCGCCCGCTCGGCTGGTACACGGGCCGCTCCAGCCTCAATACCGTCGATCTGGTCGCCGATCACGGTGGCTTTGCCTATATCTCGGACACCTATGACGACGACCTGCCCTATTGGAAAATCATCGGCGGCAAGCCGCAATTGATTATTCCCTATTCCCTTTCCACCAATGACATGCGCTTCGTCACCGGGCCGGGCTTCGACAATGGCGAGGAATATTTCACCTTCCTCAAGGACAGTTTCGACTGCCTCTATGCCGAGGGGCAGGCCGGTTCGCCCAAGATGATGTCCATTGGCCTGCATTGCCGCCTCGTCGGCCAGCCCGGCCGTTATCAGGGCCTCAGGAAATTCCTCGACTACATCAAGGGCTTCGACAAGGTCTGGGTGCCAACCCGCCTCGCCATTGCCGAGCATTGGGCGAAGGAGCACCCCTATATCGCGCCAGAAGTCATCCCCAGCCAGCTCGGCAAAGACGATTTCATCGCCCGCTATGGCTCGATTTTCGAGCATTCCCCATGGATTGCCGAACGGGCCTGGGACGCGGAAATGGGCCCAGCCAACGACAGCGCCATCGGCCTTCACTTTGCTCTGCGCACCCAATTCCGCCTCGCCAGCGACACCGAGCGCCTTGAGGTGCTGCGTGCCCATCCTGATCTCGCAGGAAAACTGGCTGCAGCGAAAAGGCTCACTGCCGATTCCACCGCCGAACAGGCCTCGGCGGGTCTCGATGCACTGACCGATGCGGAGCGCGAAAAGTTTACCACGCTCAATAATGCCTATGTCGAAAAATTCAGTTTCCCCTTCATCATCGCCGTGCGCGACCACACCAAGGCATCGATCCTCGAAAATTTCGAGCGCCGCCTCGCCAATAGTGCAGAAGAGGAATTCACCACCGCCTGTGGTCAGGTCGAACGCATCGCCCTGCTTCGGCTCAAGGCAATATTGCCCTAGCCATTATCGCAATTGTCGCGCGGCATGTCATCGTCGCGCGCCAAACCGAACACCCGCGTTAAGCCGCTGAGCCAGGGCACATTGTCCCGGACCCAATCCGGCTGAACCGCGCCGGTATTCACGAAATACCTGCTCTTAGGGCCAAAGCACACCGGCAAGGTGGAAAGTTGGTAGCCCAAATGCGGACTTGCCAGGGCCGCTCGACAAAAACCGCCCTCGAAATAGCAGTATATCCGAGATCGGCCACTATGACGCAGCAACTTTGTCGATATGAAGGTGTTAGGCTCTCAGTATTCTAAAAACGAGAGGAAATCATCGCATGTTGTATGTGGACATCCCGACCCAAAAAGATCTCGCCAATCTTCGTGCTGTGCGGGACGAAGCCTGCGTTTCGATTTACCTTGAGACAACGCCGCTGACGCAAGACATCGACAAGAGCCAGATCAGCTTCGGAAATCTGGGAAAGGAAGCGTTGCAGCAACTGGCCGACGCGGGCCTCGACAAGCGTCGCCTTGCCAGCCTGATCGAAGAACTTGACGATCTTGCAGACGACGATGATTTCTGGCGCCGCCAGGCCTATAGCCTCGCCATCTTTGCTACGCCCGACAGCATTCGCACCTTCCGCCTCGCCAACAGGCTGACCGATATGGTCGAAGTGTCTGATCGCTTCCATCTCAAGCCCTTGCTGCGCGCCGTCACCTTCCGCAATGCCGCCCATATACTGGCGATTTCGGAAAATGCCGTTCGGCTGGTCGAAGTCGCTGCCGACCTCCCCGCCAGCGCAGTCAATGTGCCCGACTTCCCCAATGGCGCAGCCGACGCGGTCAATAAATCCACCATCAATGACCGCTCCCATTCCCGCCGTATTCACGGCTCGGAAGGCGAAAAGGTGCAGCTTGCCAAATATATCCGCAGCATCGACGCCGCCCTGCGCCCGATCCTGTCGGGTCAGGACCTGCCGCTCATTCTGGCAGCTACCGAGCCTGTCGCCTCACTGGTGCGTTCGGTCAGCGGTCTCGATTTCGAGCCCGACATCATTGCTGGCAGCCCGGATCGCCTCACCGAGGCTGAACTTGCCGATGGCGCACGCAAGGTGCTGGACGCGCGTTATGCCCGCAAGCTGAGGGACTTTTCGGACCTGTTCGACACCCGAGCAGGGCAGAGCCGCGCCACCACCGACATTTCCGACGCCGCCCGCGCTGCCACCTTCGGCGCCATCGACACGCTGCTGATCGACATCGACAATGTGGTCAACGGCACGATCGATGAGGAAACAGGCGCCGTCACGTTCTCAGACCAGCCAGATGCCATCGATTACGGCATCGTGGACGAAATTGCCGGGCGCGCGCTGGCCTCCGGGGCCAATGTCATGGCAGTGCGACGCAACGACATTCCACGTAACGGCGATCTGGCAGCGATCCTGCGCTACCCGGTCTAGCCAAGCGCCATAACTTGCCGCTAGCATTGGGCGGCGGTCATGTGTTGCCGCCCGAAATTCGATAGCGAGTCATGGCTTCCACCTACGCCTCCCCACCCGCCGGCCTGCCCGGCCAGATGTCCCTGCACACCGGCCGCGCGGTATTCACGGAGGCCTATGCGCTGATCCCCTCGGGTGTCATGCGCGATATCGTGACTTCGGCCCTGCCCCATTGGCGCGATACCCGCGTCTGGGTCATCGCCCGCCCGCTCAGTGGTTTTGCCGAGACATTCTCACAATATATCGTGGAAGTTTTTCCCGGCGGCGGCAGTGAGCGCCCCGAGCAGAACCCCGAGGCCGAAGGGGTATTGTTCGTGGTCGAGGGTCAGGTAACCCTCACCATCGAGGGCAAGGCTCATCTGCTCAAGGAAGGCTGCTATGCCTTCCTGCCACCCGGTTGCAACTGGAGCCTGGTCAACAGAATGACCGAAGCGGCGCGGTTTCACTGGATTCGCAAGCGCTACGAGGTCGTGGAGGGCATCGATAGTCCCGCTCCCTTCGTCGCCAATGAGCAGGACGAACCCATCCGCTGGATGCCGGACACCAATGACACCTGGGGCACGACCCGTTTTGTCGATCCGACCGATGTCCGCCATGACATGCATGTCAATATCGTTACCCTCGAACCGGGCGCGGTCATTCCCTTCGAGGAAACCCATGTTATGGAACACGGGCTTTATGTGCTGCAGGGCAAGGCGGTCTATCGCCTGAACCGGGACTGGGTCGAAGTGGAACCCGGCGATTTCATGTGGCTGCGCGCTTTCTGCCCGCAGGCCTGCTATGCGGGGCCCGAACGCTTCCGCTACCTGCTCTACAAAGACGTTAACCGCCAGGCCAAGCTGCCCTTCTGACCATGAGCGAACGCATCCTGACCATCGAAAAGCTGACGCCGGAGGCCTTTGCGCCCTTCGGGCAGGTCATAGCGCTTGCCGAGGCGCAGCATTATCCGATCAATAATGGCATGACCGAGCGCTATCATGATCTGGCGCGGGTCGAGCTGGGCGGCGTTCATGCCCGCCCGCTGATCTCCATCTTTCGCGGCAAGCCCTATACGCTGCCGCTCGATCTCAAACTGGTGGAACGCCATCCGCTCGGCAGTCAGGCCTTTTATCCGCTGGGTCCTCATTCATGGCTGGTGATCGTGGCCGAAGACCAAGGCGGCGAACCTACACGCCTGCGCGCCTTTCGTCCCGGGCCGGGTCAGGGCGTCAATATCGCCATGAATACCTGGCATGGCGTGTTGACGGTTTTGGAAGAGGAAAGCGATTTCCTCGTCGTCGATCGCGGTGGCGACGGCAATAATCTCGAAGAGCATCACTTCGATCAGCCATGGCGCATCCTCGGCTGATCCAGCACCAATCGTAACCCTGATTGCGCTCAATGCTCGCATCCCTTTCACCCCTGCTGTAGTTTCATCAGCAATAGAGGGAGGAAAGCATGCCCGTTCCCAGCCTTGTCCGCATCCTGTTGGCGCTGCTGTTGCTGACGGCACCGGCCTTTGCCCAAACCATCAATATCAGCGGGTCGGTTGCCTATCGGGAGCGTATCGCCCTGCCGGATGGTGCATTTCTGCGGGTTACCCTCGTCGCCCTGCCTTCTGGCAACAATGTCGTGGGAGCCACAGCCGACATTCCCGCACAAGGCCAACCGCCACTGGCCTTTTCGCTCAATGTCCATCGCCCCTTGCCGGACAAGACCTATGGGCTGATTGCGGAAATCCATCACGGCAGCAGAATGCTCTTCCGCAATGCAGAACCCGTTATCATTGATCCTTCCGCCACCCTTCCGGTCACCGTCATGGTGCAATCAATGCCGCAGACACCCGTCCAACCCATCCCCGCCCCACCCTCTGCCCTGATCGATACGCTCTGGACAGTGACCTCCATCGGCGGCAAGCCGGTCACGGGAGAAAGGCCGGTTACCCTGACCATTGCCGCCGACCTGCGCGCATCCGGCAATAGCGGCTGCAACAATTATTTCGCCGAAACCAGCATCAGCGATAGCGGCATGAGCTTTGGCCCTGCCGCCGCAACCCGCATGGCCTGTGCGCCGGACCTCATGGCGCAGGAAAGCGCCTTTTTCTCAGTACTGGCAGCAGTAAAAGCTTTCGATCTCGAAGCTGACCGCCTGCGTTTGCTCGATGCGGCGGGTATTCCCCTAATCGGTCTGGTTAAAACCGAGGACTAAACTACCCGTCCCGCTCGGCGCATGTCTGGTATGTGGGCCGAACCTTTTGGGCAGCCCGGCGTTGCTCTTTCTGGCAATCAAAGTAACCCAGGAAGCAGCCATGTCCGATCCGCTCGCCCAGCCCAGCGTCGCGCTACCACGCCTTGCCGTTTTCACCGACTTCGATGGCACGCTTGTCGAAATCGCCGAAACCCCCGACGCCATTGATGTGCCCGCCGAACTTACGGAGCGCATCGACCGTGCCTTGCACGATTTCGACAATGCCTTCGCCGTCCTCACCGGGCGCGAGATTGCCGATATCGACCGCTATCTCTCCCCCTTGCAATTGCCGATTGCCGGAGCCCACGGCGCTCAGCGTCGCCGCGCCGACGGCACGCTGGAAGAAGTCGATGAGGCCCTTACCGCAGGCGCCGATGAGATTGCGCATGCCCTGCAACCGCTGGTCGTGGCCAATCCCGACCTGTTGGTTGAAGCCAAGGATGGCGCGGTCGCCCTGCATTTCCGCCAGGCGCCCGAGCTGGAAAATGTCGTTCATCTCGCCATGCGGGAAGCCCTGATTGATCATCCCCAGTTCACTCTCGTGCCCGGGAAAATGGTGCTCGAAGCCCGTCCTCTCGGCTTTGACAAGGGTGCCGCCCTGCGCGCGTTCATGCAGGAGGAACCCTTTGCAGGCCGAACGCCGATTTTTATCGGCGATGACCGCACCGACGAAGATGCTTTCCGCGCTGCGCAGGAACTTGGCGGCGTTGGCATCAAGCTCGGGGCCGGAGAAACCTCTGCGCGCATGCGCATCGCTGATGTCGCCTCAGTTCATGCCCTGCTGCTGGGACTGGGCAATCTCGCTCATGGCGAGGAAGACCATGCATCCCTGATCACCGACACCCATCACTGAACCAAACCGAAACAGGAGCCAGAACGTCCATGAGCCGCATCGTCATCGTATCCAACCGCACCCCCGGCAAAGGCCCCGTCGCTGGCGGGCTTGCCGTGGCCCTGCGCAAGGTACTCAGCGAGCGCGAGGGCTTCTGGTTCGGCTGGTCCGGCAAGCTCACCGAACAGCCTGCCGAAACGGCGCGGGTGGAAGACATCGAAGGGCTAAGCGTCGCCCAGATCGACCTCACCCGGGAGGATCATCATGCCTATTATGCGGGGTTTTCCAATTCCATCCTCTGGCCCAGCTTTCATCTGCGGCTCGATCTGGCCACCATTGAAAGCCACTGGTACGAGGGCTATCGCCGCGTAAACCGGCAATTTGCCCATGCGCTGCTGCCCCTGCTCCGGCCGGACGACATTATCTGGGTCCACGATTATCATCTGATCCCGCTCGCCTCCGAGTTGCGCGCTCTGGGCGCACGCAACCGCATCGGGTTCTACCTCCATATCCCCTTCCCCACCGCGGATGCGCTTTACGCCATTCCGCACCATGAAGAGTTGATGCGCGACCTTTCCCGCTACGATCTGGTGGGCATGCAGGCAAAGCGCGATGTGGCGGCCTTTACCGAATTTGCCGAACATCAGATGCCTTCCACCTTTGGCGGCCATCGCAGCCAGAACATCGATTTCAGCCGCACCGAGGTGGATGCCTTCCCTATCGGTTCGGACCCGGATGCCTTTGCCCGCCTTTCCGTCAGCCCTGCCGCCACCAAGATGGTCAACCGCATGAAACGGGTGCTTGGCGAACAGCGGCTGATCCTGGGCGTCGACCGGCTCGACTATTCCAAGGGCCTGCCGCAGCGCGTCGAAGCCTATGAAAAACTGCTCGCCAACAATGCCCGCCTGCGCCGATTGGTGCATCTGTTGCAGGTGGCCCCGCCCTCGCGCGACTCCATCAAGGAATATCAGGAAACCAGCGACGCACTCGATGCTATGTGCGGACGGGTCATGGGCCATTTCGCCGAGCCTGACTGGCAGCCGCTGACCTATGTAAAGCGCGCCTATGGCCAGCCCAGCCTTGCCGGCCTCTATCGCCTCGCCAAGGTCGGGCTCGTCACTCCGCTACGCGATGGCATGAATCTGGTCGCCCACGAATATATCGGCGCGCAGAACCCGGCAGATCCCGGTGTTCTCGTGCTATCGCGCTTTGCAGGCGCCGCCGAGATTTTCCCGCAGGCATTGATGGTCAACCCATTCGATACCGATGAGACAGCCGAAGCTTTGCGCATCGCGCTCGACATGGAGCTGGAAGAACGCAAGGAGCGCTGGGCGGCACTGATGACCGCGGCCCAAAAGCACAATGTGGACAACTGGGCCGCCGATTTTCTCGACCGGCTAGCACCCGGCACGACACAGACGTCTGGCACTCGTGATTTTTTGTATCTCGCCTCCGTGGCGTGAGCTCTGAGGGCGACTGTATACAAAAAGGGCGGCCATCGGGCCGCCCTTTGTTTTGATTAGCCTTCGCCGCGACGATTGCGTGCGGCGGACTTTTTCGCCGCTGTTGTCCAACGCGTCTTGGCCTTGAGACCATCCGCACGCGGGGGCTTCACCGAGCGAGCCGGTGCCAGCGGATTGCGGGCATCACGGGCAGGACCACTGGCGTCCCGTGCGGCGTTCGCGTCACGGGAAGCGCCGCCCTTGGTCCGCTCGCCACCGGGACGCGGCGAGTTGAACTTGCGCGGATTGGGCTTGGGATTACGCGCCGTGCGCGCGCCAGCCGGAGCACCCGGCATATTGCGGGCACCACGAGGCGGGGCAGCTTCTTCCACCAGATTAACGTCGCCTGAGACCGGCAATGTGCGGCGGATCAGCCGTTCCACATCGCGCAGCTTGCTCTTTTCGGTGCCGTCACACAGCGTGATGGCAATGCCCGACGCGCCGTTACGGCCGGTACGGCCGATGCGGTGCACATAATTCTCGGGATCGTCGGGCAGTTCGTAATTCACCACATGGGTGATGCCCTGCACGTCGATGCCACGCGCCGCAATATCGGTGGCGACCAGAATGCGCACCGAACCATTGGCAAAGCCCTTGAGCGCCGCCTGACGGGCGTTCTGGCTCTTGTTGCCGTGAATAGCGGCGGCCTCATGCCCGTCGATGGCGAGGTTCTTGGTGACCCGATCGGCGCCGTGCTTGGTGCGCGAAAAGATGATGACGCGATCCATGCCTTCCTTCTCATCAGCCAGCAGGTCGTTCAGCACGCCGCGCTTGGCCTTGGAACCGGACATGATCACGCGCTGGTCGATCTTGACCACGGTGGAGCCCTGTGGCGCGGCTTCCACCTTGATCGGATCCTTGAGCAGCGTCTTGGCCAGGTCTTCGACCTCTGCCGCCATGGTCGCCGAGAACAACATGGTCTGGCGGCGCAGGCCGATGGCCTTGGCAATGGCGCGAACGGGGGCAATAAAGCCCATGTCCAGCATCCGGTCAGCCTCGTCCAGCACCAGCCAGCGCGTTTCATTCAGACGGATCTTGTTGTCGTCCATCAGATCCTTGAGGCGACCGGGCGTGGCAACAACCACATCGACGCCCTTGGCGATCTTGCCGACCTGATGGTAGCGCGACACGCCACCCAGAACGAGCACGGTATCAAGCCGCATCTTGCTGCCCGCGAACTTGCGGATATTTTCTTCGATCTGTACGGCCAGTTCGCGCGTCGGCGCCAGGATCAGCGCCCGCGTCGTCATTGGCTTTGGTCGTCCGGTCAGGCCCATGAGGCCAGCCAGGATCGGCAGGCCGAAAGCCGCCGTCTTGCCCGAGCCGGTCTGGGCAATGCCCATCATGTCCCGGCCTTCGAGCAGCTTGGGAATGGCCTGGCTCTGGATTTTTGTAGGCTCGGTGAAACCGCCGGCAGTCAGGCTGTCGGTAATCTGGGTCGGCAGGCCGAGCGAAATGAAATCGTTCAAACTCTTGTCTTTCACATTGCGCCCAAAAGCGCATGCGCCCGGCTGCAAAAACAGCGAGCGCGTCTTGAATAATGCAATCGGGCGATGGGATTATCGCGCGGGTGCTGGCTCAAACCCGGTATGTCTGGAGCGTCTTCAGAAAAAGTGGGAACCGGTTTTTCGGTTCAAAGACACGACCACTAGGACATTATCGGGCTGACTTCGCCGCTCACCGCTTTAGCAAGAAGAGAAGTCCATCAACGGCTTTTCAGTCGTGACGTGGCCCCGATATGGGGGACCGCCCCGCTTTTGGCAAGACAAATCGCGTTTTCGCCAAGCATGGGAGGCTTGCAAGTGCGGAGGTGCAGTGCCACTAACCAGTCATGACACGCGCTTTTTCCCTGCCTTTTCTCGCCGCCTTCGCCTTGCTTGCCAGCAGCCCCATGGCGGCGGAATGGCGCTATGAAGATGGCGCGGGCGTTGTTGTCACCTTGCCCGAACCGCCTCAGCGCATCATCGCTCATGCCAGTGTCGCGGCAGCACTTATCCCTTACGGTATCGTTCCGGTCGGCATCCTGCTCGATGGTCCGCCCTCGCGCGACCGCTCGCTGGATGCGGTCGATGTCAGCGATATTCCAGTCGTGTCACGGGGCTGGTTTGAGCTGGATGCAGAGATGGTGCTCAATCTCGATCCCGATATCATCATCACCGAATATTCGCTGACCGAGAAAATCTATCAGGGCGGCACGCATGAAGACGCGATCTTTGACCGCCTCAACGGCATCGCACCGATTATTGGCGTTCCCCGCAGCACCTCTATCGTCAACATGCTGGAGACCTATCGTGACGTCGCGGCAAGCCTGAGCGCCGATACCGAAACGCCGCAATTGCTGGCCGAACAGGCGCAGTTTGAGCAATCGGTTGCACAATTCCGCGAAGTCGTAGCCGCTAAGCCCGACCTGACGGTTCTGGCGCTGTCGCCTTACGCGTCCGGCCTGTCGATTGGCGTGCCGGACTATTTCGGCGAGCTGCATGACTGGCAGAGCTGGGGCCTCAATATCGTCTCTCCCGAGGCTGCGTCGGGCACCAGCTATTTCTCCCTGTCATGGGAAAATGCCGAAACCTATCCCGCAGATATCATGCTGCTCGATGATCGCTGGGAAACATCCGCCCTCACCACCATGCAGGACCATCCCATTGGTCAGCGCCTGCCGGCGATCATTGCCGGACAGACCGGCGACTGGCCCGCTGAGTGGATCCGCACCTATGGCAGCTATGCCGAGGAAATCGATAATCTGTCGAACCTGATCCGCGACAGCGACGAGCATCTGGTGGATTGAGCCGCCTTAAATCCCGCCATACCAGTCATAGCCATTGTCTTCCCAATAGCCGCCCTTGCCGCCACCGATGGCACCGAGA